>ENA-ORBV01012776-ORBV01012776.1-microbial-mat-metagenome-genome-assembly--contig:-NODE-12776-length-12885-cov-3.503435_pt1 | contig 12885 bp, 11 predicted proteins | sample MGYA00237777_ERZ505514 | MGnify/ENA primary metagenome ERZ505514 (study PRJEB26160, sample SAMN06269048) | microbial mat metagenome | isolation source: Oligotrophic lake microbial mat | place...
GCGACGCGCTCTTTGCAGAAGGCGCAGTGGAGTCCGCCAAGGCCTGGACGTTTCGACCGGCAACTCGAGATGGAAAGCCCATTGGCGCCAAAATCCGTTTTCTGGTGCGTTTCGTTCCGCCTGTAGACGAGCCGGAGGCCACCGAAGCGCAGGCACCCAGCGAGCCGCAGTCGCCTGGCGCAACGGCGAAGCCAGCCGTCGCGCCCGTGCACGAGATCGTGGTGGTCGGCAAGCGAGCACCCATTCGTCATCAGCTTGGGCGCGCGGAGATTCACGATATTCCCGGCGCATTTGGTGATCCATTCCGGGCCATCGAAGCTTTGCCCGGCGTCGTCCCCATCGTGAGCGGGCTGCCCTACTTTTACGTGCGCGGCGCGCCGCCCGGCAACGTCGGCTACTTCTTCGACGGCATCCCCGTTCCCTACCTCTATCACTTTGCCGCCGGCCCGGGCGTCTTCCATCCCGCCTTCATCGAGCGCGTCGATCTGTATCCGGGTGCGTATCCCGTGCGCTACGGGCGCTTCGCGGGTGCGATCGTATCAGGGGAGATGGCGCCGCTCGGCTACCGTTTCCGAGCCGAATGGAGCATTCGACTCATCGACAGCGGAGCCATGGTCGAGGCGCCGTTCGCAGACGGGCGCGGCTCGGTCATGGTGGGCGGGCGCTACTCCTATACCGCCGCCGCGCTCTCGCTAATCGCGCCCGAAGTGAGCGTGGGCTACTGGGACTATCAGGCTCGCTCGCGCTACCAGCTCGACGCAGACGATAGCCTGGAGCTCGTGGCATTTGGCTCCCGAGACTACGTCTCCAACACTGAGACTGACTCCGTCCCCGACCCATCCATGCCCGGATCATTTCGCGAACAGGAGCGTGAGGTCACGGTGGTAGACGTCGGCTTTCACCGCTTGGATTTGCGCTGGGACCGTCGTTTAGATGAAGGAAACTGGCGCAACGCCATCACTTTGGGCCGCGACGAGACTCGCCTCGACGACGGCCAGATCAAAGTGACGGGCCTGATGCTGGGCGGTCGTTCGGAGCTCGAGCAAAGGTTAGACAAGGCCATCACGCTGCGCGCGGGAGCCGATGCCCTGTTCGAGTCTTTCTCCCAGCACTTTCGCCAGTCCACCATCGAGGGCGGTGAGACGGAAGGCCCAGGCAATCCAAACACTCCACCCTCAGCGCCAGCCCCACCCGACGAAACACCGAACCTCACCGCCGACCCGCAACCAGCCGAGCCCGATTTCGGGTTCTTGGGTGATCGCGATGACTTCACCGCGGGCATGTGGGCCGACTTGGTGTGGGATGTGGCGCCCAACGTGCAGCTCACGCCCGGGTTGCGCGTGGACCTATTCGTGTCGGGCCGTACCGCTGCGCTCGGCGTCGACCCGCGCATTAGCGTCGAGTACAAGCTGAGTAAGAAGCTCACGCTGGCTCACGGCTTGGGGTTGGCGCACCAGGCACCCAGCTTCGTCGCTCCGGTCCCGGGCTTCAAGCCGTCGCTGGCGGGGGGCCTGCAACGTGCGTTGCAGCACAGCGCCGGACTCAGCTACACGATGCCAGCCGGCTTTTCGGCCTCGCTGGCTGTGTTCCAGAGCGCTTTCTTCAACATGACCGACCTCATCAGTCTGGTGCAACTGGAGAGCACCAACGACAATCAAGTGGTCGACTTCAGAACGATGGGGCACGCCTACGGCGCGGAGCTGATGATTAGGCGAAGCCTGGCGCGGAACCTGGGCGGTTTCATTTCGTATACGCTGTCTCGCTCGGTCCGGGCCGTGCGGCGGCTGGAGGGGCCGGCGACGACCGACCGCACTCACGTGCTCAACGTGGCCCTTTCCTACCACCTGGGAAAGGAGTGGCGGTTTGGCAGCCGGCTGCTGTTGTACAGCGGTATCCCCGCCCGAGTGGCCTATTTAGAGGCCGCGCGCACGCCGCCGCGAACCCCAGCTTTTTGGCGCCTGGACGCCAAGCTTCAAAAGCGCTGGTACATCAGGCGTCCCGACGTCTGGTGGGGCTTCGTGGTTGAAATGCTCAACACCACGCTGAACAAGGAACAGCTCGACGGCAGCTGCAGCGCGTTCTCCTGCACCTACGAAGAAATCGGACCTGTCGCGATTCCGATCATCGGTTTCGAGGGAGCTTTTTGAGCTGGCGGAAGCTCAGTAAAGAGAACTGACGTTTGAACATTCGAACATCAGCCGCAGCTCGGGATCGCAGGGCACCGGTTTCGAGAAGGGATCATACGAGCAATGCTGGCTCTCAGCGCGCGGATAGCGTTGGAAGCAGGCGAGCGCCGCATCGAATAGCGTCTTGCACTCAGCGTCGTGCGTGATGTTCTGCGACTCGCACTCAGAGACACAAGCCGAGGGGTCGTAGTAGCCGCAAGAAAGGCCCTTCGTCACCTCACACCATTCGTCGCAAGCGGTCGGCGCGATCGGGTAGCCGCCCTGGCACCCGGCCAGTAGCACCCAGAGACTGCACACCAGCCGCACTCCCGCTGCCATGCGCCAGCCTACCTGCGCCCGAGGCTTTGCGCCACGGTCACGCTGCACAGCGCCGTGGCTTGTCAAGCAGGAGGTCGTCCAGCATCCTGGGGCTATGCCGATGCCACGCTGGCAGGCGTTCGCCTCCGCCCTGTTGCTGCTTGCATGCAGTAGCGAGGGGCTGCTTTTGGAATCGCGCGGAAGGACGACGCCGGTAGGGCAAGGAGGTGTCGGGGGAACGGGCCCCGGGGATCCTCCGCTGGCAGCGCTGCAGGTGCTGATCCCGCGGCAAGCGGATTCGTTCGTCAATTCCGTTGGAGTAACGTTCGGCGTTAACAATGAGTACGAAGTGGGGGTAGCGCGCGAGGCACTACTGGAGCTGCGGGTCCGGCACGTGCGCGGCTTTGCGCAGTCGCTTCCGAACTTCGAGTTTCGGTTGACGACTGCGCTAGCTGGGGAAGAGCTCCGGCTACTGCTCGTCGTGGATCCGCGCCTTGACTTGTCCGGAAAGGACATTCCGCGGCTTGTCTCGGCACACCCGACGCTCGAGAGCATTGAAGGGCCCAACGACTTCGACGCCTACGGAATCGATCTTACCTCAGAGCAAGTGTCGGCCGCGATGGTCGACTTGCGGAGTGGCGTCGACGGTGCGAGCCGGAAGCTCTTCTTGATCGACGCCCAGGACTCCCTGCGCGCTGGCGTGGGCGATCTGTCGCAGCTCTTGGACTACGGCAATTTCGAACGCTTCCGAAACACCGATTTGCCGGGGGATGCGCTAGACAACGAAAAAGCCAGCGCACGCTCTGTTTGCGGTAGCCGACCGTTGTTCGTCACTGAATGCGGCTACTCGACGCTGGCGGGCCACGCGCGCTCCGTGTCCGAGGAAGCGGCGGCTCGCTATTTGCCCCGACTGCTCTTGTCGCACTTTGCACAGGGCATCGAGCGCACGTACCTAGATGACCTGCGAGAAGGTCGCGCGCCGTCGGGGCCCACCCTCGCCCAGGGTCTCATCCGCTACGACGGTCGGAGAAAGCCGGCGTTCTTTGCGCTCAAGCATCTTTTGAGCCGCGCGCTGGATGCCGGTGCCGCTTTCGAAACCACGCCGTTGGAGGTCGCCATCAGCACGTCGGCTGACACGTTGCGAACCGTACTTCTGCAGCGCCGGGATGGTACGACTCTTTTGCTGTTGTGGAATGAGGTAGCAAGCTTCGATGCTAGCCTGGGTGGTACGCTCACACCCGAGCCCATTGCCGTCACGGTGGAGCTTCCGGCCGCGACACCCTATGCGCTGTTCCGCCCGTTGCTGGGCGAAGCCGCCACCGAAGAAGGTCTTAGTCAGCGTATCGAGCTCGCCGTCCCCGACGATGTCCTGATCCTCGAGCTTTCGCGTTGACGGTCCTGGGGCGCGGCGTTCGATGCGCCGCCAAGGCCGACGAGTAAAGTGGCCGCTAGGAACGCGCCCCTGAGCTCGAGCTCGGCGGATTCGTCTACGCGGCCTACGACGCTGGCGAGCGTGTAGCCGGCTTCGACCCGCACCCCAAGAAAAGCTGGGCGAAGCGCCAAGCGAGTGTCCAGACCGAGCACTGCGCCAGCCCAAGGTAAAAAGAGCTCGCGACCCAGGGCTTGCTGCGGATCGCTCGCTACGCCGCGGGCGCGCAACCAGCCGCCCCGGACTCCCAAGAGGCCGCTGAGCTCTGCCGGCCCGGGCAGCAGCACCCAACCGGCCCCCAATTGCAAGCTGCCGAGCAGGAGTTGCGTTTGGCCTTGGCTGATGGACTGCGAGCCTGCGAGCAAAGCGGCCCCCGCTTCGAGAGGCACTCGGCGTAGAGGCTCCGCTCTGCCCAGCAGCATGCCGCCCACTATGGGTCCAGTGCCGTTGATAAAAGTCAGCGCTGTCGGGCCAACGCCCAATGAAAAGCGAGCGCTTGGAGCTTCTCGAGGGACCGGCGTCGACAGCATGGGCGTAGGCGGCGCTTCGCCGCTCGGCTTCGGTCCGAGCTCCAGCCAACTGACTCGTAAGAGCTCTGCCATCGCGATCGAGAGCACCCGCACTCTTGCCTTAGCTTCCACTCGGCCCAGCTCGACGCGGCGAGCTACGAGCTTACTGGTGAGTCGGTCGTCCACGCGCATCACCACGGCGTCGCCCTGACACTCCAGCATCAGCCGCGTCGTTTCGCCGTCTGCGGGCGCCGCCAAGAGCTCCGCCGCTCCGACCAGCTCTGCAGCCAGCAATCGAGAGATCTCTTCGCTGTCGAGGTCCTCGCACTGCTCTGACTCGACGGCGACGCGCGGCAGCGCAAAAGCCGTGGAGGCAAGACTCAGAATCGCCAGCAAACGCGTCGGCATGAGCCTGCTGCGCGAACTTCGAAGCCTAGCGAGCGACAAGCCTTCAGCGTAGCCCGGTGCGGGTCCGAAGCTCTTGGGCGCGCACACCAGCTGGGAAACGCTCGAGGTATTCGCGTGCCCGCGCCTCCGCCTGCTTTCGCGCGCCGCTGGCCAGCAGAGCTAGGGCCTCTCGAGCCAAAGCGTCTTCCGCGAGCGGCCCTGCAGGCTGCATCGCTCGCGTTTGGGCGAAGGCCCGCGCTGCTTCCACTGGACGACCGAGTTGCTCGTGCACGCGGCCGAGCGTGAAGCTGGCGCTCGGGGCGCGTGAGTCCCGGGGAAATCGCGCGACCAGCGTGCGCAGCGGTTCCACCGCCTCCGACGGGTGACCGCTCAGCCGAGCCACATCCGCACGCAGCAAGAGCTCATCTACGCCGCTCGACGCGGAGGGCGCGGGCGCAGCAGTCATTCCCGGGTACGCCTGCGCAAACTTGCCTTCGCGAGCTAGCTTCTGCCAATCGACGGCGGCAGCGCGTGCCGCATCCGTCGCTTTGACTTCGGGCGACGCGGGCGCGTTCGAGCTGGGCTTCTCGGCCGTCGCGGGGGCGTCGAGCGGGAACGATTGCGCTTCGCCGGCACTGAGCAGAGCGGAGACCGTCGCGCCGTGAACGCGGACGCGCCCGCCCTGCACCTTGACCTCGACGCTGGCCGATGAGCGGCGCACCTCGAATACCGTGCCAACGACCTCCACGTTCAGGCCTGCCACCTTGACGACGAAGCGGCGCTCCGTATTGCTGGTCACGCGAAAGCGCGCCGCTCCAGCCAGAAGCTCGAGCTCCACCAAACGCGGCTCGTCCGACACCACTCGCAGCTCGGTGCTGGCTGCTTCTCGCTCCACGCGTGAGCCGTCTTGCAATTGAAAACCGAGGCTTCGGAAGGCAGCCACGTGCGTACTGGGCGCTTCCGAATTGGGCAACGAAGGCGCCAGAAACTTCACGCCAAGCCCTAGGCACACAGCCAGCGCAGGCACAATTGCCGCCACCGCCCAACGAGTCCGCCGCCGACGCTCCACACGGCTTAGTACTGCTTGTTGCAAACCGCGGACACCGCCCTCACCCGGTTGAAAGGCGAGGCCCGCGCTGGCCTCGCGGATGTGAGAATTGAGGTCGGTCATTGCTTCACCAACGCATCGATCAGCTTTTGTGCAGAGCCCACTCGGCGCTTCGCCGTCGCGAGCGAGCAGTCGCACAGGCGGGCCACCGTGTCCATCGGCTCGCCCTCGAGCACGCGTAGCGACCAGGCAATGCGTTCCCGTGCCGGAAGACGGTCGAGCGCTTGGAAGACCTCTCGCAACAACCTGTGGTGCTCAGCGCTGGCGCCCTCTCTGAGAAAGGGACTCAGGTCGGCTTGAAACTGCGGGTCGGAATCCAAGGACACGAGTTGGCGCAAACGGCGCCTGCGCAGGCGACGCACTGCCGTGTGCACCGTGATGGAGGCGAGCCAGCCGCGCAGAGCGCCGGCGTCCCGCAGCGTGGAGAAGCGCTCGGTCGCGATCACGAACACGTCCTGGATCAAGTCGTCCACTTCTTCGGGCCGCCCCAGCAGCCTGAGCGCGAGCTTGGCCACGTACGGAACATACCGCGCATAGGCGTGCTCCAGAGTGAGCACATGCTCAGTCACGTCCTCGTTGGACGGCAACGAGACGGCGCGTGAGCGCGGCAGCATCGAATCATTCGTATCACGAAGCCGCACGGCTTGCCCCCAGCACCAAGGCATGAGCCCGCATTCGCCAAGGGCGCTCGAAGGAGCCGGGAGCGCGGACATCACCATTAGAGGTAGCTCCGCGTCTAGAGAACGGCTCAAAGTTTACCGCGTGGCTGGTTTTAATCGTGGGGCCGCGACGGATTGAGCCAATCGCGAGCCGCCGGCTACCGAGGGTGGAAGAGCATGATCACGAGAATCGTTGGCATCGCGTGCGCCGCCACGCTGGGCTGCACCGCCTACATCGAAGGTGGAGTCGGTACGACAGGCGGCCCCGGCCCCGTCCCGGTGCCGTCTACGCCCAGCACCGAGGCGGGTACGAGCTTCGAGGACGCGCCCGCGGATCCCCTGTCTGCAAGCGGATTGCCGATCCGGCTTTTGACGCGCGTTGAATACGAAAACACCGTCGTTGAGCTGCTGGGCTCGAAGCTTCCTGCGACTAGTCTGTTTCCCGCGGAATCTCAGGCCGAAACTGGTTTCTCGAAGGTCCAGAAAGTAGACCAAGTGGGCGTCGCGGCTTACCTAGACGCGGCACTCACGCTGGCGGAGGAAGCGTCACGAGATCTCACGGGCCTGCTCGGCTGCGATCCGACTGGCGCCAGCGAGGGGGCGTGCGTGCAAAGTTTCCTTGGCTCCTTTGGTCGGCGTGCGTTTCGGCGACCACTGCGAGCGGAGGAGCTCGCGCAACACGCTAGCTTCTACCAAGACGTTCTACGCAGCGAGCTCGGCTTGGGTGTTCCCGAGGCCGTGGAGCTGCTGCTGGCTGCGCTGCTGGAGTCGCCGCACTTTTTGTACCGCTGGGAGCAGGGGCCTTTGCCCAGTGTTCGTGCGGGGGAGGTCTTCAAGCTGAACCCTCATCATTTGGCGTCGCAGCTCTCGTACTTCTTATGGGCATCCATGCCCGACGAACCGCTCCTGGCCGCCGCCGACACAGGCCAGCTGGAAACCGCGCCGCAAGTGGAGCAGCAGGTGCGCAGGATGCTGGCGGACAAGAAGGCCGAGCGAACCGTGGCGGTCTTCCACGAACAATGGCTGGGGCTCACGACGCTGCCCAAGCTCGGCAAAAGCCCGGGTCTGTATCCGGCGTGGAGCTCCGCGTTGGGTTCGGCCATGGCCGAGGAAGTGCGCCGTTTTACGACCAACGTGGTCCTGCGCGGCGATGGGCGCTGGGCCACGCTGCTGACCTCGCGCGCCTCGTTCGTCAACGGTCCGCTGGCGGAGCTGTACGGCATCGCGGGAGTGTCGGGGCCAGACTTCGTGGCGCGAGAGTTGCCTGGCGAGCGGGTGGGGCTGCTCACACTCGCCGGTTTTCTCAGCGCCCATTCCGGCGAAACAGAAGGCAGCCCGATCTTCTGTGGCAAGTTTCTGCGCGAGCGGTTGTTGTGCGACCCCATGGCGCCGCCGCCCGACGGCATTCCAGATCTTCCTCCACCGGCCGCCAACCTGAGCATCAGGGATCGGCACTTGGAACACGCCGAGGTTTCGCCCTGCAAGGATTGCCATCTACGGATGGACTTCATCGGCTTTGGTCTCGACAACTTCGACGCCATTGGCGCCTACCAACGCCAGGAGGGGCAGCTTCCGATCGACGCCTCCGGTCAAGTCTACGGCTTGGACGGTGAAAGCCCGACATTCAACGGACCGAGCGAGCTAGTTCTTCTGCTTACGCAAAGCGAACAGGTGCGCCAGTGCCTGGCAAAGGAATGGTTCCGTTACGCTTTTGCACGCAAAGAGGCGGCGGGGGACCGCGCATCGTTCGACAATGCTTTCGCCGCATTCGCCAAGTCCGATTACGACATTCGAGAGCTGCTTGTGGCCTTCGCGCAATCGCGCTCGTTCACTCACCGAACCATCGACGCGGGAGAAGTTTTCGAATGAGTAGTTTTCGAGTCTCGCGGCGGGCGCTCTTGTCGGGCCTGGGAGTCTCTGCCGGCCTGCTTCCGTTGCTCGGCGGCGAAGGCCGAGCCGCTTCCCCCACCAAGCCCACCCGCCTGATCATCATGGCCGTGCCCAACGGCGATACCAAAGACTACCTGCCCCAAGGCGGCGAAACTGGCTGGTTGGCGCAGCCGATGGCCTTCTCTCCGCTCAAGCCTCTCGAGCCCTTCCGCGACAAGATCTTGGTTCTGGGCGGCGTGGACGTTCAGAACGGCGCCGACACAGCACAGGCCGTGAAAGGCACCAGCATCGGTGGTCACGCCATTTTGCCCTTCCTGCTCACGGGCGCTCGAGGAAAGCCTGGACCAGCCATTCCGGACGGCTGGAACCTGTCGTCCGGTCACGCTTCGGTGGATCAGTACGTCGCGGCCAACTTGCCAGGTGGCGAAACGCTTCCATTCCCATCGCTAGTGCTGCGAACGCTGCGCGCGCAGGGTTATGGTGACCAACCTCTTTCGTATGCGGGCCCCTGCCTGGACGGGAGAACCCACAATGCGCCTAGCAGCCGGGATGACCCGCGTGCACTGTTCGATGACCTCTTCGGCAAAGGCTTGAGCGACAGCGAACTGAAGCGCATCCGCGCCCAGAAAAAGAGCATCCTCGACTTTACCGCGGGGCAGCTCAGCTCGCTATTTCCCAAGGTTGGGACGGAGAACAAGCGACGCATCCAGGATCACCTCGACGGAATTGCGGCGCTCGAAAGACAGCTTTCCTCGGTTACCGACGGCTGCACGCTGCCGACGCCACTGGCTGAGTCCGAAGACTACGTATCGGCCTTCGACAACGCGCAATTACCGGTGGTCATTCGTTCGCAGATGGACATGGTGGTGGCGGCCATGGCCTGCGACCTGACCCGCGTGTCGACATTGTTGTGCAGCAGCTCCAACAACAACTCCATCACTTATCGGTTTCTCGCCGACAAGGACGCCAGGTTCAACGCCGAGTTCGGCGGAGGCGAGACAGGTGGCTCGGGCAACAAGCTCTTCAACCATCACACCATCGCCCACAACGCAGGCAGCCTGCACGGACTCAAGAACATTCTGGATCAGTGGTACTTCGAGCAGTACGCCTACCTACTGAAGAAGCTCAGCGAGACAACGGATGCGGACGGCGCCCCGATGCTCGACAGTACGCTCGTCCTGTACTGCAACATGCAGGCGACCGGCGGCGAACACCAAACCAAGGATTTGTTGTGGGTGCTGGGCGGCAACTGCAACGGGCACTTGCGTTCGGGAAGGTTCTTGCGTTGGGCCTCCGGAATGCAGGGCCAGGGCACGCCGACCAATCGAATCCTGGCTGCCATCGTCAACGCCATGGGTTGCCCCCACGTCGACCACTTCGGGGATCCGGACTACGGCGGAGAGCTATCGACCATCCTCGCCTAGAACGCCGTTCAGTTTGCGGCCGCTGCGTTCTAGGCCTTTCCTGACCCTCCTAGACCCGCGTCGCGCGGAGGTGAGCGCCTACGTCACACTTCAAGCGGCTTGCGACCGCCCGTGATCCGCGGTGGAGTGCGCTTCCAACATGCAGCGTCCGCCGCCGCGCCACTTCTCGATGTTGCGCGAGTTTCGCGCGGCGGACTTGTTCACGCTGCTCAACGGAGTCGCGGGGACCGGCGCGATCTTGGCTTTCATGCGCTATTGCGTGGATGGGGAGCCACAAGCTTTCTGGATCGGTACGGCTCTGTTGCCTATCGCGCTCTTGATGGACATCTTGGATGGCCGAGTGGCGCGGCTCCGCAATGAAGCCTCGCCGCTGGGGCAAGAGCTGGACTCGCTGGCGGATGTCGTGTCGTTCGGTGTGGCACCGGCGGCCATGGCATTCGCCCTGGGACTACGCGGCGGCTGGGACGCGCTTTGTCTGATGTACTTCGTTGCCTGCGGCATCAGCCGGCTGGCGCGCTACAACGTGACGGCCACCGCGCTAGCAGACGCCACCGGAAAGGTTCGATACTTCGAGGGCCTGCCGATTCCGAGCAGCCTCCTGCTCGTCGGGGTCATGTTCGCCCTTGCTGTTACGGGTAACTGGCACGCGCACTTGCCGCTTGGCGCGCTCGAGCTGGGGCCGGCCTCTCTCCACTGGATAGCCCTGCTCTTCGTGGCGCACGGCACGGCCATGATCAGTAAGACCCTGCGCGTTCCCAAGCCGTAACACTACTCAGTTGCTCTAAATGAGGGCTGCACGCTGGCTTTTGCTGGCCAGGAGCTCACCCACACCGAGCGCCCCTGCCAGCGCGGCGTACATGAGCCACATGCCTCCAGAAGTTAGACGCTTCTCGAAGCCCGGGGTCAGCCGCTTGGGCACGACGTAGTAATCGGTCGCGTAAGCCAACCCCGATACCAGAACGCCCTTGGCGGCCGCGCCCCACGCCGTGCGGGCCCGCGGTAGGAGCGCCTCTTGCACGAGCGCCCAAGCGCCCATGGCGCCGGCGTTCAGGAGCCCGCCGAGCACGGTGTGGTCCCAATCTAAAGCGTCCACTCGCGCAGCTTCCTCACCCCAAACGATGTGGCTGGTGGCGTTCAAAGCAGCTGCTGCGTGCCTAGTTTGGGCTTGCGAGATCAGCAAGGCTGCCCCAGTCGTGACAGCCGTGGCGACTCCGGCCGTCACTAGCACGTTCAGCAGGCGATCTTCGGTGGTCATACGCGCTGGTTAGCAACGACTGTGCCCGCCGGGTAATGGCGCATGCCTCGGCGCCTTCAACCCTCAGCGGCGGCCTTCCTTCACACCAGCAGTGAAACGAGCCGCTGCAGAAAGCTCAGTTCGGCTGAATGCATTTTCCGTGTGGCTTCCCGGATCGAAAAATATCGCGCTTGGTCCACCTCAGGGAACTCGCGCTGTTTTCCGGAGCGCGGCGGCCATTCCATCGAGAAGGTATTGCTCTTGAACGAGCCGAGCTCGATTTCGCCTTGCATGGCCCAGGCGTGAATCAGCTTGCCTGACTTGTTCTTGACGGTTCCCAGCTCGCGCGGCGCCGTCGCGGGAGCATCACTCCCTAGCTCCTCGCTGAACTCCCGCCGCGCCGCCGCCAGCAAGTCTTCTCCTTCCTCGACCTCGCCCTTTGGAAGGAACCACGCCCCGTCGTCCTTCTTGCTCCAAAAAGGACCTCCCGGGTGCACTAGCAGCACCTCGAGCTCAGCTTCCCGAAGGCGATAGACCAGGATACCAGCGCTACGCTTTGAGCTCATTCGCCTACATTCCTTTCCCGACGGTTTCGAGACGGCGCCTACGCTTTGTCTTCGCGGCGAAGCTCAGCCTTCGATAGGCGTAAGCGGCACGCGGGTTGCTAGGGGGTGTGCATGGTTGACCAAGGGATCGCGCCTTCGCCTGGAACGCCGGCACCCGAACCGGTGCGTGAGCCAGAAACACAGCCGCCGGTGCACGATCCCCGACCGCCAAGGCCGATGGAGCGCGATCCTGAGCCCTATCCAGCGCCGCCTCCGATGGAGGAGCCGCCGCCCGCTCCGCCGGAACCTGGCGAGCCGTTGCCGGAAGTCAAAGATCCCCCGGCGCAGCCCGACTCGCCGATGGAGCCCAGCATCGTGACTTGACCGCCGCCCCTCGAGTGACTTTTCTGACCCGATGCGGCCCCCAAGCGTGAGGCGGTTCCGCGCGCTCATGATCGTTCATCGTTGCTGCCTCGTCGTGCGACTCGATCGAAAGGCGCGTCCTCGTCGCCGCCCCAAGACGGCATCACCAACGTGCCCTCGGGTCCCAGCGCGGTTCGCAGAGCCTCAATCAAGCCGAGCCAGCGTTGCCACTTGGCCCCGGTTGGGTCATGAGATTTCCGCGTGCCGGGTAGTGCGTGACCCCACAGCCTTGCGCGTAGTTGAGCGCGATCAAGCGCCAGTCGATATGCCCCACGTCGGAGCCGCGGAGAGCGTCGTCGAATGCGTCGAGCGCCTTCGACCAGCGAACCGTGCACATCTGGCCCGGCAAGTCGCTGCACCCAGTCTCTCCATCGAGCGGCGTGTCGACGGAGTGACCGGTTGCTGGGTCGTCTATGCCCGATTCGTTGCTGGCCAAGTCGATACGGTAGAAATTGATGAAGCGTTTGTAGCGCACGTACGGTTCCGAATCGTTGGCATTTTCGAACGTGTACTGCGCGAGCGCCTCCGCATGAGGCGCGTAGACGCCGCTGAGCTCCGCTTGTGTGAAACCTTCGCCCAGAAGCACGAAGCTGACGCGATTCGCAGGAGGCCCATTGGACCTGACCGCCGTGCAGGTGTCGCCGCAGTCCACGAGCGGCGCGGTCTGGTTGACGCAGACTCGCTGCGGAGTGGCGCTGCCGCCGCTGCCGCCGCTGCCGCCACTGCCGCCACTGCCGCCACTGCCGCCGCCTCCGGGCTGGTCGCCGCCGATTGACGAGCTTCCGCCCCTGGGC
>ENA-ORBV01012777-ORBV01012777.1-microbial-mat-metagenome-genome-assembly--contig:-NODE-12777-length-12882-cov-4.855213_pt1 | contig 12882 bp, 9 predicted proteins | sample MGYA00237777_ERZ505514 | MGnify/ENA primary metagenome ERZ505514 (study PRJEB26160, sample SAMN06269048) | microbial mat metagenome | isolation source: Oligotrophic lake microbial mat | place...
GAATGGAACGACCGAGTCTTTGACCGTTCTGCGGCCTACGGCACCGCTATGGCGATGCTCGCCATGAACGAGCCGAACCGGTCAAGGGCCGCGGACGCGAAGCCGTCAGTCCCGGCGCAAAAATAAAACGCGGGCAACGGCGGTTGGCCAGTACAGGCGGTGCTGCAGGGCTTCGGGCTTCGGATTCGCTTAGACTTCCCTCCAATGACTTTGCGCACCCTGCTGGTACTCGGCGTTTTCCTTGGCGCTTTCGCCGCACTCGCTCAGCCTTCCTCGACCGGGCCGCTGGCCCCGCCGGCCAACGGGCCGAAGCGGGCGGACCCGGCGTGGTTTGCGATTCACGACTGCACGTTGCATGCAGCGCCAGGGCAAACAATGACGCACGCGACGGTGGTCTGCCGCGACGGGCTGATCGTGGCGGTGCTGCCGGGTGAAGCCGGGCCCGATGGCGCGGTGGGGACCGAGGATGATGTCGCTGGTCGCACGCCGCTGGGGCCGCGGGTCGTGCACGCGAAAGACCTCCACGTCTATGCGGCGTTCATTGATCCGTACGTCGAGATTGATGTGCCCGCGCCCGCGGCGGACACGAACGGCCGGCATTGGAACGCCGGGGTGACGCCGCAGCGGACGGCGATGGACGGCGGGGGCATTGATGAGGCGACCGCGGCGGGGTTGCGGAAGTTGGGGTTTGCGGCGGCGTGCATCACTCCCAAGGGCGGCGTGTTTCGGGGACAGTCGGCTCTGGTGAGCCTGGCGAAGCCTTCGGATGACAAGAGTGCTGCGCGGCCAGCGGTGTACCGCACCCGGGTCTATCAGACGGTGTCCTTCGAGACGGGCGGGGGTTATCCGAGCAGCCAGATGGGCGCGATCGCGCTGGTGCGGCAGTGTCTGAGCGATGCCGAGTGGCAGTGGGGCGAACGGGTGGCCGGACGGCGCACCGGCGGTGCGGATGCAATTGATTCATTGATCGCGGTTAGTGCGCCCGGCAAGCCTCGCGCGGACGGACCGGGCCGCGTTGGGACACCCGGAGACGGTGAAGGCGACATTCCGGCGCGGGCGGGGCCGATTGTTTTTGATTGCCGCGACGAGTTGACAGAGTTACGGGGAATTCGGGTGGCGAAGGAGTTTGGGCGGTCGTTTGTGCTGCTGGGGAGCGGCGTTGAGTATCAGCGGTTGGAGGGGCTGGCGAAGGAAGAACACCTGTCGATTCTGCTACCGCTGAACTTTCCGAAGGCACCGGACGTGGGAACGGTGGCGAAGCAGGAGGCGACGGAACTAGCGGAGTTAATGGCGTGGGAGCAGGCACCGACGAATCCGAGCCGGGTGAAGGCGGCGGGAATCGACTTCGCGTTCACGACAGCGCGGCTGCGCGAGCGGGATGAGTTTCGCGGCAACGTGCGGATGGCGATCCAAGGTGGCTTGAGCGAAGCGGATGCGCTGGCGGCGCTGACGACCAAGCCCGCGGGGCTCCTGGCGATGGCGGAACGGATGGGGACGGTGGAAGTCGGAAAGGTGGCGAACCTGCTGGTGACGGACGGGCCCGTGTTTGACAAGAAGTCCAAGTATCGCTCGGTGTTCGTGGATGGCGTGGAGCACGTTCTGTTTGCGCCTCCCGCCGAAGCGGAGGGCGAGTGGACGGTTGCGCTTCCCGGGGGGGCGGAGGGCAAGCGTCGGCTGGAGATCACCAAAGAGAACGGCGTCACTGTTTACAAGGACGCCAGGAACGTCAAGGGTGAAAAGGTCTCGCTGGACAACGGGGTACTGAGTTTCACGTTCGACCACGAGGGGCTGGACGAGACAAAAGGCATATACGCGATGTCGGCGGCGCTGGTGACGGACCACAACGGGAACGCGATGCGGCTGATCGGGCAGGGTGTTCGGCCGGATGGGACGCGGTTTGATTGGTCGGCGGTGCGGGAGCCGGGAGGGTCGCTGACGTCGATGACGGGCGTGTGGGATTACCGGCTCGTGGGCGCCGAAGCGGGAACGAACCCGAGGCCCGGCACGATCGAGGTGCTGAAAGAGGAGAACGAGAAGGGCGAACGGATGCTGGTTCGCACGCTGGGCGATGACCAGAAAGTGACGACGATTGGGGCGAAGAACGTGAAGGGCGAAGCGGACGTTCTGACGTACGAGGTAGCGGGAGGCGCCGGCGAACCCGTCGCCACCGTTCGGATGGTTGTTGATCGCAACGCGAAGCCGGCGTCGCTCAAAGGCGAAGTGCGTACGGGTGACGCGGTCGTAGCGGTCGAGGGAGTCAAGCGGCGCGGTGAGCACTCAAGCCCGCTCGGGAAGTGGCGGGTGACCGAGGCGGACGGCGTGATTCGGGCGATGGACCGCGTGGACGGGCTCGACATCGAGGTGAAGGCGAAGGCGGTGATCCTCACGTTCAGGAAGCCGGACCAAGGTTTGGGCGATGCGGCGGCCGAGCCCCTCGTGATTAATGGCGACAAGGTGGAGATCGAAAAGAGCGTGTTGACGTTCGAGCATCCGCTCGAGCTTTTGGGCGGCGAAGGGGTGTCGAAGGACCGCGCCGTGGTGGAGGGCGACCTCTTGGTGGGCATTTCGACGCTGCCGGATGGTTCAACCCATGTCTACAAAGCGGTGCGTCTTCCGGAGCCCAAAGAGGATGAGACCACCGACGAGGCGTGGCGGTTTGTGGGCATTCCGGAAGCGTTGCCGCTGCCGTTCGGGCCGTACGGCTTGCGAAGCGGTGTTCACACCGCCGCACCTGCGTACACGCTGATCGAGAACGCCACCATCTGGACGGGGAACGAGACGATTGAAAAGGGCACGCTGCTCGCGCACCGCGGAAAGATCATCTTTGTCGGCACGGGCGCGACGCCGATGTACGACGACGACACGATGAAGATCGATGCCGCGGGGAAGTTCCTGACGGCCGGGATCATCGACGCGCACTCGCACACGGGCATCAGTGGTGGAGTGAACGAGGGAGGTCAGGCCGTGACGGCGGAGGTCCGGATCGCCGATGTCACCAACCCGGACACGGTGGATTGGTACCGGCAGTTGGCGAGCGGGGTGACCAGCATGCTGGCGCTGCACGGGAGCGCGAATGCGATCGGCGGGCAGTCGCAGACCTGCAAAATGAGGTGGGGCGTCATCGATCCGGACGCGATGCACTTTGAAGGGGCCATTCCCGGGATCAAGTTTGCATTGGGCGAGAACCCGACGGGAAAGAACGGCAGCGGCGACAACGGCGGTCAGTACCCGATCAGCCGGATGGGCGTCGAGATGCTCATCCGGGACCGTTTTACGGCGGCGAAGGAGTACGCGGCGCGGATAGCCACCGATTCAGCACACGCCCGCCGCGACTTGGAGCTCGAGCCGCTCGCCGAGATCCTCGCGGGCACTCGTCTGATTCACTGCCACGCCTACCGCCAGGACGAGATCGTGATGCTGTGTCACGTCGCGAAGGATTTCGGCTTCAAGATCGGTACATTCCAGCACATCCTGGAGGGGTACAAAGTCGCGGATTATGTACGCGATTACTCCGGCGGCGGGTCGGGCTTCGCCGACTGGTGGGCGTTCAAACTCGAGGTCCAGGATGCGATTCCCGCCGGCTTGCCGATCATGCACGAGGCCGGTGCGGTGGTTTCGTTCAATTCGGATTCCGGTGAACTCGCGCGGCGCTTGAACGTGGAGGCGGCGAAGGGCGTGAAGTACGGCGGGCTCAGCACCCTTGATGCGTGGCGATTTGTGACGTTAAACCCCGCGAAGCAACTGCGGATCGACCGGGCCGTGGGAACGCTGGAAAAAGGCAAGGACGCCGACCTGGCGTTGTGGTCGGGCGACCCGCTCTCGACGTTCAGCAAGTGCGAGGCGACGTGGGTCGACGGGCGTCAACTGTTTTCGCTGGAGCAGGACGCCGAGCACCGGGCGTGGATCACGGCCGAGCGTCAGAGGCTTATCCAGAAACTGCTGGTGGGATCGGAGAAGAAGAAGGAGGGCGAAAAGGGCGAAGAAGCGGGCGACACACCCGCCGAGGGCGCTTCACCCCCCGGCCCGCCCGGTGAAAGGCGGCGTCGCCGACCATCGCCGGAGCGCGAATCCGACGCCGCGTGGGCGTTGCGGCGGCACATGCTCGCGAAGGCGGTGGGGTTGGGCTCGCACAAGCCAGGCGAGTGCGGGTGCGAAGAGTTATCCGAGGATCAGTTGATGGATATGGCCGAGCGGGCGATGGAGGGATCACGATGAAACTCGCGCTTCGCGCACTCGCGGCCGGAACGATCTTCGCGTGCATCGCTCCGCCTGCGCTCGCCCAGGACCTGGGAATCAAGGCAGCGCCGCAGACGGACGCGATCTGTTTGTATAACGCGTCGATTCATCCGATCATCGGCGACGACATCCCGAACGGGTTTATCGTCTTTGCGGATGGGAAGATTGTTGAGATGGGGACGGGGGATTCGAGCATTCCGGCGGTCGCGACGGCGGACGGGTTTGTCGCGATCAACTGCGAAGGGGGGCATATCTACCCGGGCCTCATCGCACCGTGGACGCAGCTCGGCCTCAGCGAGATCCAAGCCGTTCGGCAGGGTAACGACACCATCGAACTGGGCGGAATCACCCCCGAAGTGTGCCCCGCGACGGCGGTGAATCCGGACTCGACGCTGCTGCCGATCACGCGGAGCAACGGTGTCTTGACGGCGGCGGTGTGCGCGGGCGGGGGGACGCTGCCCGGCCAGGTTTCCATCATCCGGCTCGACGGCTGGACGACGGACGATCTCACGATCAACCGGTCCGCGGGTCAGGTGCTGCGCTGGCCGAACATGCGGACGTTCAACTTTCCCGGGATGGTCACGAGCGAGGAGGACCAACGGAAAGAGACACGCGAGGCGATACTGGCGATCGGGCGCACGTTCGATACGGTGGCGGCGTATCGGATGGCGCGGACCACGGATCCGACGAGTCCCATCGATCTACGCTGGGAAGCGATGGCGGGCGTCGTGCCCATCGGGCCGGCTGAGGGGAGTGACGGAGTTCGCGGCGACGCCCCGGGGAAGTCGGTCTTCGTCCAGGCGAACGACGTCGAGCAGATCAACGCGGCGGTGACGTTCGGGAAAGAACGCGCCCTGCGGATGGTGATCGTGGGCGGTCGGGAGGCCGATCGCTGCGCAGTGCTGCTGAAGGCCGAGGACGTCCCGGTCATCGTCATGGGCACCCACAACATGCCCGGACGGGATGATGCCCCCTACGACGAGCCCTTCACGTTGCCCGCCCGGCTGGCCGCCGCCGGAGTCCGCTTCACGATCGCGAATGCCGACGACACGGCCCACGAGCGCAACCTGCCGTACACCGTTGCGACCGCGGTCAAGCACGGGCTGGATCACGAGCGCGGTTTGCGGAGTCTGACGATCGATGCGGCGACCATTCTGGGGATCGACAAGGCGTACGGCTCGCTTGAAGTGGGTAAATCGGCGACGCTGATCGTGACCACCGGCGACCCGATGGAGGTGCGGACGATGGTGACGACGGCATATGTGGACGGGCGGCTGATCGATCTCTCCAACAAGCAGACAGAGTTGGCGAGAAAGTATCGGGAGCGCCTGAAGCAGATCGGCCAGAATCCCGGGCGGTGACGTCTGGTAACCCGCGCTGGATGAGGGGTTGACACGCGACGGGGCCGGAAAGTGCCGATGAGTTGTGCATGGACTTTGACCACCCCGGGATGCTCCTCTCCAGCCTTATCGTCGGGCTCATGGGCACCGCGATTTTCATCTACGGCAAGAAGCAGACCGACTTTCGCTGCCTCGCGATGGGGGTGACGATGTGCGTCTTCCCGTACTTCGTGTCGTCGCTGATCGTCCTGTGGCTCATTGCGGCCGGTTGTCTGGCGGGGCTCTACGCGTGGTGCCGTTGGCTGTAGCGGGCATGCTGAGACCCCGGAATCACCCGACACCGTCCTGCTCTCGATAGCGCGGCGTCGGGCGTTGGTGCAGCATCTTTACCGAACGCCGTCGCCGGTTGTGAATTCTTTAACAACGAAGAGCGGCTTCGGCGCAAATCAGCACCCATCGAACGCTCGTAAGTCGCGCACCGGCCAGCCTGCATTACCCCTTGGACGCCGTCAGGTCGCGCCACCGCTCAACTAACATTCGCGAGATCGGGCCGACCGCACCATCGCCGATCGTGCGGGATTCGACCTTGACGACCGGCATCACGCCCCAACTGCTGTTGGTCAAGAACACCTCGTCAGCATCGAGGACGTCCTGGAGGGCGAGGAGCCGGCGTTCGGTTCTGACGCCCTCTGACGAGAGCATGTCGAGAGCCCAGCGGCGGACCACTCCGGGGAGCACGGGGCTGGGGAGCACGGCCCCGGATGTGGAATCACCCAAGGCCTCGATGCCGTCGCCGTCCACCCCTTCGGCGACCTCCTCCTCCTCGCCGCGGCTGACGGGGCTGAAGACTTCTTCGTCCTTGACCAGCAGTATGTTGCTGACGCAGCCGCCCGCGAGGTGGTTGGAGACCTGCAGGAGAATCGCCTCGCCCGCGCGTTTGCTCGCTGCCTGCTGGAGTTCGCGTAACCGGGCCCAGTAGTTGACGGTTTTGTGACCCTGGAAGGGGTCAAGCGGGTTGAGTTTGAGGTCTCCTAGCACGGTGGTGATGCCGCGGGAAAAGATTTCGTCGGGATAGTGAGTGGCGGGCTGGGCGACAATGAGGAGCGTCGGCTGCTGTTGCGGGGCTGAGTGGCCCCGCGCGGCCTCGAGCAGGTTGAGATCGCCCCCGGTGATCGTGAGGCGGATGCGGAAGCGGATGGTTTCGGGCGAATCGACGGCGGCCTGCCGGATCGTGCGCTGCACCGCCTCGGCGAGAGCGTCGGTATGGATGGTTTCGGCGAGGCCGAGGGTTTGGGCGGAGGTGGCGAGGCGGGCGAGGTGCTCGCCCAAGTGGATGACGCGGGGCGCATCGGCGGAATCGGCGATCGCGACGAAGGTCTCGAAGAGTCCGACACCGTGCTGAAGGGCGGCGTCGAACGCGGAGAGGCGGGCTTCCCGCTGAGGGATGATGGAGCCGTTGATGAAGACGGTGGCCATGGGGCGGAAAGATAGCAGATGGCCGATCGGTAGATGGCCATTGGCGCGATTTCGCGGCGGTACACCCCATCAAGAAGGCCAAAACTTAAACAGGTGGGCTTCGGCTGCCCATCGGCATGGGTTCAACGCGTGACCGAAAAGGCGGTTGGGCGGCAGGTGGAGGAGTTGGAGGCCGGGGATACACCGCCGCTGGTCTCAGGCCGAAGGCTTGCCGAGCTCGGCGAGCGGATCAAAGCGTTCGGCTTCGGCCGCCGCCGCGAGGTCGCCGAACCCCGACATGTGGGTGGCGAGCAGGAAGCCGACGTAGATGGCCCCGGAGCGCGCGGGCGCGGAGTCGATAAGCGTGCGGAGGGCCGCGCGGGCCGCTTGCGGGGGCGGCGTTGAGTCACCGGTGATCATGCCGTCTTCGTGGGGCACGCCCGCGGCGTCGCACAGCTGGCGCAGAAGGGCGCGGTGGTGTAGCAGCAGCCAGTCCTTGATCGCGAGTTCGCGGAACTGGGTGAACGCGGGACTATCGAGAACCTTGATCGCGAAGCCGCGCTGCTGCTTGAGTGGATACCGGCGGAAGGCCTCGGATCGGACGTTGTTGCCCGCGGCGACGGCGTTCAAGAACTCGTCGTAGGTGGGGGCGGTTTCGGGGTGCGCGAGCGCGACCGGGGCGGTCCGCAGAACCGCTTCGACCATGGCGCGGTGTTCGTCGGGGGTGCAGGCGCGCCAGAGCGATTCGATGGTGGGGTGTGTCATGGGGAGAAGGAAGATACGCGGGATGGGCGGAGCAGGCGAGAGCGCCCTCACGCTCCAGCCGCGGAAACCTTGAGGCACGCGTTGATGAATGCGAGGTGCGAATAGGCCTGGGGGAGGTTGCCGAGTGCCATGCCGCGGCGTGGATCGAACTCTTCGCAGAACGTGCCGGTGGGCCCGGCAAGGCGACTGAAGTCTTCCAGCAGAGCACGGGCGGAGGCGATATCGCCGATCGCCGCGAGGGCCTCGATGAGCCAGCCGGTACAGATATTGAAGGCTCCCTCGATGCCTTCCATGCCATCGTCGAGGCTGTAGCGGTAGACGCCGGCTCCGCGGCGGAGACCCTGTTCGACGGCCCGGACCGTTGAGACGTAGCGCGGGTCGCTTGGCTCGATAAGACCGATCAAGCCGAGCAAGAGGGCCGCGGCGTCCAACTCGGTGGATTCGTAGTGCATCACGAACGCGCCTCGCTGCTGGCTGAAACCCCTTGCGAAGACCTCCTCGCGGATGGCCGATGCGGTTTCGAGCCAGCGGGTTTCGGGTCGGTCGAAGAGGTGTTCGTGCACCGCGGAAGCGGAAACGAGTGTGAGCCAGCACATGGCCTTGGAGTGAACGTGGTGGGCTCGGGCGCTGCGGAACTCCCAGATGCCGTGGTCGGGTTCGCGCCAGCGTGCTTCGACGGCGGCCGCCATGGACTTGACGAGTCGCCAGTGATCGGGGGAGATGGGATTGCCCGCTCTGGCGAGTTCGCAGACGAGGTCGGCGACGGGGCCGAAAACATCGAGTTGCGTCTGGGCGTTGGCGGCGTTGCCGATGCGGACGGGGGTGCTGGAGCCGAACCCGGGGAGTTCGGCGATGCCCGCCTCAGGGGAGAGGTCCGTCGCCGAGACGGTGTAGATGGGTCGGAAACGCTCAGGAGAATCGAGCCGCTCGACGATGCCGCCGAGGTAGTCGAGGAGGCGCATGGCGGTGCCTGCGTTTCCGAGGCGGAGCAGGGCGAGCGCCGCAAGGGAGGCGTCGCGCGGCCAGCAGTAGCGGTAATCCCAGTTGCGGGAACATCCGAGTGCTTCGGGGAGGCTGGTGGTTCCGGCCGCGAGGATGGCGCCGGTGGGGCCAAAGATCAGACTTTTGAGGGCGAGCGCAGAGCGGAGCGTGAGGGCCCGGTGCACATCGGGCGGCCGGAGGCTGGAAGCCCACGCCGACCAGAACTTACCGGTCGCGGCTCGTCGAGTTTGCTCCGACAGGACCGCAGGGCGGAGGCTGGAGGTGCCGAGTCGGAGTTCGAGCACGACGGATCCAGATTCAAGGCGAGCGCGGGCCGTTTGGTGGCCTCCTGCCGCGGCCTCGATGCTCCACGCGACGCCGGGGGAGTAGAGCGTCACCGGGTCGGGCGCTCCATCGAGTTCCAGACCGCCGTCGCGGGCGTTGATGCGAGTGACTGAACGGCCGAAATCCATGCGGGGCGCGAAGACGATATCGGTGGGGCGCTGGCACTCGATGACACGCAGAAAATCGGAGCGGCCCGCGCGTTGGAAGGCGCGGCCGCCGCTGGTATCGAAGTAGTCGCGGACGATGAGCCCGGGCCATGTGGTGACGAGCACCAGCGAATCGCCTTCCCAATGCTGGGTGGGGGCGGCGAGTGATTCGGGCGGAGGAGCGGATGCATCAGAGCGTGAGGGATCGAGTGAGGGGTCGGGCGCGGGGCGGACTGTGAAATGGCCGTGCTGATCGGAACCCAGGAGCGAGGAAAACAATGAGGAGGACTCGGGGCGTGGCGCTGCAAGCCAACGGACGGAAGCGGCGGCGTCGATGACCGAGACCGCCCTTTGATCCGAGAGGAGGGAGTGGCGTTCAAGCCGGGGCAGGCTGTGTGCGAGTGAGTGGGCGGCCCGGAGATCCGCCAGACGGGCCAGCAGCGGGGCCACGCCCGAGCGTTCGGGGAGTGTGAGCGTCGCCACCACGCTGCCGGCGATCCCGACCCGGACGGAGACATCGGCTGGCCCGAGTGCGGAGATCGCGTCCTCGTCCGTGACGTCGTCGCCGATGTAGAGGACGGCGGTCGCGCCCGTGCGGCGTCGGAGCACACCCACGGCGTCGCCTTTCGTGGAGCGGCCGACGGAAAATTCGACGATGTGCTTGCCGGGACGCACGCGGAGGCCGGGGGCTTCCGGCGCGAGGGCCAGCGCCCTGGCTTCCGCGTCGGCCCGGCTTTCGGCGGGCAAGGTCCGCGTGTGAAGGGCGACCGCCCCGGGCTTGCGCTCGATGATGGCACCCGTCGCGATCGCCAGGTGTTCAACCAGATCGGTGATGCGGAGCAACTGCGTGTGCCAATCGGGCGCGACCGGCGGCGGCGGCTCGAAGGGGATCCACTGGCCGAACGGCTGCGGGCCGGCGTACGACTCGCCGTGCGAGCCGCACAGCAGGAAGTCGTGGTTCGGGCCCAGCCGGGCCGCAAGGTCGGCGAGGCCGCGACCGGAAACGACGGCGACTTCGGTGGCGCTGCAGAGGGCAAGTTTGCGAAGCGGGCCTACGCATTCGGGATCGGGCGTTGCTTCCCCGGGCGTAAGTGCAAGGTCGGCGATGGTGCCGTCAAAGTCAGTCGCGACCAGAAGCACTCGGGCCCGAGCGAGTGCCAGGAGCGGATCGATCCCCCGGGTGATTGACGGTTCGGGGCTCATGCTTCAAGGGCCCGGATGAAGTCGGCGGACCAGTCAAAGACGTCGTGGCGCTTGACGTTGGCACGAAGCATCCCCATCCGCGTGACGGCGTCGGTCTTTTTGAGTGACATGGCCTCGCGGAGGACCTCGGTGAAACCGTCCACATCGCGTGGATTGACCAGGAGGGCGCGGCGAAGTTCGCGGGCCGCCCCGGCGAACTCGCTGAGAACGAGAACGCCGCTGTTGTCGGTTCGGGCTGCGACAAACTCTTTGGCAACGAGGTTCATGCCGTCCTTGAGGGGTGTCACGACCATGACGTCGGCGACCTTGTAATACGCGACCAATTCCTCCATCGGCAGCGAGCGTCGGAAGTAGTGGACGGCGACGCGCCCGGGCCGGCTGTACTCACCATTGATGCGGGCCACGCCCTGCTCGATGAGCGTGCGCATCTCGGCGTAGTCGGGCTCGCTCTCGCGTGAGGGGACGGCGATTTGTATAAGGATGCAGTTCTCTACGCTCGCCGCGCCGCTCTTCAGGAGTTGCTCGAAAGCGCGGAGCCGGTCGTCGATCCCCTTGGTGTAATCAATCCGGTCAACGCTCAGGAAGACGGTGCGCTTCGAGCCGAGGGTCCGCCGGATGGTCGCGGCCGCCGAAATCACGGCCGGGGTGTCGGCCAGTGCCGCGATCGCGGAGGTATCGATGGAAATGGGGAAGGCCCGAACGTGTACGTCGCGCCCGCCAAAGTGGAGAAGCGTGTCGGTCCCCTCGGCGTCCGCGAAGCGTCGGGCGGCCCTCGCAAAGTTGTGGGCGCTCGGGGTGGTTTGGAATCCGACGACGTCGGCACCGAGCAGCCCTTGGACGACCTCACGGCGCCACGGCAGCCAGCTGAAGAGTTCGGGGGGAGGAAAGGGGATATGGAGGAAAAACCCGATGCGGACGTCCGGTCGGAGTTCTCGAAGCATGGCGGGGACGAGTTGGAGGTGGTAGTCATGGACCCACACAAGGTCACCCTTGCGGGCGGTGCGGGCCACGGCGGTGGCGAAGCGCCGGTTGACCGTGTGGTACGGCTCCCACCAGTCTCGATGGAACTCGGGGGTGCGGATGGCGTCGTGATAGAGCGGCCAAAGAGTGCGGTTGGAGAAGCCGTGGTAGAAGCGAGCAATCTCCCCTTCCGAAAGTCGGACCGGCCGGACGCTGAGACCCTCCGAATTGAAGGGCCGCGCGGCACGTCCCGCGGCACCGTCCCAGCCGATCCACTCACCGGGGTGGCGTTGGAGCGTGGGGGTGAGCGCCGAAACGAGGCCCCCAGCGCTCCGAACCCATTTCGACCCGACGCGGCTGAATGGCAACCGGTTCGTCAGGACGAACAGGCGACGGGCACGGCTTGGGCGTTTGATGGGCATGCAGAGAACGGGCACGGTACGCGGCGGAACGTCGAAAGGGGCGCGTTAAATTGAGCTCATGCCACCGGGCGTGCCAGACGGGCGGTGCTGACCCGACGATTCCCGGGCGGACGCGAAAAAGGCCGAGACAGGAACACGACGGTTCCGGGCTCGGCCTTCGGCGTTATTCCGTGCGTTCAACGACCCGGCTACCAAAACCTATTCCGCCGCGTAGTCCTCAATGTAAGTGGCGAGATCGTCGGCGGTCACTTCACCATCGCCGTTGTAATCCGCGGCGGGATGTTCCGCCAGGTAGCGGGTGCCGAACAGGTTGAAGTCAGACGGGGTGGTTCGCCCGCTGAAGTTGCTATCCGATGCGGTGCTGGATGGTGACATGGCAAAGCTCGGGCTGGGCCCACGCGGCGGACGAGAGGGCCAGACCGGCCACGACCGAGAATATCGAAACACTGCGCATGAGAAACCTCCACGAGAAAGAACTCGGCTATCGGCGACGCCGGGCAGCGAGCAAGACAAGGAAACAGGCAGACGTAAACGGCGATGGAATCACGGCAATGAATGGCCCGGAGACGGACTCACCCGCGAACGCCCTCCCATCGGGTGCCATCGCGCTCAAAATAAAACGTCCTTCGGGCAGGAACACCCCGTTCATTTCAAGGAACTCGCGGGCGAGTATGCTGCCGGTGGCCTCGGTCCACAGAAATGTGGAGTCCAAGATGCCCGCTCCGCTCATGCTGCCCATCACGATGTCCCCTCGATCGCTGATGTGGGTGGCGCCGCCCGCCGCGGCACCGGGAATAAAGCCGAGAGCCACGGGCACGCCGTCGGTCCAAAGGACGGGGCCAAAGTCGCCCTCCGGATAGCGCGAGCGCCCCGTGACGCGTCGCCCGTCGGCGGCTACGGCGGTCGCGGTGCCCGTCGAATCCAGCGTCCCGGCCAATGCGGCAAGACCTTGAAAGCCGCTGTCGGCGGACCATATGAACGCTTCCACGCTGCCCCCGAAGAGCGCTCCTGAGATGCTCTCGCCCACCA
>ENA-ORBV01012778-ORBV01012778.1-microbial-mat-metagenome-genome-assembly--contig:-NODE-12778-length-12882-cov-3.253573_pt1 | contig 12882 bp, 23 predicted proteins | sample MGYA00237777_ERZ505514 | MGnify/ENA primary metagenome ERZ505514 (study PRJEB26160, sample SAMN06269048) | microbial mat metagenome | isolation source: Oligotrophic lake microbial mat | place...
CTTCATCATCGTCATCCCCAGCGCCTGCACCTCGGTCCGCACCGGCACGGGCCGGCACGCGCTGCTCGTCTTTGCTCTTGCCAGAGCTGGAGGCAGCATGCTTCACAGCGGCCTCTTGATCGAGGATAGAGATGGCGATGGAAGAATCGGCGTGATCACCACCGGTGAAGAGTGAGTTGGTCACCGGATCCACCGCGAGGGCTCGGGTCCAGTCAGCGTGCACCTGCTGAACCTGCAACCTGTACACATTGCATCACACATGTGTGCATGTACGCGTGTGTGAGTGCATGACTAGGACGTAACGTGATGCGCCTGCAGACAAAACTTACGGTGCTAACGTATTCCGATCATACACGTGCACTTGCCCAGCCGTGTCTCCAGCCAGCAGCACGTGCTCCAGTATAGCACAGCACCACACGCGACCTGCGCCCTGTTCAATAGTGGCGCACGTCATGGAGGCCAGATAAGAGCTCACCAGCTCCACCTTCTGCTGCAGTCGTGCAGTCAGCATCGCAGTATGCGCCTGCTCAGCACTGGCGACCTTGGAGTCTGTAAAGCAATCAACAGCATATACACATGGACGTTGAAATATCAATATCTGGGAACCGCGACTGGTGCCCTTGAGGCTTGAAACATGAGACAAGGTGCTGTGATCTAGCAAGTGCGATAGTCAGTACTCACCGTCACCGCCAGCGGATACCACGGATCCCGAGCTTGATCGAGCGGGAGTGATTGCCCGCTTAGAGGCGATGGAGTGCACGTGCGAAGTGAGCCCTAGCAGCTGAGCACACGCGTTGCTGTCGCTTCGAATGGCCAGATCGAAATACGCCTCTGCTCAACCAGAACAAACACGACCGTGAAGATACAAGCCGAACAGCAAGAAAACGGGATTCTGATCACGCCAAACGTACCAGCAGCCACTGTGGCGATGAACGGCGTGGACACGGAGTCCATGGCAGCGTGGAAGCGGGTGATGGAGCGTTCTAGCAGCATTCTGGATCGTACTCCCGTCTGTGAACGATCAAATCATCACAGTATAGAGAAAAAAGAAGAAGACCGCACCAATAGCCCAACAACGTTCCTCCATATAACTTATGAACTGTAGCTATCAAGTAACCTATCCACACCAACCTCGCTCAGCGCCAGCAGATGATACATCTTAGCCTGGGCATACGCCATAGCGTTCAGATCGTTGGTCTTGCCGCTGATGCCGATCAGGTCGATCTCAGAGAAGGGCATCTCATACGCTGAGGGGGTCATGTCCGCTTCACACGACGGCCACGGCTTGTTGGAGGCAGTCACCAAAATGGGATGCGGGGACATCTCCGATACCACCACAGGGCGCTGCAGTAATGCGCACAGACGATCATACACACGGTAAGGAGAAAGGTAATAAGCGCGACGATACGGTGCGATGATTACATTTGAGGTCCAGATGGGGACGTCAGGCCGCTTGACCCGCTCCAGATACACGTTGGTCTCGAACTTGAGCCCCAGCATGGTCGACAGACGGATGAAGAGCGCACGCCGCGACACGCCGTGATGCAGGTGTTCGGGACGCAGGAACACGCAGTTATCAAACGCGGAGGCTGAAGTGAATGAAACGCAATGAGTGTGCTGGTAGATTTGAATGCAGATCAGCACAAGGCTTGCGTGGTACCTGATACTGAGTTGGTGAACTTGCGTTTCATAACCTGCTGCAGGCGAGCCCACGAAGTATTGGCGACAGTGTTCTTCTCAGATACCTGCAGTAATACCCGCAAGAGACACAACAACGAGGTAAACATATGATCGTGACAAAACCACGCCGCAAAATGAAGCAACCCCGTCAGCGTAAGCGCAACAGCGGCAACAACAGGCGGTGTCGTATCACGTACCATAGTCCGGATGAACCACGATGAAGCCTCAAATAGATATTTGAACGCGCGGTAGACAAGAAACTCGTTAAGCTTAGCTAGCAGCACCGAGCGGTAGGGCTGGTCACGTGTGCACAGACTGGGCACACCCGCTACACAATCATCATTAGATGCGACCTTAGCTGCAGCATTGCATTGTGGTTATTACAGCAACCACACTACCTGAATTGGTATCTCCAGACAGCAAGCTGGATGAGGCAAGCCCTGCGGCGCCCAGGGGTGAGGGTGTCGATAGAGCGGAAGGTGCTGCTTGACTCGCGGTACTAGGATCACTGCTGGCAAATGTACCCGTGGTGGGCACTTGTCGAGCCTGTACCGATACGTCACGCCAGGCGGCCTCGATATCACACTTGAGCGCTCTGGCTGCCATCTCACACACGCACACGCGAATCCAAGCCTGCGCGGTCAATTTCTGCTCCCGCGTTAAGGCAGGCTGCAATCCACCAGCACACCACACACAAGTAATATGTCACCACAAGCCCAGGAGCTGCAAGCACAATGTATGGCTTGATCATACCAGCACTAGCTCTCGTGTCATGGTTGTCTGCTGGTACAGGAAGGAGAATACTGCGCGCGGCGGAGGCACCAGTCTGGAGATCAGAGCATAGCTTTTGTTGCTAGCCTCCAGCTTCGCGACATCGACCAGCGCCAGTATGACGGTGAAGAGGTGCCGCACATTGATGCCGAAGCGGTGCATTAGCGTGGTGATCAACACCTCATGCGGATACGCCTCTGGACTGTAGTAGGTCTGCGTGACCAGCCAGTGCGCGAATCGAGGAATGACCTGGAATCACGCCATGCGCACAGGAGTCAAGTACCCGCGTTACAAAGGTCATCATGTGAGCTCCACGCGCTATGAGCGCATGCATGTCGCACATATCACGCAGTATACCTCGCAGTACAGTGACTTGGTCGCTTCGAGCACCTCGCCATTGATGATCTCAGCCTCCGACGGTTGAAGGATGCGTGAATAGGCATCAGAGCACAGCGGAGTGGTGTGTGCCTGCACTAGTTCGGGCCGCAGCAGTCTGAACAGGTGGGCACCCGGCGGGGAATCTATGATCACGATACATGATAGCGAGATAAAGAATCGAGACAACAGAGTCATCAGCACAATACGCATGGAGATACATATTCATACGAGGAGCTGGTACGACAAGTCTCTGCGCATACAGCGGGCCCATGATCGATGGTAGAGCAGCATCACACGCGCATTCACTGACCTGACGAGAGAGCTTCGCAAGGGAACAAGCGAGCGAAGTCTAGCATGTAGTACAGGCCATCTTGTTGACTCTTGTGACCCTCACAATCGAACGGCCCGTCGATGGTTACACCGTGAGCATTGTGACTGCGCAAGTTGAGCAGGCCCGCGATACGAGCGAACGCTTGCTTGAACACGTCATCACTGTTGAGCACTGTCTGAGCGTTGGCAGCACCTGGGGGTAGATGTACACACACACAAGAGAAACCGACTGTCACCATGTGTACGAAACCGGCGCATTCGCATCATCTGTATTCGGGAAAGCATTGCATGGATGTGAAGCACGGACCGTAGATCAGAGTATCCGCACTGATGGGCAGGAGCGACATGGCCGTCACACGGTAGCCCTTGTAACAGACCACAGACATGAGAGGCACGTGGATACCGGGCAGGTGACTCTGTTCATCTTGTCTGCAGCGAACCAGCCGTTTACGAGTGTGCCATTAGTGATCAGCTCAACAGCAGCCCGAGTTCGGATACACAGGGAAGACAAATCGTTCATACCTTCGCCTCTCGTCCAAGCGGGCTTGCATATCCGCTGTGAAGATAGCGCTACAGCCCATCAGGTCCAGCTTGCACGTCTTGGAAGCGTTTTCCAGATCTCCACCGTACAGATCGTTGCGAGCATGCGCGATCTTGAAGAAGATCCCTGTAATCAACGTGCACAGTATGAGCGCAGACTCCTGCACTCCTCTCTCCAGTCCAGATTATGACATGTTGCTGATTTCAACGGTATGTCGTACCATGCACAAGATACTTGTCGCCGCCTGCCACACCGGTGAGCGACCCGGTGATGGGCTTGATGGTCTGCTCTTGTGCAGGAAGCGTTCGCTCGTCGATGATCAGCTTGGCGTACATCTCACTAGCGTAGACGAAATCATGCGCCAGATCTGCAAGCGCCTTATAGCGCGCCAATGCACGGTCGTCGGAGCTGCAGCATCGACAGTATAGGTCAGAAGATCACAGGAATGGTTAGAATCACTACTGTCAGCCCCGGCGATACAAATGAGACTAAGGTACATGCAATTAATACCACATGATAACTTCATTTTATGGTCCTCGTACATCAGCTGATGAGTGCTACCACAGACCTGACATTTGCTGACAACTCTGCCAGCAGCAGCTCGAATCGTTCTTGAAACATGCCGTTCCAGTTGTAAGAACGCGCCATGGGAGCAAACATGGCAGACAGCACAGGTTTCTTCTTCACTGGTGTCGAGTCATCCATTTTTAACGGTGTGTGATCGGCTGTGTAGCTCGCAGCAGATGCATCAGAGCTGCTGCCAGGCCCGCTTGGCACATAGTAAGGTGATGATGAAGCAGCAGAAGCACCGATTGCAGGTGCTGTTGCGTAAGCGGAACTGGGGCCGGTTTCATTTCCGTGTGCGTTCACTCCGGATGAGTACGCATCAGACATTCTCGAGCACTGCTGTCGTCAATGCATGCAGTGGCGCTCTCAAGTTGTACAGCAGCAGTCACGCTCGTTGGCGGCTCCCCTATGATGATCACCAGCTGCACACACACTCTCTGGCTCTCTGACTCAGCCTGTCGCAGTGATGATACTACAGTGACCCGCCGGGCCGGCGGGCTGAGTCTGTCTACATTGATCGACCCGGTCTATGCGGCTCTTATGACTCTGAGCCATGTTTTCAGGAGTAAAACATGGGTCGGACCGGATCGAGCTCATCATGAACCGGGTATGCAATTGATCGCAATTGCGGGTACTGGTGATCATCACGTACACCGTGCCCAACTTGAAATACAGCGAAAGTGGTGCAGCATGGCTCGATTTAAAACATATCCAAGTCTACAATGCATCCTAGATGCGTACAGGTAAAATAGGCAGAAATACGGAGAGGTCGTCGATGTCTTCGATGGCACATTTTGTCTGAACATTAAGCTGAGCAGCCGAGCTGCAAGCGCATCGAAAAATACAGGAAATGCACAATTCGTGATTGCATTTGAAGACACACCGCACCTAGTTGCTACCGGTCTTGTCTGCCTGCCGCATACGCTGCACCCAGTAGTGCGTGCTGTTGACAGACGGATCCACCAGCTCCACCTTACCCTCCATCACGAACACGGCTAGGTCAGCTTGCTGCAGTGACGCACCGTCATGGCAGATGTAAATTACAGAGGTGAAATGACGCAGCGTCCGCGTCCACAAATCGTGTCGCAAGTCAGCAGACAGCGCAGAAAACGCTTCGTCAAGCAGCACCACCGGCAGCTCGGACAGGAAAGCCCGAGCTAACAAGAAGCGCTGCATCTCGCCCTGCGACAAGCGCCGGTCGGCAGGTGCGTCGAGATCGACCACAGGGAACTTCAGCATCTGCAAGACTTCAGCGATCTGTGAATTGATGTCCGAGGAAGCTGACATTAGAGTCTGAGTTTGAGGAGAGTGGTCAGCGGTCGAGCCTTGTTGCTCAAGCAGCAAGTTGAAACGCCAGGACTCAGTAGGGAAGATGACAGCGGACGAAACCGCCGGCACGTAAGAGAACATGTCACAAGCGGTGGCGGCAGCATCAGACTGAGCTCCACTGTTAATCATAATACTGCCAGCTCGGAGCGGCCGCCAACCCATGATGGTCTCCAATAGGGTGGTCTTGCCGGATCCAGACGGGCCGATAATGGCGATACGTTTCAACAGAGGAAGCTGTAACGTGATCCCGTCCAGCACCAGCAGTTCTCCATTGAACACAGTGACATTGAGCAGCGTGATGGCCTGCTGGACTGGCACAGCAACAGCACGCGGCAACTCCACTGAATCGCTGTGATCAATCTTCAGTGCAGCAGCAGATGCGAGCTCCACCTGACTGATAGCAGCATCTAGATAGAGGACAGCATCCGCACCACTCCGGACCCCGCATGCCGGCGTGGCCGTGACTTCTTCTGACGTCAACGAGTCACCAGCAACGACTAGCTGGGCCGCATGGACGCTTGAAGATGCTTGCAACTCGGTGCGAAGCGCGTGTAGGCGTTCTACATGCACCATGAATTTCCCGTACGAGTACGCGATGTGTCCAGCAGATGTGACGAACAAAGAGAACAGCGAGGCTAGCATCCACAGATTCTTGGGCGAGATGCTCGTAACTGAAGTCAAAGATGGCACGATCAGCACGGGCGCTACAGTGCCCGCGAATCCCATGGAAGCCATATACGAGAATTTGCTAAAGAAGAAGATGAGCGACTGCAAGCGTCGGACGCTGGTGGAGTAGATGCCGTTCAGAAGCTTGGCTCCGACCGTCATCAGGACCGCCCAGCGACGATAATGCTGCAACAAGTCGCGGTGGCGCACCCAATCGTAGGCTCGACGCTCAAAGAACGACACCCATGACTTGTCCAGCTCAATCATGCCGCGATAGAACGCGAGACTCGCAAAGTGACAGCCGCCGATCATGATAAGCAGGGATGCGAGGATGATCAACGTGACGTCCCACAGAATCCAGCCCGCGACGGCGACACAAATCACACTCTTGATCAGTTCTGATAAAATCACTTCGTAGCACGTCCAGTAGTCCCACACGTGAGTCTGTACACGATCCCAGTATGAAAACAGCAGCTCGTGACTGCGGCAATGATTGAGAATGCGTGCTGCCATGTCTTCCTTTTGCTTCAGAAAGCAGATGTAGAAAGAGTATGAGCCTATGCAGAAGTTGAGGCTTTGCAAGAATACAAGTCCCATCAGCACTCCGAATTGATCTTGGTCGTAGGGCTTGATGCCGGCCGTGATCCAGTCGTACAGGAGGCTGATGGGCAGCAGCAACAACGCTACCGCTAGACCGGCTGAGCTGACAGCGGCCGCGTTTGCGATCCAAAAATACGCTGCCATACTACACGTGGAATCGAGTACCTAGAATGCTAGCTCTGGCAGATCGGCATTTCGAGCTTGCACAGTTCCACTGTTGAACGTTACCGTTTTGTTAGCATTGTTTTGCCTTTGGGTCTCAGCGATTTAGTCTTGTCGGAGCCATCGGATCCAACTGCTCGTAACACTGAGATGCTGCGCCATCTTTCTGGAGTACTGTCCAGGACTGCACCTGGCGTGCGACATAAGGTGGTCACTCATGGTCTCAATCTTGGAGGACACGATGTATCCAATCTCATCATTGCTGAGGGATGTCGACCTTGGGCGATGATGTGCCGCACTGCGTGTTCCGCTGCTGACACTGCTCACGTTCCAGCTACGATGAAAGCTGCAACTATGTCAGCACCGCAGAGCCCACTATCTGTTCAGACCATTCGAACCCCCAAGCCCGGGAGCGGTGAAGTGCTACTGAAGATTGCGGCTTGCGGCGTGTGTCACAGCGACTTGCACGTGATCAAAGGCCATTCCACCTTGCCCACTCCGATAGTGCTTGGTCACGAGGTATCGGGGCACGTCGTGCAGTATGGACCGCACGTGGATGATGCTACGCGTGCTCGTCTCCCGCTAGGAAGCCCCGTCGTCGCTACTTTCATCATGCCGTGTGGTCAGTGCTACACATGCAATACCGGCAAAGAAGAGATCTGCAACAAATTCTTTCAGCATAGTCGAACCAAGGGCGTCCTTTACGACGGCACTACACGCATGTACACACTGGATGGGAGCCCACTGGCCATGTTTTCAATGGGTGGTCTAGCTGAGTATGCTGCAGTGCCCGTTGGAGGAGTACATCCAGTGCCGGCTTCGATCCCGCTGGTGGACGCAGCGATTGTAGGCTGTGCGGTGTTCACAGCGTACGGTGCGTGCAAGCACAGTGCTAAACTGCAAGCAGGTGAAAACGTGGCTGTGTTTGGAGCAGCGGGTGGAGTCGGCTCTCAGGTTGTCCAGATTGCGCGCGCGTTCGGAGCTGATCGGATAATTGCGGTCGACGTGGATGATGCTCGATTGAACCGAACTCTTTCTCTCGGTGCAACTCATGTCATCAACGCTCGCTCGTCAGACGTTGTTGCCAGAGTTCGTGAAATTACGAATGGCAGAGGTGTCGATGTGGCGATGGAGGTGCTCGGCAAGCCAGAAACATTTCGACAAGCCATTGACTGTGTTACGGATGGAGGTCGCGTTGTGCTTATTGGTTTGGCGCCCCCGGGCACGTCGGGTGAGATCGAGATTACTCGGTTGGTGCGCAGAGAGATTCAGGTCATTGGCAGCTACGGCGGGAAGTCTCGTCGCGACGTACCTGAAATTGTGCGTATGATTGAGCGTGGGGCCATCGATATCGCCAACAGTATTTCTACGCGATATCCGTCGTTAGAGCACGCGAACGAAGCATATGACGCTCTGGCCAAGGGTCAAATTGCTGGTCGTGCTGTGATTAAGGTTTGTCCGAGCTGAAACATCGGGCTGGGAGGTTTCTGTTCATCGAATAATAGCAACGTCTTTACCCTACATCGAATAATAGCAACATTTTGATGGTAAAGACCTGTTGCATGAAAGCAAACTGTCCACTGTTCCCAGGCAGTCGCGAGATCGTCGGAGTAGGAAAGCGTTCGTGTACCTCTTCCAAATCGTTCCGGAGTGTTCCGACGGCGAGATCGTCAATTGCACGATGTCATCATCGCTGCGGTCACCGTAAGAGAGTACATTTGCTGGTTACACCTGGTGTGCGTACGCGCACCGCAACACTTTTTGCAGCATGACGTTGACCAAGCAAGCTGAGCCCACCTGGTGGGAGGCTTTCACCACGTATTTTTGCTATACCCAGCTGATTATGTGGGGCTATATCCGCGATTTTTTCGCGTACTTTTTCCGACCGGGGTCCAAACCGAAGCCGGGATACGCGCCTCTGCTGGTGGACTTTGAGGACTTCTATACCCGTCGATTGTATCGTCGTATCCGAGATTGCTGGAACCGACCGATCGCCAGTTGTCCTGGCGCCTGGATGGACTTGATGGTTCGCGAGAGCAAGGACAACAACAAGTCGTTAGAGTAGGTCTTTGTCATGGTGTGTGTGGTCGCATGGCTGAGTTAACGAGTATTTTGTGTTCGTGGTGTGATGCTGCATCACTCGTTCAGGCTGACTGGAGAGAAGCGGCGCGTGCTGAACTTGGGCAGCTATAACTACCTCGGATTCGGTGACCCCAACAGCGCAACTAAAAGCGATGTTTTCGGAGCAATCCAGAAGTTTTCCGTTTCCACGGGCAGCGTTCGCTCTGCGTTAGGTATAGGACTCCCCGCTGCACCTATTGTTGTCGATCGTATCGTCTGAGCCGTGCACCCCTACTTCTCTGACGGCGGCCCCAGGTACCACGTCATTGCACGTTGAGCTGGAGAAGCTTGTGGCTCGATTTGTCGGCAAAGAAGACGCCATGGTGTTTGGTATGGGCTTTGGAACCAATTCAACGGGTCTGCCTGCTTTGATTGGCAAGGTACCTCTCGCCCTTGCGTTTATCACGAGCTCGAATTTCTGTGTTGTTGATCAACAACGTGTCGTCATTCAGGGTGGTTTGATCATCAGCGATGCCAACAACCATTCCTCTTTGGTGGCTGGAGCGCGCTCCTCGGGGGCCAAAGTCAAAGTTTTCAAGCACAACGGTTCGCTAAATAACTGTTGGCAGCCAAGGTGTTACTTTCTGCTGACGGTACCTTTGTGGTCTCCTCAGATGCTGTGGACCTTGAGCGAGTGGTCCGACGATCCATCGTGGAGGGGCAGCCCCGCAGCCACCGTCCCTGGAACAAGATTCTGATCATTGTCGAGGGTATCTATTCCATGGAGGGCGAGGTGTGCCCCTTGAAGGAGTTCGTTGCCGTGAAGAAAAAGTACAAGGTGCGTGACCATGCAATTTGGGCACCGCAGCAATTGTCTGTTAGATTAGCTCGTGAGCTGAACTATTGTCGCTCTTGTATCTTGTGCAGTGCTACCTGTATGTAGATGAAGCTCACAGCATCGGTGCGCTGGGTGCCAACGGCCGTGGTATTTGCGAGCATGCTGGTGTCGATCCCAAGGACATCGACATCCTCATGGGGACATTTACCAAGTCTTTCGGTGCCGTGGGTGGCTACATCGCCGCCGACAAGCCGGTGATTGACTACCTCCGTCACGCCTGTGCGGGGTCCCTGTACTCGCAGAGCATCTCTCCGCCTGCGTGTCAGCAGGTTATCTCGGCCATGAAGATCATGTTGGGCGAGGATGGCACTGATCTCGGTACGTGAAAGTTGTATATATCTGATCTGAGTGACAGCATTCGTATGCTTACCCGTAATAATCGTTTGTTGTATGCGTTGTTTCTGCTGCATGGATACAATGGGTGACTTGCGGACGCTCAGGCAAGAAAAAGCTGGCTCAGCTCCGAGACAACTCAAATTACTTCCGCAAGCGGCTCATTCAGATGGGGTACGTAGCTTATGTCACAGTGAAATGGACATCGTTGTATCGCTTGAGCTTGCAGCTCATCATGGGCTCGTTATGCGTTGTTTTCTGTAGATTCAAGGTGCTGGGTGACTACGATTCGCCCGTCATCCCTATCATGCTGTTCCTGCCCACCAAGATCCCTGCCTTCTCTCGTCTCTGTTTGGAGAAGGATGTACGTGTTCGGCTTTAACGCTTTGTTGTCGCAATCTATCGCAACGTGTGCTCATGGTGGTGGTGCTTTTACTGTGCCCCATCAGGTTGCTACTGTGGTTGTAGGCTTTCCTGCCACTCCGTTGTTGCTCGCACGCAGTCGTGTCTGCATCTCTGCGGGTACGTGTCAGCATTGCCGCTCCACTGAGTTTGATTTGCACTCTTTGTTGTGGCCTGACTCCTGATGCACCCCACAGCGCACACTCGCAAGGACATGGATTTCGCGCTCGAAGTCATCTCTGAAGTCGGTGATAAGATTTGGCTGAAGCGATCCAAGTAGCAGCGCACTCAATTCTTACTTTGTGGTGCGGGTTTTTTTATTTATTTGGTCTAATCATTCTATTCTAGCGTTGTCGAGAGTCGCACTGAGCTTGTAGGTGAACCTCAAATCACAGTGATTACGATATGATATTCAATGAACAATCACTGCAACAAAACGACAAATGATTTCTCTTTTTGGTGCACTCGCGCCACCCGGACGGGCGATCAGCGATGAAATTGACCACTGTAATGACCGGCAGTGAAGTGCGTCGTCGCTGTTTTTGACTTGATGAGACGAAAAACTTGAGAAAACGTCATGGCGTACAAGAATGGCGACCCGAGTGGGATGGATGCGTTCGTTGCCTATACAACCTACATGCAGTTGATTGTTTGGGGGTACATTCGTGACTTTCTCGGGTATTTTTTTAATCTGGGTACGATTCGGCCGAAGTCTGGATACGCGCCGCTGTTGGTGGACTTCGAGGACTTCTTCACACGTCGATTATACCACCGCATCCAAGATTGCTGGAACCGACCGATCGCAAGTTGTCCAGGAGCATGGATGGATATCATGCTTCGCAGCACGAACGACAACAACAAAACTTTGACGTACGTGCTACATTTCGTGCTGTGTGGTTTGAGTGGTGTGGTGTTTGAACACACTTTCGCACTCTGATGGTACATGCGGTTGCGTCGGCAGACTGACCGGGGAGACCCGACGGGTATTGAACTTGGGTAGCTATAACTATCTTGGGTTCGGCGATCCCAACAGTCCCACTAAGCCAGATGTGCTGCAAGCGTTGGAGCAGTACGCGGTGTCCACGGGCAGTGTTCGCACGGCTCTTGGTAAGCGATTGACGATGGCGGTGTGATGCCACCGGCACGCGTTGCTCAAGTGATGGGGCGTTGATTGGTGGGTATCAGGCACTACGAAACTCCATCTCGAACTTGAAAGGCTGGTAGCGCGTTTTGTTGGCAAGGAGGACGCCATGATTTTCGGCATGGGGTTTGGAACCAACTCTACCGGTTTACCTGCGTTGATTGGACAGGTACTGTCTTGTCAGCAATCGAGTGCAGGCTGACATAGATGTTTTGCATCTGTGCTTATCCCGTGACGATCTTTGATTCGTGCTGCGGTCGAGCAGGGCGGCCTCATCATCAGCGATGCCAACAACCATTCCTCGTTGGTCGCTGGATCGCGATCATCCGGCGCTAAAGTCAAAGTGTTCAAGCACAACGGTGAGTTTGAATCACATGGTCTTCTCGGGCGTTTTCCCTGACAATGACGGGGCCATTGCATGTTAGATCCGGTGGATTTGGAGCGTGTCATCCGCAGAGCAATCATCGAAGGTCAACCCCGCAAGCATCGTCAATGGAATAAGATCATGATCGTAGTGGAAGGTATCTATTCTATGGAAGGGGAGGTGTGCAAACTCAAGGAGATCATCGCGCTCAAGCAGAAATACAGGGTAGGGATGCCTTCTTCCCACTCCATAGCCCTCGTGCATGGATGACGATGACGCTCATGTCCTCCTCTATCGCTGCTGTGCAGTGTTACCTGTATGTCGACGAGGCGCACAGCATCGGTGCGCTAGGTCACACCGGTCGAGGAGTATGCGAAGCCACCGGAGTTGACCCCAAGGACGTTGATGTGCTGATGGGCACCTTCACCAAGGCCTTCGGAGCCGTCGGTGGCTACATCGCTTCAAATTCGGCTGTGATTGATCATCTGCGTCGAGCCTCCGCAGGGTCCCTGTACTCGCAGAGCATCTCGCCGCCCGCGTGCAAGCAGGTCATCTCGGCCATGAAGATCATGTTGGGCGAGGATGGAACTCAGCTTGGTAGGTGTATCCTGGTGATTCAAGGCGACTTCACTGCGGCCCGCCCGTGCGCTATCCTGTTT
>ENA-ORBV01012779-ORBV01012779.1-microbial-mat-metagenome-genome-assembly--contig:-NODE-12779-length-12881-cov-4.908310_pt1 | contig 12881 bp, 7 predicted proteins | sample MGYA00237777_ERZ505514 | MGnify/ENA primary metagenome ERZ505514 (study PRJEB26160, sample SAMN06269048) | microbial mat metagenome | isolation source: Oligotrophic lake microbial mat | place...
GCCCGGTGGTGACGATGGCGGCGGCGAGCGCGGGGAATTGATCTGCGGCGAGCGGGGCTCTCGCCAGGATTTCCGCGGCGGCGGTGCGCACGTCGAGTGGATGGTTGGGCGGGAGTTGGGCAACCAGCAGTTTGAAGAGCGCTGTGTCGATGGCTCCGGGAGTGGTGCTGGCGGCGAGCGCTTCGAGACGCAACGGCGTAGGCAAATCGGTGCGCCGACCGAGGGCGTTGAGCGCAGTGGTGATTCCGGCGTGGCCCTGCTTCGGCAGCGGAAGACGCCGAGCGGTTGCAATGCTTGCCGGCAGCAGATCCGGCGCTGCGGTCTGGAGTTGTGTCGAGAGGTTGTCGAGCCACGCGGTGGGCGTTTCCTTCAAACCCGCGCCAGCCATCGCCGCGAGTGCGGTGAGCCGACCGGCGTTGCTCGGCGCATCGCGCAGAGTGAGCGCGAGCAATTCCTGAATGGCCGTCGCCTTCCCGAGTTGGCCCAGCACGGTGGCCAGGTCCCGGTCCTCACTTTTGATCCGGGAGAGACGCTCCCGAAAGTGCGCGGCCAGCGCCGCTCCCCACTCCGACCGGTGGCCCACGACCCACATCGCGGTCTGCCGCAAGCGGGCGTCGGGGCTGACGAGGAGCGGGGTGACAAGTTCCGCGGTCAGCGCGGGCGACTTCATTTGGTCGAGTGCGACCACGGCCACGCGCTGCACGCGAGGATCGTTCGATTGTAGACCGCGCGCGGTTGTGGCCGCATCGCCGATCTCGATCAGGGCATAAATCAGCGCGTGTTCGCGGATGCGCGCCGCATCATCGGCGGGCGCGCCGAGGTTGGAAACCTCCCCTGCGGGAATACGGGCCGCGGCTTCCAGCAAAGCCGGCACCGCCTGCGCGTCGCCAATTCGTCCGAGCGCCGCAGCCGCGGTGCGATGCTCGAGCATGTGGAGCAACTGCGGCACCGCCGCGCGATCCCGCCAGAGCGCGACCGAGTTCAAGGCGGCTTGGCGGAGCTGCGGTTCGGGAGCGTCCAGCGCGGCGCGAACAAAGGCGCGAGCCTCAGGCGAATCGAGGCGAGTGGCGGTCCACACGGCGTTGATCTGCGCTTCGAGTCCTCGGGCGAGGCGCAGGCTTTCGAGGGCCGCCGGGCCTTGTTTCGCGAGGACACTGATGGCGCGTTCGCGCACCGCGAAGCGATCGTCGCCGAGTCGCGCCGCCCATTTGCTCGGCGCCGCCTGTTTCCAGTCGAGCTGCCAGCCGCGCGGGTCTTCAATCCTGGGTGCGCCAGTTTTTCGGACGCGGTAGATGGCGCCGAGGATGTCGGGTTTGGCGAGCTGCGACGTGGGACAACAGAGCTTATACCAGCCGCCGGTATCGACGATGAGCAGGCTGCCGTCGGCGTCCGCGACGACATCGGTCGGGTGAAAATCTGCACTGTCGGCGACGACGAAATCCCGATCCTCGGTGGCGAACGTCGGGCCGCGAGGCGTGAGCGGATGGCGGCTGACTTTGCGCAGATTGAAATAGGCGCCGAAGAGATTGCCGCGGAAGTCTTCGCCGAAACCAGCGCTGTCGTAGGCGGTCAACGCGGCGGGCGCGGCGGCGCCCATGTGGAGCAGATTCGGCATGAGGCCGCCGGTGGCGATGTGGCCTTCGAGCACGGCATGATCTTTGCCGTAAAGCCCGCCGTGGATGGCGTGGATGAGTCCGTCGCGCTGGCCGCCGCCGGGCGTGATGAAGAAGGTGCTCGTGAGGATGAGTTCGCCCTCGGGTGTGAAGGTTAGATCGACGGGGTTATCCATGCCGCCGGTGAGCACAGGTTCGAGCCCGGAGCCGTCTGGCTGGGCGCGGAAGACGTGTGAGGCGCGGGTCGTGAAGGGGCGGCCGTTGGGCAGCGTGTAGTTTTGTTCGGCGAAGGCGCCTTTGGTCCAATAAAGCCAGCCGTCGCGACCGAGGAACGGGCCGTGTATATCATTGCCGCAGTGGCCGATCGTCTGGCCGTCGAACCACACGCTGCGCTGCTCGGCGACGCCGTCCCCGTCGGCATCGGTGAATTTCCAAATCTGCGGCGGCGCGCCGACGTAGAGTGAACCATCGAACCACAGCGCGCCCTCGGGGAACGAGAGTTTGTCGGCGAAGACCGTGCGGCGATCGAAGCGGCCGTCGCCGTCGGTGTCCTCGAGGCGGACGACGTGATGCGGCCGGTCGGCGAGCTGCTTCTCCACGGAATCGCCGGTGCCGGTGACGCAGGTGACATACAGGCGACCCTGCTCATCGAAGGCCGCGCTGATCGGACGCTCGACCAGCGGCGCGTCGGCGGCGAGTTCGATGGTGAAGCCGTCGGGCAGGGTGAAGTGGAAGCCGTTGAGCGAAGTGGTGGCGGCGAAGACCGGCAGTGGGACGAACAGGCAGGCGGCGAGAAATGAGCGGAGGGGTGGAAACACGCGGGGAAGTTGGCGCATCCGCTGAATTTGCGAAAGCAGCTTTTGCGGTTCTGGCACGACCGCGGAAATGGGCAACTCTCATCCACCCGTGGAGTTGAACGCCGACATCAAACCTGCCGATATGGCGCCTCCCATGAATCTATCTCCCCGACTCCTGTTCCTTTCCTGCCTGACGCTCCTGCTCCTACCGGCCCGCGCGGCCGAGAAGTGGAACGTCCTGCACATCGTGTCCGACGATCTCGCCGCCCGGCTGCATTGCTACGGCGACCCGATGGTGCAATCGCCGAACATCGACCGGCTCGCGGCGCGCGGCGTGCGCTTCGACCGCGCCTACTGCCAGTTCCCGCTGTGCAATCCGAGCCGCGCGTCCTTTATGACCGGGCTGCGTCCCGACACCCTCAAGGTCTATGAAAACCGCACGCCGTTTCGGCAAGTCGTGCCCGATGCGGTGAGCATCCCGCAGAGTTTTCAAAAAGCCGGCTACAGCGTGGCGCGCGTGGGCAAGCTCTACCACTACGGCGTGCCCGCGCAGATCGGCACCGATGGACTCGACGATCCGGCATCGTGGGAAAAGGTCATCAACCCGCGTGGTCGCGACAAGGACGACGAGTCGCTCATCTACACGCTGAAGCCGGGGCAATTCGGCGGCACGCTGAGCTGGCTCGCTGCTGACGGCACCGACGATGAGCAGACCGATGGCAAGGGCGCTGCGGCGGCAATCGGCCTGCTCGAAGAATATGCGAAAGGCGCGAAGCCATTTTATCTCGCGGTCGGGTTTTTCCGTCCCCACACGCCCTACGTGGCACCGAAGCCGTGGTTCGCGAAGTATCCGACAGACAAGATTCAACTCCCGAGCGTCCCGGCGAATCTCGCCGAGCTTTTCCCCGCCGCGGCGCTCGCCGGACAGAAGAAGGAAGAACTCGCGATGAGCGACGATCTCCGGCGGCAGGCGATCCAGGCCTACAGCGCTTCGACGAGCTTCATGGACGCGCAGGTCGGCAAACTCCTCGACGCGCTCGACCGGCTCAAGCTGACCGAGAAGACCGTCATCGTCTTTCACAGCGACCACGGCTACCACCTCGGCGAAAAGAACCTGTGGCAGAAGATGAGCATCTTCGAGCAGTCCGCGCGGGTGCCGATGATCATCGCCACGCCCGCGACCAAAGCTGGTGGCCAAACATGTGCGCGCACCGTGGAACTCGTCTCGCTGCACAAGACGCTGACCGATCTCTGCGGCATCCCGGCGGATGCGAAGACCGAGGGATACAGCCTGCGCCCGCTGGTCGAAAATCCGCGCACGGAATGGGCGCACCCGGCCTTCTCGCAAGTCACGCGCGGCGGAAACGTGGGCACGACCCTCACGCCCGCGCAGCAGAAAAACGCCGCAGGCGCCCGGCAGATCATGGGCCGCAGCGTGCGCACCGAGCGCTGGCGTTACACCGAGTGGGATGAGGGTCGCAAGGGCGCGGAACTTTACGATCACGATGCCGATCCGGAGGAGATGAAGAACCTCGCCGAGGATGCGAAGCACGCCGCGACCGTGGCGCGGATGAAAGCGCTGCTCCTCAAAGGCAACTGAACGGCGCGAAGCCGGCCGAGTCGGGTTGGCATTTTCTGAACTCGACGCCGCCGTCGTGCCGAAGTGAACATCCGGCATGCTCTCCCTGCGCCCCCTCGCTCTTGTCGTTGCCACGTTGGTTTGTCACGGCCTCGTCCGTGCCGAAGATTTCGATGTCGTCGTTTACGGCGGCACGTCTGCCGGCGTCATCGCCGCGGTCCAAGCGAAGAAGATGGGCAAGTCGGTGGTGCTGGTCGGACCGGATAAACATCTCGGGGGTTTGTCGAGCGGCGGGCTCGGCTTCACGGACACGGGTAAAAAGGAAGTCATCGGCGGCTTGTCGCGCGACTTTTACCATCGCATCTGGAAGCACTACGACGAGGCTGCGGCGTGGAAGTGGCAGAAGAAGGAGGAGTATGGCGGCAAGGGGCAGGGGACGCCGGCGGTCGATGGCGAAAATCGGACGATGTGGATCTTCGAGCCGAGCGCAGCGGAGAAGGTCTTCGAGGATTATGTGAAGGAGTTTCAGATCCCGGTCCTGCGCAACGAGTGGCTCGATCGGGCCAAGGGCGTGAAGAAGAACGGCGCGCGGATCACGCAGATCACGATGCTCAGCGGGAAGACCTTCACGGGGAAAATGTTCATCGACGCGACCTACGAGGGCGATCTCATGGCCGCGGCGGGCGTGAGTTTTCACGTGGGGCGCGAGGCCAATCGCGTCTATGACGAAAAGTGGAATGGCATTCAGGTCGGCATCCTGCATCACCGGCATCATTTCGGTGCGGTGAAGGAAAAGATCAGTCCGTACGTTGTGCCCGGCGATCCGAAGTCCGGCGTGCTCCCGCGCATCAGTACCGAGCCGGTCGGCGAATACGGCACGGGTGACAAACGCGTGCAGGCCTACTGCTTCCGCGCCTGCTACACCAACGTGCCGGAAAACCGCATCCCTTTTCCCAAGCCCGAAGGCTACGACCCGAAGCAGTACGAACTGATTGTGCGCGTCTTCAAGGCGGGTTGGCGCGAGACGTTCGAGAAGTTCGATCCGATCCCGAACCACAAGACCGACACGAACAACCACGGCCCGTTCAGCTTCGATAACATCGGGATGAATTGGGACTACCCCGAGGCCAGCTACGAGCGGCGGCGGGAGATCATCAAGGAACACGAGACGTATCAGAAAGGGCTGCTCTACTTCATCGCGAACGATCCGCAGGTGCCGGAGGAAGTACGCACGGAAATGCAGACGTGGGGCCTGCCGAAGGATGAGTTTAAGGACAACGGCAACTGGTCGCACCAGCTCTACATCCGCGAGGCGCGGCGCATGGTCGGCAGCTTTGTGATGACGGAAAATGAGCTGCTGAAAAAGAAGCCCACGCCTGACTCCGTGGGCATGGGCAGCTACACGATCGATTCGCACAACGTGCAGCGTTACATCACGCCCGAAGGCTACGTGCAGAACGAAGGCGACATCGGCGTCGGGCTGCGCGGGCCGTATGAAATCGCCTACGGGGCGCTCGTGCCGAAGAAAGGGCAGGCCGACAATCTCTTCGCGCCGGTGTGCGTCTCGAGTTCACACATTGCCTACGGATCGATCCGCATGGAGCCGGTCTTCATGATCCTCGGACAATCGGCGGCGACCGCCGCGGCGATGGCGATCGACGCGAAAATCGCCGTGCAGGACGTGCCGTACGCCAAGCTGCGCGAAAGGCTGCTCGCCGATGGGCAGATTCTCGAAGCGCCGCATCTCGTGAAGCCGAGCGCGGGTCTCGACCCAACGAAATTGCCTGGCGTGGTGGTCGATGACGCCGCCGCCAAGCTCACGGGAAACTGGGAAGAGAGCCGCGCGGGCAAAGCCTTTGTCGGCGACGAATATCGTCACGACGGTAAGTCCGCCGACGGTCAATCGAGTGCGCGTTTCGAGGCGCGCCTGCCGAAAGCGGGCCGCTACGAAGTGCGCATCGCCGCGCCGCACAACTCCAACCGTGCCTCGAATGTACCCGTCGAAATCGTCCATGCCGGCGGAAGGAAACAAGCGACGCTCAATCAAAAAGTCCCGCCGCCCATCGATGGTTTGTTTGTCTCCCTCGGCACCTTTGACTTCGCCGCGGATCAACCCGCGGAAGTGATCGTCTCGAACAAAGGCACCGACGGCTATGTGGTCATCGACGCCGTGCAGTGGCTGCCCCGCTGAACTCGGAGTGACGCGCCAACACCCGGCGAAGAGCCTTGGAAATTCCGGCAACTTGCGAGCCGGACTTGCGTTGAAATGAAGCCATGAAAATCCCTCCAGTTTTGGTTGCCCTCTTGTCGCTCGGTTCGCTCGCTCGCGCCGACGTGAAATTGCCGGCGATTTTTTCCGATCACGCCGTGTTGCAGTGCGAGACCTCGGTGCCCGTCTGGGGCTGGGCCGAGCCCGGTGAAGAAGTGTCCGTTTCGCTCGGCACTCAGACCAAGACGACCAAGGCAGACGCCGCCGGAAAGTGGCGCGTCAATCTCGACAAGCTGACGACTGGCGACGGTCTGACGATGACGGTGAAAGGCAAAAACACGCTGACAATCACGGATGTCGCCGTCGGCGAAGTGTGGCTCGGCTCCGGCCAATCGAACATGGCGATGACGGTCAATCGCGCCTTGAACTTCGAGCAGGAGAAAGCGGCGGCCAATTTTCCGAAGATCCGCATGTTTACGGTTCGCTCGGGCGCGGCGAAGACGCCGCAGGAGGACTGCCACGGCTCGTGGGTGGTCTGCACGCCGGAGAGCGTGGGCGGCTTTTCCGCGACGCTCTATTTCAGCGGACGGGAATTGCACAAAGTACTAGGCGTCCCGGTGGGGTTGATCAATTCGTCCGTTGGCGGAACGCCGATCGAATCGTGGATCAGCGAAGAAGCGCAGCGCTCGTCGCCGGAGTTGAAGGCGTTCTTTGATTTGCAGGCGATCGGGGAGAAAGCTTTTGATCCGGTGAAAGCGAAGGCGGTTTATGAAAAGCAACTGGCGGCCTGGAAGGAAGCGGCGAAGCAGGCGAAAGCCGAGGGCCAGGCAGCGCCGCGTGCGCCCCGCGACCCGGTAGCGCTGCGTGGGCGCAAGGGCGATGTCGGCGGGCTTTTCAACGGCAAGATCGCGCCGCTCATCCCGTATGCGATTCGCGGGACGCTCTGGTATCAGGGCGAGGCCAATAGCACGCCGGAAAAGGCGCCTTACTATCAGCATCAACTCCCGCTGCTCGTGAAGGACTGGCGGGCGCGTTGGGGTGCGGAGTTTCCGTTCGCGTGGGCGCAGTTGCCGAACTACGGCGGCGCCCGCGATTGGCCGACGGTCCGTGAGGCCATGCTCAAGACTCTCGCGCTGCCGAAGACCGGCATGGGCATCAATATCGACATCGGCGAAGCCAAGGACATCCACCCGCGGAACAAGCAGGAGGCCGGGCGGCGGCTCGCGCTGTGGGCGCTGGGGACGGTGTATGGAAAGAAGGGCGCGACCTCGGGGCCGTTGCCCGCGGGTCATGAGGTGCGCGGGAGCGAAGTCGCCCTGAAGTTTTCCCACGTCGATGGTGGGCTGCTCGCGAAAGAAGGCGAACTGCGCGGATTTGTGATCGCGGGTGAAGACAGGCAGTGGAAACCGGCAGCCGCACGAATCGATGGCGAGCACGTCGTGGTGACGAGCCCGGAAGTGCCGAAGCCGGTGGCCGTCCGTTACGCCTGGGAGAACTGGCCGACGTGCAATCTCTACAACGGCGCCGGCCTGCCCGCCTCGCCTTTCCGCACTGACGACTGGCCAGCGAAATAGAGCGTTTCTATGCCGACGTTTTTTCGATCGCATGCCCCCATTTCCTTCCTCCATGAAACGTATCCTCCTGCTCCTCTCCCTTCTCCTCCCGTGGCAGGTTCGCGCCGCGGATCGCCCGAATATCGTCCTCATCTACATCGACGACCTCGGTTACGGCGATGTCGGCTGCTATGGCGCGACGGTCCGATGCATCCCAGCCATGGCCACGATATGGCGCTCGTGAATGGCATCAGCCGCATCGGCTACATGCGCGGCGGCCAGTCGGCGCGGTGGAAAGACGAAGACATGGCCGATGTCTTCACGCAGAAGGCCACTGGCTTCATCGAGAAAAACAAGGAGCAGCCCTTCTTCCTCTACTTCGCGACGCAGGACATCCATGTGCCGCGCGTGCCGCATCCGCGCTTCACGGGGAAGACGGCGATGGGGCCGAGGGGCGACGCCATCGCCGAGATGGATTGGTGCGTCGGCGAACTGCTGGCCACGCTGGATCGGCTCAAGCTCACGGATAAGACGCTCATCGTTTTCTCGAGCGACAATGGGCCGGTCATTGATGACGGCTACAAGGACGATGCGGTCGCGAAGCTGGGCGATCACAAGGCCGCCGGCCCATGGCGCGGTGGAAAGTACAGCCTCTACGAAGGCGGGACGCGGGTGCCGTTCATCGTGCGTTGGCCGGGCCGGGTGAAGCCGGGCGTTTCCGACGCCCTCATGTGCCAGATGGATTTTTACGCCACTTTCGCAGCCTTGGTCGGGACGCCCCTTACCGATGCCGAGCGCAAGGATAGCGAGAATCATCTACCTGCCTTGCTGGGCGAAGCGCCGAACGGTCGCGCCACGCTCATCGAGCACGCCAGTGGGCTGGGCGTGAGAGCGGGTTCGTGGAAATATCTCCCGCCAAAACCGGGCCCGAAGCGCAGTGCGAACACGAACGTCGAACTCGGTAACGACCCACAGGGGCAACTGTTCGACCTCGCAAAAGATCCCGGCGAAACGAAAAATCTCGCGCCTTCGCAACCCGACAAGGTCGCGGAACTGGCCGCCATTCTTGAACAAACCCGGAACGCCAGGCGTTTACCCTAAATCTCCGCCATGAATGTCCTCCTGCGAGTTTTGCTCGGTGTGTTGTTGCTCGGTCCGGCCGTGATCGCGGCCGATAAAAAAACGAACGTTCTCTTCATCGCTGTCGATGACCTGAAGCCGACGATCGGCTGCTACGGCGACCCTGCGGCAATGACGCCGAACCTCGACCGACTCGCCGCGCGCGGCACCGTATTCGAGCGCGCGTATTGCATGCAGGCCGTCTGCTCGCCATCGCGCAATGCGGTGCTGACCGGGCTGCGCCCCGAGGTGCTGCGCATCTACGATCTGGGCACAAATTTCCGCAAGAGCGTGCCGGACGTGGCGACCTTGCCTCAGTGGTTTAAGCAGCACGGTTACTCCAGCCACGGGTTGGGAAAAATCTTTCACGTCGGCCACGGCAACACCGAGGACGCCGCCTCCTGGAGCGTGCCACATTTCCAGGCGAAGAGCATCGGCTACGCGCTGCCCGAGAATCAGGCGCAGATCACGCGCGAGGAGGCGCTGTTTGCCAACAAGACCAAGGAGCCGTGGAAATTACCGCGCGGTGCGGCCTACGAGAGCGCCGACGTTCCGGATGACACCTATGGCGACGGCAAGATCGCCGCGGAAGCAGTCGCGCGGCTCGATGTGTTCAAGAAGAGCGGTGAGCCGTTTTTCCTCGCGGTCGGATTTCTGAAACCGCATCTGCCCTTCTGCGCGCCGAAGAAATATTGGGACCTGTACGATCCGGCGAAGCTGCCGATGCCGACCCGCGCTACGCCGCCGGAGGGCGCGCCCGATTTTGCACCGTCCACCTGGGGCGAACTGCGGCAATACAAAGACATGCCGGAGAAAGGGGCGGTTTCGCCGGAAACCGCGCGCACGCTCATCCACGGCTACTATGCCGCGACGAGCTACATGGACGCGCAACTCGGCGCCGTGCTCGATGCGCTCGACCGATCCGGGTTGGCGGAGAATACGATCATTGTGCTCTGGGGCGACCACGGCTGGCACCTTGGCGACCACGGGATGTGGTGCAAACACAGCAACTACGAGCAGGCCACGCGCGCACCGCTCATCGTCGCTGCGCCCGGAAAGAAGGCTGGCCAGAAGACGCGCGCTCTTGCGGAGTTCGTAGACATCTACCCGACGATCTGCGACCTCGCCGGTCTGGAAAAACCCGCGCACTTGCAAGGCGACAGCCTCGTCCCGTGGCTCACCGCGCCGGATCGCGCAACGAAGACGGCGGCCTTCCAGGTCTATCCGCGTGGCTCAAAGGAAACCGGCCCTCTGCTCGGCCACGCGGTGCGCACCGACCGCTGGCGCTACGTCGAATGGCGCAAGAAGGATGGCACCGTCGCCGCCCGCGAACTCTACGACCTGCGCGACGATGCCGGTGAAACGGTGAACCTCGCGGGCAAGCCGGAGAATGAGGCGACCATTCGCGAACACGGCGCGCTCCTGCAGCAGCGCCTTGCGGCGGCGCCACCCATCGGGCTGACGATGCTCCCCCGATGATTCGCTATTTCGCACTTTCGATTGCGACGGGCGTGATCTCGTTGGCCGTCCCGCTCGTGGCCCGAGCTGCAGAGAAGCCCAATGTTCTCGTCATTTATTCCGACGATCACGGCTGGGCCGATCTCGGCGCGCAGGGCGTGAATGGCGATATCCGCACGCCGAACCTCGACCAACTCGCGCGCGATGGGGTGCGCTTCACGCGTGGTTACGTGAGCGCGCCGCAGTGCGTGCCATCGCGGGCGGGACTCATCACGGGGCGTTACCAGCAGCGCTTCGGTGTGGAGGACAACAATAGGGGACCACTCCCACTCGCGGAGCTGACGATCGCCGAACGGCTCAAGGTCGCGGGCTACCTGACGGGGCAGGTCGGCAAATGGCACCTCGACATCGGCGGCGAAAAGGGCGGCAAGAAGGAGGTTCGCGTGCAGCGCGAATTCATGCCGCACGCGCAGGGCTTCGACGAATACTGGCGCGGAGAGCTCCGGCAGTTTTTCGCCTCTCATGATTTGAAAAGCGCGCCCTTCACCGACGCGCCGCACCTCGTGACCGACGATCGTTTCCGGATCATGGTGCAGACTGAAGCCACGCTGGCATTTCTCGACCGTCGCGCCGCCAAGCCAGAGCAGCCCTGGTTTCTCTACCTCGCGTGGTTTGCGCCGCATGTGCCGCTGGAATCGCCGGAACCGTGGTTTTCGCAGACCGCGGAGCATTTGCCGAAGGAACGCCGGCAGGCTCTGGCGATGATCGCGGCGATGGATGACGGGCTCGGTCGGATCCGCGCGAAACTGCGTGAAATGGGCGCGGAGAAGGACACGCTCATTTTTTTCATCGGCGACAATGGCGCGCCGGTGAAGCCCGGGCACTGGGATGGTTCACTAAACCTCCCGCTCATCGGCGAGAAGGGGATGCTGACCGACGGCGGGATTCGCACGCCGTTTGTCGCCGCGTGGCCGGGTAAAATCCCGGCGGGTCGTGTGTTCGATAAACCGGTGATCAATCTCGATGTCGCCGCTACCGCCGTGGCGCTCGCGGGTCTGCCGCGCGACGCCACGCTCGATGGTGTAAATCTCCTGCCTTTCCTGACCAGTGAGGATAAAGCTGCGCCGCATGATGCGCTCTACTGGCGCTGGCGTTCGCAGGCGGCGGTGCTGGAGTTTCCGTGGAAGCTCATCCGCCTCGGGCCGAGTGAGCGGTTTCTTTTCGATGTCACCAAGCCCGAGGGCGAGTCGCACAATCTCCTCGCGCAACACCCGGACATTGCCGCGCGGCTCGATGCGAAACTTAAGACTTGGAGCGACACCTTGCAGCCTCCCGGCTTGCCCACTGAGACGAATCAGCAGGATGCGATCTTCTTTGCTGATCACGTCGAGAAGCGCCTCGCCCCCGAGCCGAAGCGGGCTGCCGAAGCTCCCGGGAGCATTCAGGGCTGGCTCTGCCGAAACGGCACGATCGCGCTCCGCGATGGCGCGCTCGTCATCACGCCCGATTCCCAGGCGAAGGGCGTGCCTTTCCTGACCTACTCGCAGCTCGATCTTCCTGGCCCGGCCACACTCTCGCTGCAGACCCGCGGCGGTCGGGGTGGCGAGGGTTTCGTGACTTGGCGCACGCGACAGGAGAGCGACTTTGACCCGGCAAAGCGCGCGTCTTTCCGCTGGCCCGAGGGTGGTGCTGCACAGAGCGTCAGTGCTCGTATTCCGGACGCCGGGCGACTCATCCACGTCCGCATTTACATGCCGAAAACCGGGTCGATTGAAGTGCAGTCGATCACCCTTGAACACGAAGGCCAGCCACCACAAACGTGGCGTTTCGATTCACCCAAACCCGCCCAATGAGAATCCTTCGCCTCGCCCTCTTTGCCATCATTGCTTGCTCGGGTTCGGTCCGTGCGGCGGACCAGATCGTCGGTCCGTGGAATCTCACTGCGCTCAAAAGCCACGTCCCACCGATGAAGTGGGTGCGGCAGGATCAGCCGATTCACTCCCTGACTTATGAGGGTGAGGTATTTGATGGGCACCCGACCGAGGTTTTCGCGTTTTACGCATCGCCGATCACGCTCGGTGAGGCGAAGGCGGGGACGAAATTTCCGGGCGTGGTGCTGATCCACGGTGGTGGCGGAACCGCTTTCGCGGAGTGGGCCTACCTGTGGGCGAAGCGCGGTTATGCGGCGATCGCGATGGACCTCTCCGGTTCCCGTCCGCCTGATCCGACCTTCGATCCAAAGACGGGCGCGCCGGTCGGGCACCAGTCGGACGCGAAGCTGCGCACCCGTTTGCCGAATGGCGGGCCGAATCACGGGCACGCGGAAAAGTTCGACAGCATCGGCGGCGACACCAGTGACGACTGGCCCTTCCACGCGGCCGCGTCGGTGATGCGCGCGCATACGTTGCTGCGCTCATTTTCCGAGGTGGATGCGGAACACACGGCGGTGACCGGCATCAGTTGGGGCGGCTACACGACGTGTCTCGTGGCGTCGCTCGACGATCGGTTCAAGGCCGCGGTGCCCGTATATGGCTGCGGCTTTTTGCACGAAGG
>ENA-ORBV01012781-ORBV01012781.1-microbial-mat-metagenome-genome-assembly--contig:-NODE-12781-length-12881-cov-4.075055_pt1 | contig 12881 bp, 12 predicted proteins | sample MGYA00237777_ERZ505514 | MGnify/ENA primary metagenome ERZ505514 (study PRJEB26160, sample SAMN06269048) | microbial mat metagenome | isolation source: Oligotrophic lake microbial mat | place...
TCTTGGATCTGCTTGGTCACGCCATACGGCGCGGTTTGAACCCAGCCGCTGCCGTCCAACGTGACCGGCAGGTCGTTCAGATACCACGACTCGAACGCATCAATTTCGTGCCCGGCAAAGCTGACCACCATGGTCAGCTTTTCTTCGTGGGTGCCGCTGCTCCAGCGCCTGCGCACGCCTTCGACGTAGCGCACGCGGCCCAGCACCAGGCTGCGCGGCGCGTCGGGCGTCAGGTCCACCATTTCAAGCCGGTCAACCAGCGCGTCGTTGTACTTCTGGATCGCGCGGCGGTTTTCCTTGTTGCGCTTGACGCTGCCGGACTCGGTCATGATCTGCGAGGCCAGCAGCTGCCACTGCCCGGTGTAGACCCCGACGAAGTAGGCCCCGACGATGCGGAAAACCCGGCCCAGGTTCCAATCGCTCATGCCGCGCGCCCTATTGCCGGAAGAAGCTGGACGCGGGCCACACCAACGACGCCGCATCGGTCAGCGGGTCCACGTTCAGCGATGTGTCGCCGGGGTACAGACGCAGCTGCTCATCGTGGGTGTAGCGCGTGGGGCGCTGGCTTAGCGCCAGTTCGCTGATGTGGCGCGCCACGAACTGCGCCACGGCCACCTGGCCGTCTTGCCAGCCGGGCTGGTCAAGCTCACCCGCCCAGCGCAGTTTGGCGTCGGCCACTTCACCGGTGGCCGGGTTCACCCACGCGATGTAGATATTGACGGCCGCGCCTTCCACGTCTTGCGCGGCCAGGGCCAGTTCGGCAGGCGCCACGGCGGGCAGCGTGAACTGGATGCCGCCGGTCTGCGCGGCTTTGTCGGCCAAGCCGGCTACCGCAATGTCCAGCGGCGCCCACGTGAAGCCGCCCCAAACCAGCGGCACGCCGCAGATGGCCCAGCGCTGCGGCACCGGCAGCGCAAAGTGCACCAGGGGCACGCGCGGAATCTTCTCGCCGGCCAGGGCCCGGTCTTGCAGCGCCTGGGCAGCAGCGTTCAGGGTGATCACAGCACCACCTGGCGCAGCGGTATGGCCACGCCGCCCTGCACAACAGGTGCGCTGTAGTCCAGCTGCAGGCCGTCGTCGTCCAGCTCCCACACGCCGGTGGGGGCGGCCCAGGCTACTGCGGCACCAGCGGTCAGCGCACGGGGCAGTGGCATGGTCAGCGGCACTATCATAGCGCCCGCCACATTGGCCGTAGCGCCGGCAAGGGAAACCCCCAGCAGGTTGCTGCCAGCACCCAAAAAATCGCCGGCCGCTACCGTGGCAAAGCGGCTGTAGGCGGTTGGCACCCCGCCAATCTCAAACTGCGGGCCGTCGAATTGCAAGCCGCTCAATCCGTCGCCGGTGTAGGTGCTGGTGCTGCCGTTGTGCAGCCGAACTTGAACAAAGCCGTTGGTGCTGCTGCTGTCGAAGATGCCGCCAACTGACACCCGATGCCAGCCGTTGCCCACGCTTGTGATGCTTCGCGCGGTGACTTGCAGCGGCGTGCCCACATCTGCAGCCGTGATGGTGCCCGCTGTAAGGTTGGCAAGCACGCCAACGCGGGTGAATGGGCCGTCGCCGTCGCCGAAATACACCACGGCATGCGTGCGCGTGTCGGCCTTCAGGTACACGCTGAAGCAGTGCGCCGTGTTTGCAGCCACGGTGTATGGCGCCGACCAGAAATGGGTGCTGTTGGCGGTGTTTTCGATTAACTTTCCGGCAGAGACGCCGCCTTGAAAGTCCCCCCACTCGTCCACCCACAGCGCGGCGTTTACCTGGATGTTGTCGCCCATCTCCAGGCCAGTGAAGTCCACCAGCAGAGTTTCGCCGTCGGTGCCGGGATCAACCGGGTCAATGAACAGACGCACATTGCTGGCCGGGCTGCCGCCGAATGCGCCGGTTACGGTGTAGTACACCCAACTTGCCGTTGGCGTGACGGTGCGCGCGCCCACCTGTAGCGCCGCGTCGTCTTGCACGCGCAGCACCACATTGCCGGTGTAGGTGCCCTGCTTGAGCCACACGCCGAACGTGAAGCCACGCAGCGCGTGCGAGCTCGTGGTGTAGACGCGGCCTGCATACCAGTCGCCCGCTGAAGTGCGCGTCAGCGTCCATGCGCGCATGGTGCCGTCTACGCCCACCGCGCTGGTGGGTGTGACGGTGCCCACATTCGGCGTCCAGCCGGTGGTCATGACAAAGTCTTGAAAAAGCGCGCGGCGCAGCAGGTTGCTGCCGGCGCGGGCATCTGCCAGCGCGAAGAGCCGCGCGCCTGCCAAGGCATTGGCTGAAACGGTTGGGCTGCCGCGCAGGCTGCCGGCCGGCACCGGGCGGTGCGGCATGCCCATGCGAAGCCAGTCGCCCGCGCTGCGCAGGCCCATCAGCAGCGCCTCTCGCTGCCCGGCGGCTATGCGGTCGCGCGTGGGCGGCAGCGTCAGCGTGGCGCGCAGGCGGTCGGCCAGGTTGCTGCTGCGGGTGCGGTTGCCGGTCAGCGCGCCGGTGTAGGTGCTTTCGCTGACGTCCAGGCCCAGGCTGAACATGGCGCCCTGGAACGCGCGCGTGGTGGGCAGGTCGATGATGGCCATGGCTTCAGTTCGTGCGGTTCATCTGCGGTTCATCTCTGCAGCTCAGCTCTTCAGCTCATCTGCGGCTCATCATTCGAGCCTCGAATTGCGCTAGGGCGGCCTGAATCAGGCGGATGGTGTTTTCGCTGGCATCGCCCTGCACCACCACCGTGGACTGGCTGCCACCGCGGCCCAGGCCGGTGCCGTTGGGCAACACCGTGCCGGCGCTGCGCGGCACCACGATTTCAGGGCCGCGCTCGCCTACCAGGTAGGGGCGGCCTGCCTGCACGGGCCCGCCGTCGGCCCGGGCGCCGCCGAAGCTGCTGAAAAACTTGAACAGCTCGCCGATGCCGCCGCCAATCTGCCCCGTGGTGCCGTAGCTGTCGCCCAGCAACGCCTTGCCCAGCTGCGCCGCGGCGGCCTGCGCCACCAGGCGTTTGAGCATGTTCTTCCAGATGTCTTCCACTCTGCCGGCGTTGCCATCAAAGGCCGACAGCAGGCTGTCGCCCAGCGCGTCCTGGATGTTGCTGGCCGCCTGGCGTGTGAATTCGTTGATTTTTTCAAGCGGCTCTTGCACTGCTTCGGGCAGCTTGGCGGTGCTGACGCGCACACCTTCGGCCCAACGTTCGACGTCGATGCGGCCTTCTTTAAATTCTTGGTTCAGCAGGCGCACGTCGGACAGCACCACGTCCAGCTTGGCGCTGGGGGTCTGCGCCAGGATGGCGTCCAGTTGGCGCTTGGCTTCAGCGGCGGCCTTGGCCTGGGGGCTGAATTGTTCCAACTCGTCGCGCAGCTTGTTGATGGCCTCTTCGACTTCGTTGCCAAACCCCACGCCGCTGGCGCGCAGGTTGAACAGCGCATCCAGGGCACCGTTGATTTCGGCGATGCGCGCGGTGTCGGTTTGCTGGATGGCCTTCAGCGCGTCTTCGGTGGCTTTGTCCAGGCCCAGGGTCAGCACGCGGTCTTGGGCCTTTTTTGGCTGTTGCTTGCCACCTCCTTTGGGTGACGGCTGAAAGGCTGGCACTTCGGGCAGGCCGGGCAGGCCCGGGTTTACTACACCGCGCCCGCCGCCGGCGCCTTCCATCTGCTGCTGCAGGCGCAGGAAGGCAGAGCGCTTTTCGAGCAAGTCGCGCTCTTCCACCAGCGCCTTGCGCTGGTCTGTGAATAGCGGTTTGGTCTTACCCGCGTCAGCGTTGGCAATGGTGGTGTTGATCTGGGCGATCTCGCGCGCGGCTTTCAGCAGGTCGCCGTTGATGTTGCCTGTGCCGCCGAAGCGGAAGTTGTCCACTACGCCGGCCGTGAGCGAACCGTACGCGGTGCGCGCGTTGGCAAGTTCCTGAAAAAACTTGTTCAGCGCGCCGATCAGCGGGCCTGACACCTCGCGCGCCACGTCAACGGCATTTTTGCCCATAGCAAACAGCTGCTTGTTGAACGCTTCTGCCGCCTTGGCCTGCTCGGTGGTCACCGTGGCGTTCAGCTGTCCGGCTTCTGCCAGGTCTTTCAGCAAAGGTGCCACCTGCTGCACGCTCTTGCCGAACAGCTCTTGCACCAGACGCGCCTTGTTGCCGTTGTCGGCAAAGCCCGCCAGCGCCACCGAAACCTGGCGCAGCGCTTCGGCCGGGTCCAGCCGCTTCAGGGCCTCTGCGTTCAGGCCCAGCGCGGCCAGGGCGTCGGCCGCATCGCTGCCGGGCTTGGTGGCATCGCCCAGCGTCTTGTTCAGCTTCACCACGGCATCGGCCACCGTGTCCATGCTGGTGCCAGTGCGCGCTGCAATGTCTTCCAGCGCGCTCAGGTTTTCAATGCTGGCGCCGGTGGCGTCGCTCAGGTCGTTCAGGCGGTCCAGGCCGTCAACCGTGGCGCGCACGAAGGCCACGACGCCGGCCACCGAAAAAGCACCGGCCAGCGCCGCGCCAATGCCTGCGGCAGCCAGCTTCATGCCGCTGAAGCTGGACTCGATCTGCTGGGCCTGCTTTTCAGCCAAGCGGCCGGCTTTGTCCAGGCCCTGCTGCAGGCTGGCCAGCTGCGCCACCAGGTCAATGCTCAGCGTTGCCAGTGCCATCGTCGTCCTTTTCGTCCGGTGTTTTGCGGTAGGTCTTGATCAGCGCCAGGCGCCGCATCAGCCCTTCCACGTCTGCAATGCCCAGCCAGCCGCAGATGAGCGGCAGGCCCTGCCAGTCCAACCCGCCGTTGCCGTTGGCCAGCAGGTTGAAAACATAAAATGCCTGGCGGTCTTCATCGTCTGCGCGCGGTTGTTCATCGCCCTCGTACTCGACGCCTGGCTCTAGCTCGAGGAGGGCGCTGAGTTTTTTGCTTCAGCCTGGCGCGCCAGCAAAAAGTCAGTCACCGTTTTGGCCATGGCGGCGGCAACCACCTGCAGCACAGTGGTTTTGTCGCGCACGTAGGCTGCCCACAGATCGGTGTTGAATGGCACCGGGTCGCTGCTGCCCACGCCGGGGCCCAGAAGGTCGGCCTCGGTGAACTTGTCCCAGCCGCAGGCGTACTCAACCACCAAGTCAGCCGTTATGCCGGCGGCCATGCGCGGCAGTTCCACTTCAGGCGGTCGGCGGTACTGCAGCCGCTGGCCGCCGGGCAGGTCAACCCAGGCTTCACGCTGGCTGGCCATCTTGGCCAGCAGGGTCTGCACGTTCATGCGGGCGCCTGCTTCAGGCTGCCAGCTTCAGCACAAAGCCCTTCACGGCCATGTCCAGGCTGCCGGTGCCCACCTGGCCCTGCTGCACGTCTTCACCCGGCAGGCTGGGTTCAGCGCGGAACACACGCACGGCGCCGTTGGGCAGCGTGATGCGCACCACCACTGCGCCTTGCACTTGCACGGCGCCGTCAAGCAGCAGCATGGCGGCCGTGGGCGTGTCTTGCGCAATAACGTTCATGGCCACGTTTGCCACGGGCAGCAGGCCCTGCTCTTCTTGCTTGGTGATGTCGATCAGGCGCGTGACGTCCAGCTTTTCCGCAGCGCCGCCGCCGATGCTGTAGCTGGTGGATTCAGACAGCGTTGCCCAGGTGGCCACCGGCGTGAATGTGCCGGCCGTGAAAGCGCTGTAAGCCGTGGTGTTGAGGCCTTGCAAATCGAAAGCGTTGGCGGCCGTGTTTTTCACGCGCGTGGCCTGCCCCTCGAGCTGCGCCATGCCGGTGACGCCGGACCAAAAGCCGACTACGTCGTTGGCCATGCCGTGCGACGTGCTGGTGGCCACACCCGTGGATGCCAGGGTGACAGCGGTGACGGTTTTTGCTGCAGAGTAGGTGGCGGCGATTTCGACGCGGACGCCGCGCCCTTTAACGTTTGCCATGGTGGTGGCTCCTTCTTCAGTTGCCGGCGCGGTGCCAGCGGGTTGTGGAAACGAGGGTCAGAAACAAAACAGCCCGCGTGCTGCGGGCTGTTGGGGTAGCGCGGGTGCGCGGCGGGCGGTGGTGTTTCATTCCCACCACTCCACGGTCAGCTGCACACCATCCAAGCCAAGATCGGGGTCATTCGTGGTGGCGCGGCCGGTTACCACCGCGCCCGATGCCGCCGGGGCAGTGGCCACCGCTGCAGTCACCGCATCGGCCACTGCAGCAGCCTGCGCACCGGTGCCGGCCCAGCACTGCACGTCTAGCGTGCAGACGTCGGCCAGCACGCTGTTGTCAAGGCCCAACGTCAGTTCGTGCCGGGCGCTGAACACCACCAGCGCGCCCGTGGCGCCTTCGGCAATGGCGTCTTGCGCAATGCGCGGCCCCACCAGGGCGGCCAGCGGCGCATGCGCGGCCAGCGTGGCGCGAAAGTCGGCTTCGATGCTCATGGGGCCGGCGCCTTGGGTTTGTTCAGTCGGTCGATGGCCGGGCCGATGGCGCGTTTGAAAGCGTCCAGCGCCAGTGGCAGCGCCTGGGCGCCCTTTTGCAGAAACCCGAACGCGCGGGTGCCGGTGGCGGTGCCGAAATTGATGAAGCGCCAGTAGTACGGGTCTAGCGGGCTTTTGGCGCCGCGCTGGGTTTTGGTCACCTGGCGGCGGGTTTTGAGCTTGAAGCCCAGCACGTTCTGCGTCTGCTTTTGAAAGCGCGCACCCTTGGCGGGCCGCACATTCACGAACACCCCCACGTCGCCCTTGGCGCGGGCGGCCTTGCTGGTGCGCACGCTGATGGCCTTGCGCACCAGGCCTGACGTGCGGTAGCCCTTGCGCACGGCCAGGCTGCTGGGGTTTAGCACCGGCGCAGCGGCCCGCGCAGCCTTTTGCACCAGGCGCGCACCAGCGGCCAGCGCGTTGCGCAACGGGCGGGCGCGCAGCTTGGGCACGATGCCTGCCAGCGCAGCCTTCAGCCCGGGAATGCCGGTTACCTTGGCTTCGATCATGCGGCACCGTCCCGCATGCCGGCGCTGCACATCAGCTCTAGCGCCACCCGCGCGCCGTCCACGTCCATGGGCTCGGCCACTATGGCGTGCGGCACACCGCGCCACAGCACGCGCATGGCGCCCGTTACGCCAGCGCGGTGGCGAATGGTGAACTTCACTGCGGCTTCACTCTGCATCTGGCCGGCTGCAAAGAATTCACGCCCGCGCAGTGGCTGCACGCGGGCCCACGTGCTGACTACATCGGACCATGTCTCCACGCGCTGGCCCAGGCCATCGACGGCGGCGCTGGGCTGCTGCAGGGTGATGCGCTGGTCAAACTGCCCGGCGGCGATGTTCACTGTGCTCATATGACGGTCAGGTGCAGGTCAGGTGCCGTAGTACCGCCAGGGGTCCAGCAGGCTGTCTGCAAAGCGGCTGGGGATGTCGCTGATGCGCCCCGTGGCGTCGAATGCTTCGCGCTGGGCGAAGAGGTAGCCCACGGTAAGCCGCAGCCAGGCGCGAATGTCGTCCGGCACGTTGGCGCCTGCTGTGCCAAAACCGGCCAGGTAGCGCACGCGCACCGCGTTGATGCTGGGCTGCGTGGCGGGCCACACCGTGCCATAGGCCGGCAATATCCACGGCTCGTGCACGTTGGTGGCGTCCAGCGTGTAGGTGCCGGGGGCCATGATCTGCGTGCCGCCAGCGGTATCGGTGTAGCTGATGCTGACGATGCTGACCGCAGGGGCGCCGCGCAGTTTCAGTTCTGACACGTCCGGGAAATCATCGTAGTTTTGTTCCACCGTGCGCCTGATCAGCAGCTTTTGCGTAAGGCCTTCGCACTTGGCGCGGGCGCCGGCAATGCAGGCCAGCAGCACCGCGTCGTGCGCAGCGTCGTCAACACGGCAGTGCGCCTGCGCTTCGCCCAGGGTCAGGGGCTCTGCAGCTGCGGGGGTGATGACGATGAGGCCCATGGTGTGTGCTTGCGGGTGTTAGTTGACGGCGCGGCGGCGCGGGGTGTTGGACAGTGCCAACTGGCGCCGCGGCGTAATGGCTGCGTTCACCGGGGGGATGTAGGGCACGAAGGTGAAGTCCAAGGTCTTGCCGGCCATGGCAAAAGTGCCGGGCGCAATGTCCACTTCATAGTCCGGCACGGCCTGCGCGCCCTGCACGCTGAAGATGCCCGGCAGGCACGCCAGCGTGTAGGCCGCCACACCAGGCGCAGCTTCCAGCCACGACACTTGCGCCGTTGCGCCCGTGGGCGCGGCCTGCAGCCACGAAACCTGGGCGGTGCGCGCTGGCGCAGCCTGCAGCCACGAAACATCGGCGCTGCGGCCTGGGGCGGCTTCGAGCCACGAGACATCTGCAGTGGCCATGATGTGCTGCCTGTCAGCCCAGGATGGTGATGCGCACGCGGCTGGCCGGCGCGCTGGCGGTTACCGCCAGGGTGTAGGTGGCAAAGGTGCTGGTGATTGCCTGCGCAGAGCTGGTGCCCACCACCGTGCCGGCACCGTTGAGAAGTTCCAGCGTCAAGGTGCCGGCGCCGCTGCTGGTGCGGGCCCGAACACCCAGCGCCCAGGCGCCGGCGGCCAGCGGGTACAGCAACGCCAGCGTCACCGGCGCGGTGCTGCCGCTGAGTGTGGGGCTGATGATGTAGTCGGCATCGCTGGCAGATGCTTCGTCCACCATTTCGAAAAGCACAGCGCCGGAGCTGGCAGTCCAGCCCACGCCCGACACGTCAGCACCTGGCCGGCTGGTGGTGCCCACGCTGTTGACGGTAAGCACCACGGCGCTGCTGGTTGTGGTGCCGTTGCTGTCGGTCACGTTCACCCGGTACTGCGCGCCATGGTCACCGGCGCTGGTGTTGGCGGCCGTGGTGTGGCTGGCGGCAGTGGCGCCGCTTACGTTGCCGAAACTGCCACTGCCAGGGTTTGCGCGCTGCCACTGGTACGTCAGCGATCCGCCGCTGGATGTGGCCGCCACGCTGAAGGCAGCGGTGGCGCCTTCGCTGACGGTTTGCGCCGTCGGCTGGGTGTTGATGGTGGGGCCCGGTGCCACTGGCGTAGCCGATGCGCTGACCACGTTGCTGGTGCCGGCCTGGCACCAGTCCCAGGTGTAGGTTACGTCGGTGGTCAGGCCCGTGTCGGCCACCGTGAAAGGCGTTGCTGCCACGACCGTGCGGGACACGCCAGTGGACTCAATCGTCGCTGCGCTGGCTGGGCTGCCGCCCACACGGCGCAGGGACTTGGCTGTGCCGGAGGTGTTGCTGGTGACGCCGATGGTGACTGATGTTGCGCTAGCGACGACGGCAGTGGGGGCGGAGAGGACAGCGGCAGGCGAACTCCCCCGCACAACCATCGTGCCGGCCAAAAACGTTGCGCCACCTGTCGAGAACCCCGTGCCGGGGTTTTCCGTCGCTGCAGCGCTTTCGCGCGACCTGACGGCCAACGGGCCGTGACTTCCGTCTAAGAATGACTTGCTGGTGTTGTTGGAATAGCCGCTGGGATAGGCCGTGATGTCAGCGCCGGTGCGACCACCCAGCACGGTCCAAAGGTTATCGGAGCTGCCCCACGATGCGGTCAGGCTGGGCGGGTCGCCGTCGCCGCTGAAGTCTACCAACAGCGACGCCTCCATGCTTGCCAAGCCGCCGCCGGATGGGTCGGTAATCTGCTCGACGATCATTGCGATGTCGAGCCCACCCGTCCGCACCAGGGTCAGCGTGTCGGAACCTGTCGCAACGCGGCCCCACACGACACCTCTACGGCTGCTGCCTGATGCGCTTCCGGTCGGCCCCAACCGCGTCCAGCCGGTCGGGTCTGTCATGTCAGTGGTTGCGTCGGTCCTATATCCGCACGCCCGCAGAAGATTGCCGTTCGTTATGCTGGCGGGCAGCGTAGCAACAAAATCCGATGAGCCGTAGCCGGCGCCGGAAACTGCGGCCGAAACAATGCTGGGGAATGTCATGTCATGTCCTTATGCGACGATGCGAAGCGCCCAAACGCGCCCGCCGAAGTGGTAACTGGCCGATGAGTTGCCGGTGGCCCAGACCACGCTGCGCAGCGCAGGGGCGTAGGCCATGCGTCCGTATGTCGGGCCAGCAGGCACAGGGCTCATAGCGCTGGGGGTGGCGCCGCTGATCGTGTAGGCTGTCCACGTCCAGGGGTTCGCTGGATTTGCAGGCACGTCGATCAGGTAATACTGGTCTTCGTTCCAGCGGCTCCAGAAGAAGAATTGGCCTGTTGCAGCGACGTAGCTCAGGCTGCCGCGCCCCCAGTTATGGTGCCTCGGTCCTGCGCCGTTGGTCCACGATACAAGGGCGCGCGTAGAGATGTTCGACGCGCCAGCGAACCAGTAGAAATTTGCGCTCTCTGTGCCCGTTACGTTAGCGCACGCCGCCTGCACGATGATGTCTTTTGCGGGGTGGTATTCGGCCAGTCCATTGTCCACGTAGCCGCTTGCATTTGGCACCACGGCGACCGTGTTCGACCATGTGCGTGTGGCGATGTCAAGATAGCTGACGTGGCCAATCGTGAACCCCGGCGGGCTTACTGGTATCGCCCTGTTGCGCAGCGTGTCAAGCACCGCTGCAGTGCCGGGCTCAGACCACGCGCAGGCATTTGTGCTCCACCGCGTCCATGTGTTTGTGGCGCGGTCGAAGCGGTGCGCCCACCCTGTGGTGCGGCTGGCACTGCGACCCACGGCACCCGACATCAAGCGGATCAAAGACCCCTTGTTACCCCCACCCAGCGCGGGCGGCAGGATGAACATACTGTCGTAGGTGTGCGCAGACCCCGGCACACCAGGCGCGACCTCTCTCGGGTTGGCTGTTGCTGTGTCGGCGAACGAATCAGGCGGTGCCCCGTTGGTGATGTACTCGTCGTACAAATTTGACCCGGCGGCCGGCGATGTCACCAGGGCAGTTGGCGCGAAAGGCTTGGTCCACGTCAATGCATCCAGGCCAGCCGCGTAGATGCCGTTGTCGTTGTTGGCTGAATGCCCGCCTCCATGAACGTCGATCTCACCGTAAGTGCCGACGTGCGGGTTGTACGCGCCGCCGCTGAAGTCCGACAGTTGCTGCGTGCCGACACCAGCAGCCCACACGCCATCCGTCCACACCGACTCCAAAGTGTTGGTCATCGGCGCAAGCGCAGCAGTGCCAACCACGGTCGGCACCCACGAGGGCAGCAGTCGGCGCGGCTTGACGGCTGGGCCTGGGCGGTTTCGCCACGAACTTGACAGGCCGCTTGCAATGACGCTCGCGGTGTAGGTGTCAGACCCGAAGTAACGCTGCGCCATAGTCTCCGAGCCCGGCATCGACACGCGACCGGCTGCCTCGTAGGCATACGCCATGACTTGCGCCATCGCGTTGGCGTGTGAGGACTCGGCATTGATCTCTGCAAGCCCACCAACGCGCAGCACGCGCTGCTCAGCGATAAGCTGAAACTCGTACAGCCGGTTGTTCACCGGCAGCGGTGGCGACGTGTCCCCCGCCCCGGCACGGAATGGCGGGGCCGTGAGAAACGCACTTTCCCACGCGGCCCATGTGGCATAGAAGGTGTGAGTGTCGCCAGGAGAACCGGTGGCAAACTCCGTGGCGTAATTGGCCCACGTCCGCCATTCCGCTTTTGGGCTTGCGGTAGTGCCGCCCATCAAACCAACCGGATGGCGGGCCGCAAATTGGGCAAGCCAGTCCAGCTTGCTTTGGTCGGCCGTTGGCGTGCGGGACACCAGCGACCACAGGATCGCGCCCTGCATGAATGCCTGCTGCATCTGCGAATAGTCGGCCAGCCCTGCAGAACCAGCGTCGCCCGAGAACGAGTTCATGTACCACACGCCGAATGCGTTGTCACGGGCGCTTGCCATGTAGCCGAAGTCACCGCTGTACGTAGCGCTCGGATGCAGCAAGGTCCAGTTGTAGTCAACCGTTGAATTCCAGCGGCCCAGCGCCTCAGTGCGATACGTTGCCAAGGTGCCAGAGATCGCCGTGCCGTTGATGTGCGAAGGCATCACCTTGGCCGACTTTGCAATGTAATCTGTCAAGTGCGCCACCGTGCGCAACTGCGTCCAAAGCGGCGCGACGTTGTAGCCGAGCCAAGATGTCTTGAAGGCCAGAGCGCCCGTTGATGCGTACTGCTGCAAGGTGTCCAGATGATGCCAGCGGCCGGAAAGCAAATAAGCCAAATATCCGTGCTTCTGGCCATGCGAAAAAACCCACACCGGGCTGGACACGCCGCCCAAAGGCGTTGGCGTCTCATTGGCTGGATTGCTGCTTCCCGGCGCGTCTGAAATTCCGCTATCCGCGTCGTTGATCGTGTACGCCACATTCGCGCTGCTCTCGACGGGCAGGCCCGTCAATTCGTCGCGGTAGTGCACGCAGAACCGCCCCGCCGACATGGCGTTGCCGAGTTGCGCAAAGTACGCTCCCGCATGCTGGCTTGCAACGAACGTCATTTCGATGCTGTTGAAAACTCCCACGTTGTCGGTGAAGCCTCCAGAGCCCAAAGCGGTGTCGTTGTTGGCTATGGCAAAAGGCACAGGCCGCATCGCCAGGTCAGCGGTCCATGCGCTGAACTTCGTCCCCGCGTCGGGGTAGTTCGTGATCGCCGCCGCAGTCAGCGATGCGACAGCCGGCGTGGGCACAACTTGCGCCGCCGACATGCTTGCCACACTCTGCGCCATGTAGGCCGCTGGGTCAGTTCCAGCCCAGTCCACGCGCGCCCAGCGGGTGTGGTGATACTGGACTATGCCAAGGCCGGTATAACGAAGCGTGCCGCCAATCGTCACGGTGACATCGTAGGTGCGCCGCCCAGGTGCCGCGATCTTCAGCCACCCGTTTTCAATGCGGGTCAGCACTTCCACATCGCCAGACGAGTAGGCGCGGACCTCAAACCACACATGCGTGTGCGCGTCGGCCGTCGGCAAGAAGTAGTGAAACTCCGACATCACAGGGCCAAGAACTGTCTCTTATACACATCTGACGCTGCCGACGAATAGAGAGGTGTAGATCTCGGTGGTCGCCGTATCAT
>ENA-ORBV01012782-ORBV01012782.1-microbial-mat-metagenome-genome-assembly--contig:-NODE-12782-length-12880-cov-6.530657_pt1 | contig 12880 bp, 5 predicted proteins | sample MGYA00237777_ERZ505514 | MGnify/ENA primary metagenome ERZ505514 (study PRJEB26160, sample SAMN06269048) | microbial mat metagenome | isolation source: Oligotrophic lake microbial mat | place...
TTTACTTCAGTGCTATATTTTATCCCATTAACAATTTCATCTAAATAAATATCATCCAAAAATAGACTTTATCAGCAAACAACCATACTGTACCATATCTAGCACAAGAATATCCTTGTCGATTCATTCAACATGAAGATGTTCTTCCTTCCACGTCGTAGTGGATGGCCGGTGGTTGTGTGGGCCTTGCTGCTGGCCCTGGCAGTGGCGAAGGCTCAGGAAACTGCAACAGCCACTGCTACTACAACGTTTACAAAGACCACGAGTACCGTTGAAACTACAGCCCAAGGTGACACCCTTCTTCCTAACGAGAGAAGTAGCACGGCTCCCATCACAAGCAACAACAACAACACGGACCTCAACAACAACAACAACAACAACAACAACGATGAAGCTGCTTCGCAGATGATCGAATTGGGATTGGAGAATTTTGCCGCCACCATTCGATCCCAAGATTGGACGTGCGTCCTCCTGTACGATCCTCACAATCAAGTTGGTACGCAAGAACAAACTCACATTTTGGAGGGATTGGTCCAACGCCTGACAAGTCGCAGCACTACTTCCAACACTACCAAAATTGGCTTTGGACGATTGAACCTTCGTCAACACGCCGCTTTGCGCGACGAATATTACAGTGTCGAAATGCTGCCACCGGCATCCGCCGATGAATTGCCCCACATCAAAGACGACGAAGACGAATCTTACGATTTGGATTTGTTTTCTCCGGCCTATTATGACTCCACCACGTTGCTCAACTTTGAGTTGGGCCAAGTCCATTGGCCGGCCAAGGTACTGATTGTGGGACGCGATTTTAATGTCTATGCGCGCTTGGAATTGGCCACCCTTCTCATGGGCGATACCATTCCCAGTACGCGCCGCAAAATCCACTTGTTGGACAAGTGGTTTTCCCAAAATTTGCCCGCCCAAACCACGTCGGCCATGGACGAAGTCAAACACAAAAAGACGACCACCTACCGTGGGTTGGGCAAAACGGTGGTCGGCAACAACGACGCCGAAGAGGAGGAGCGCGTCGAAACCAAACCGGTGGTGGTCACACGGACCAATTTTGAAAAACTCAATTTGGCCTACAACCAATATTTTATCGATAATTCCTTCACGTTTAAACGATATGAAGCAGAACAATATGATAGAATGCAGCAAGATGACGACGACGAAGACGAAGATGACGAGAAAAAACCCTACTACAACAATGGTTACGTCGATGACCACGATGAGGATCGAGAAGAAAGCCTGCAACAAAAAATGAAACGCATGCGGTACTTGTTGGAAACCGACTCCAAAGATGATGGTCGCAAGTCCAATGATTTCTTTTTCACCTACAAAAAGGCGCGCGTCAAGAAAGTCAAATCCTCCCAAGTATACTTGGGAACCCTCGGTACGGTCATTGAAGAGTATTTGGGATGGTGCGAAGGATACGAAAGCACCTGGAGCGAGGAACGCAAGGCACGCGAAGACGAACAAACGAATTTCGGCAAGCACTTGACCACCATGAATACGAAAATTCAACAATTGATTGACGAAATCTTGGATGACGAGCATCAAGCACGACAAGATCCGCGCATGCAAGAAGAATTGAAATCCAATCCCAAATTGAAGCTTCGCATGCAAGTCCCACCCCTCAAAGCCTATTATCAAGAAATGGTCTTTGGGGCGGGACGATCCCCCCGACGCTTTCGACAGGCCATGAACGAATTGCAATCGACCATGGGTGCATCGGCGCACGAACGCTTTGCCAATCGCCACCATTTCAATGGAACCGAATTTCCCTTGGTCCTGCGATTGCGCGAATATCTGCTCGTCGAAGAGAAAGTCGAGGAGGAGCCTATTTTGTATTCCATGATCATGGCGGAATTCGTGACGGCCTTTTACAATATCTTGCGAGAATTTCATTTGAATCTCAATCGAAGTTACGTTAAGTATTTAAAAGACTCGGAGAACGCGCGTCCTCATGGCAACCAATTTCAATTTCGCACCATGGATATATTGGACATGACCGATCCCGCCGATCACGACTTGTTGACCAATTATCACGAATTTCACAAACGATACACCGTCAGGGGCACGCCCGTCATTTTGGCCAATGTCGTCATGACGACCCAAGAAACCTTGACGCTCGCATCGATTGTCCGACAGTGTGCCGCGTCGGATGTCACGGCTTCGGTGCACGTGAGCAAAAAAGTCGGACAGCGACAAGCCGGGAATGGATGGGGTGGATTGCAAGAATATGTTTTGGAAGGTACGTCTCTCCTTTTTGGAGATCCAATCATTGGTCATTATCTATCCATGGCGCCTCGTTTCTCTTGTGCTGTCGTCTTGTCTTGGAGGTGCTTTCTTTTATTTTATGCGAAGTGTAACTTACCTTTTCTTTCTCCTTTGTTCTTTGGCTGCCAGATTCCCTGTTGAATCGACAACGCATTTTCGGCAAAGATGCGGTTCCCAGGTCCGATCAAGGAAATGAGGTCGATCCTGAGGGTGACCACTATTTTAACGATGGTGAAGTTGACGACAGCGACGAGGAGGGAGAGGAGGAGGCGGAGTTGGGGGGAGAAGAAGAGAAAGGCGCTAGTGTTGCTCATTCTGAATGGGAGATGGACGAACCAGATCCAATGGCAGAACCTGACCGTTCCTTGACCATGGAGCAGTTTGCTATTCTTTCGAAAAGGATCGACACGCTCTACTTGCACGATTACTCTTTGCCAGGCAATTGCGATAGAATCCTATACGAGGACAGCCTCTATGACGAAAACCAAAAGTTCCAGATTCCCTCTGTCATTGCCAGCTATGATCTCTTTCAGCGCCTCCCCAAAATCGGTTATGCTCATTCATGGCCTTCCCTGTTTATTGGAAAGAAAGGATCCAATTCGAAACTGCACATTGATTCCGGCGCAACAGGCTTTTTCATGTACCTCATTTCTGGAAGAAAGAGATGGATGGTTTACAATCGTGACGAACGCGTGCATTTGTATGAGCGAATCGATGATTACTCTGTGTATCCCGATGTCTTGGGAATGGGCAAGGACGAGCTCTCGGATGAATTTCTCAGCCGACGCTTCCCTCTGTTACATCGGGCCGAGGGGGGCTACGAAATCATCCAAGAGCCAGGGCAGCTGGTGTATATCCCTCCTAGTTGTCCACACGCTGTAGAGAACTTGGACGATATCATTGGAATCGCCATGAACATTGCGCCATTGGATGGCGTTGCAAACCATTTGGTCGAACAAATCCACAGCAGTTCGGAAATGGGCGTCCTTGAAATGGCCATGGACTACTTGTTGTTTCAAGAAAATGCTTATGAACCCGCTGTTACGAAGGATCCTCTCTACACCTCTTTTGGAGAATACAAGGCGCAATATTAAAGAGAGAATGCGCCAATGGCAACAACAAGCTGAAGAGAATTGTATGTAGCTACATGTAATATACACTAATTAAAAAGGACATTGCATTTGACGAAAAGAGCGTAGATAGTAGATCATTTAACCCCATCTGTTTTCTTCTCTTTCGGGCACGATAGTTAGCAGTGGACGAACTTCTTGCTCGGTCGAGATCGATGCGTCTCTTGCTTCATTGCGTCCATGACTGTTGAGCGACATAGCTCCTTTTTTAAACTCAGGACCCAAGTCCCGAGAAGGAATCAATTTTCAATTTGCACGATGGGATAGGAGAAGGTATTAAGGTTGGCAGCGAGCTAGGCTGCATATCTATAAGGAGGATTTGCGCAGGGATTGAGGAACAGAGTTTTCATAGGAGCACTTCCATTCCGAAACAGGGCCAGGTCATTTGGCGAATATAATATTTCGAGTGAAGCTGGCCATGTGAAACTAATCAAATGCGAGCTGAGAGGAAGGTCATTTTGGTTCAAACCTGAGTCCAGTTACCATCCTTTCAAAAGTCTAATGTTAAGGTTTTTGTTATTCTAATGTCTCAATAGCACCTCTTCCGGCGGTTTCCCCTAATCAATATTTCCAATGATGTGCCCCTGTCATCACAATCTACTTTGTCAACGAGTAGGTTGGCACGAGGCAGAAACCACTGAAAGCGGTCTGTGCTGCGGCCACCTTAAAGGAAATCTGACTCATCGTTTATTGTGGCAATTGCAGTATGGTATAGATATTACGGCGCTGTGGCTTCTGTACCTTTGTAATAATAGTAGGTTTCCTCTTCTATTTCAGCAGTACTATATACCCAATCGACTTCGTTCCGCTTCCGCATCCTTTCTCATGAGTTCATGACATTCCTTTAACAATGTTCGGTACCCCTCTTCATCCATGTTCATACTCACCAAAAAGGCATTGCATTGTTCGACATAATCCTGGCTGAGTTCCCCCATGAGAGAGAAGCGAGCAAAAAAGACATCCCATCGTTCTTGAATCTTATCCATTTCGTCCAAGTACCGAAGTTTGCCCAGTGGATCAAAGGAATCATATTTGGCTCCAAATTCAATCATGGCCTGGTGATCTTGGCACAGCTTTTCGTATTCTTCCGTGACCATGGGAGATTCAAAGGCTTTTTCGTTGCCGGTAAATGGCTGGCTGAGAATTTGTTTGGCGGCCGCCATGGATGTAATGGAGGGTGGTTTTTGTTGTCCTTCATTGCCAGCTTGCGCCATCATCATGCTGTTCAAATCCAAATCCGGTGGTGGCATGGGCGGAGGTAAGTTTTTGGCCATGGCTCTCATACATCCACTTTGCCATTTCATTATGGACGCAGTACTTTCCATGCTGACACCATGACTGGCCAAATGGGCTTGCGTCAATTTGGCATATTCTCGGGCTTGAAAATCCGAACTGATCCGAAGTCGCGTCATTAATTGTTGCCACATGTCCACGGATTGGTCCATGCCATCGGCCACTCGTAAGAGTCGTTCGGGATCGGGCGTCACGCCCATTTGCATTTCTTTTCCAACGCGTTGCATTTCTGTGGGAAGGTCCCAATCCGTAGCCGATCCACCCTTGTAAAATTCGTCCATGTGCGGGTCGATGTTTTGGACAGCCTCACTTCGAAAGGGACAAAAGGGACCCACTGGTGTCAAGGCCATGTGCAATAATTGTACGCTTTTGCTTCTGAAATTGTATGCCGTAGGAGCAGGTAATAAGGCAAAGGCGTCGGATCCTACAGCACACGCCACAGCGATCCAGCCACCGATGATTTTTGTCTTCCACAATGTCATCATAAAGATATTTTAAACCTCCAAATTGCTCGAGGCATTAGTATGGCACCGTTGATGCATTATAATACTAAGCATGCAGGGTGTGCACCAAACCTTGGATCGTCTTCCTCGCCTCAATTATTACACGGAATGCTCAATTGATTGATTGATTGTAAGATAGTGGGTGGTGTCATTCGTGTCAACGAGCTTGCGGGACTGCTTTTGCGCGGATAATACGTCATCACATGAGGATGTGGAGCGACAACAAACTTGGTTTAGAGGTGGATCCAAACTTTTTGGTGAAACCCACCATGGCGCTCAGCTTCGGCTCGCATTATTATGATACATGTACGACGTACCTATTGAGACAACAACCGCCGAGACCACTGCCTACAAGCACAGTAGTGTTGCTCACTGATTTGGCACCGTACGCAAAAAGCAGAACTCCATCCGTCCATCAATTTCCACGTGAGTCGGTCTTGTCATGTCGACAGCTAGTAGAAGCAGCGAAATTCATGAGGCTGAACCCGACATGGCCTTATCGCATGGCGAAACCATACCGAGTGACGTGGAACCCGAACCAGATGTCGTTGTAGACACTGTCACGTTGAAACAAGAGCCGGAGGAACAAGAAGAGCAAAATGATGACGACAACGATGACGAAGAAGAGATGACCACTGCAGCATCTGCCCTAAGAATGTTGAACAATCAATCGAGGCCTAGGTCTGTCAAAAAGGCCATCAAATATTTGGACACCATCAGTGGCATGAACGAGGAGCAACGAAAAGCAGTCTGTGAGAAAATTGTCGATTTGCAGGGCCTATCCATCCTTATTTTTAGTCTCAAGAAATTTCAAGACTCCAAATCCATAGTAGCGACACTCTTGTCCATCCTGTGTGAAGTGACTTGTCAAGACGACCGAAGCGGACAACCCATTGTGGATTTGGATGGCATTACGATCATTCTGGCAAGTGCCAAAAAATACCAAGATGATGCTCCCATCTCGGCGGATGCCGTGTCCATTATGGGCAATTTGAATATCAATGAGGACTCCACCGATGCCACCATTGGAGATGACGTAGTGGAGTACTGCTTGCAAGTGACCAAACAATTTCCGGACCATTTGCATACACAAAGTGCCGCGGCTCGGTATTGGACCGAAATGACCAAAATTGAGGGCTTTAAAGATAGACTTGTGGACCGAGAAGTGGACGCGCTCTTGTTGAATGCCTATCATTTATTTCGGAAAAAGAAGAAATTTAAATACGAAGGAGAAATCTGTCAAGAAAGTTTGGGAAGGCTCTTCCCCAACCCCGACAAGGCATCCAAGAAATCCCCGAAACGGAAACGATAATCATCTAGTAGTAGTATTAGAGGCGTCACACTGTCATGGCTCTGCGTTACTCTGATGTCTGAATTGTGGCATGAAGGTCTACTACTAGTGTCGTCCAAGGAAGACAGATGGTCGAGTTGCGGATTGGTTCTAGATGATGTCACACTGACCTGGCCGCGTTATAATTATGGACAGTCACGTTCCTTCTTTTCTGGAGATATTCAATGTTTTTTAAATACGGGAAGAGGTGCTTGTAAATAATTATGCAGACCTATTATTGCCTTGGGCCCAACGTCAAAGTTCGAACGCGCTTTACGTTTTGCCAGTAGATCGTAGACGTTTCCGATGTCGAAATTTTTGATTGGTGTGCTCCCAACATATCACTCTAGGATTTATCTTGATCCCTCTGTCATTGCAAGAGGGCGAGGAGAATCCAGTCAGGTCCGACCCTGAGCGTTTTCAGTGACCAATGATTACGGTCCTTTTCGTGCTACTTAGCAATGGGTTTTCTCTTAGGACACGGAGCAAGATCCCACCCGTGTTGAGAGGGGGGCAGAGCGAGAGCGGAAGGCACAGTGCAGTGAGTCGATCCATCAAGGATGTAGCGACCGGCAGTCGGGAAGCTCCTGGTTTTTTACGAAGTCTTCTATTGACGCCAACGTGCATGTGTCAAATCTTAAGGTAGTTCCCAACGAAGATAGGGCAGCACACTCGTCCCTAATTTAACGAGTGCCATTTCTTGTTGAAACCGTTTGATGTCAACTCTCGTCCCAAAATCATGATGCTGGCTACCAGCAGCAACATTTGAATTCAAACAAAATGTCCCAATGTCTTGTGACGTTGTCAACAGCAACACTGCTGCTGCTACCACTGACAGCAACTGAACAACTCCACTCCGGTATCTGCTGTGACAACTTCCCTTGCAGTTCCCCTTTCTCTTCACCAACTTTCTTTTTTGCCAGTGGCAGTTTGGTTCCAGGAGGGTTGTTGGCAAGGAACACCTCATCACTCCATCGGCAATGTGCCCTTGCGGAGGAATCATCATCGCAACAGAGGAGGTTGACAACACATTCGAACTTGTCACACAAAGAAACAACAAGTTCCAAGCCCGAATCTGGCTCCATCTGTCCAGGCGGCCCATCGTGGTTCTTGCAACAGTCATGTGGTGGCACATCCACATCAGGGTTCCTTTTTTTGAATGCAGTGCAGCAATTGTGCAGCTTGCTCTTCACTTGGCACAGCAGTGGTTTGCGAGTGTGGTGCCCAAACATCAAAGAGTGGCCCGATGGTGAATTGTGGGTGTGCCCGGATCCCTTTTGCTGCCATGCTGTGTCACTGCAACAATTGATTCTCGGATGTCGTTCTTCGGGCAATGGTGTTGTTGCTGTGGTGGGGTCAATCAATCTCTTCCAAGTGTCAAAATCACTCTGATTGTCCATTGACAGATGTGCTTCCTCTGTGAGATTCTTGAGGAGCATCTCGTCTGTCAGTTCGCAAATGATGCGACCGATGCATTCCTCAATTGTGTGAAAAGACCTGCCCTCCATTGTTTCATCATTTGGCAAACCCAAAAGACCAAGCATTTTGGCTGCTTCACTGCATCCATTTCCATCACAAATCATGCCAAGAACATGCAGGACGTTGACAGCACAATCCGTGGTCCTGTTGCAATTGTCATTGCTCTTTGTTGACAGCACAATCCGTGGTCCTGTTGCAATCGTGATTGCTCTTTTCGTGTGTTGTCGTGTGCGCGAGAGGATCGCTGTGGAGGATGCAACCACACTCAATGTTCAAGCATGCTGCTTTGACATGTGAAGCAACACATGTGGTCTTCATTTCAACATCAACAGGACCGCTGCAGTCCGGGCATTTGCTCAATTCGCAGATCACTTTCATCAAAGAATCAACCTCCAACATGGCTCGCGTGACAGGAGGTTTCACGCAATCTCTGGTGCCAGATCATTTTGCTTCTAAATTGCTGTCATCTGTGTCAGATGAATTGGGTGCGCATTCTTCCTCATCATCACTTCCATCCAGAGCAGCATCCTCCTCATCATCGGAGCTGCTTTCTTCCACACTTCCCTTCCCATTCAAAGCAGGACAACTGTGTCCAGTTTGTGTGTTTCGAAGGGCAGTTCCTGATGTGTTCCAATCGGATTCCTTGTGTGACAGCTTTCTTGATTCCATGGTGCTGTTGGCTGCCCATCGATTGCTTCTATCAGGTCTTGTGTTGGCAGACACGACTGAATCTTTTGTTGTTGTGGCATCATTGTGACATGGACAAAAGCACATGTCAAATCTGATCAACAATCGCCGATGCCTCATTTCTTTAATTTCTGAAGCTCGCCTGTCTCCCGAGACCAAAAGACATGTGTGTCAACTGTGCTGATTTGCTATTGACCGTTTGTCAGTGTTTTACATTGGCGATGACAAATTCCGAATTCCTTGTTAGGTGTGCTGCCATGCAGCTTCGTGGGGAACTGCCTTAAGCCTTGAGTCAGTCATGACCACCAACTGTTTGTCCTTGCCTCACCGGTCTTGTTTTATGTCGCACCCATGCCCCTTCATTACCTACATCAATCAGCATCCTGTACTAGTAGCATCATCAGTTTCCAAGAATAAATTTAAGCAGATCTATTACCAATCATTAGTTTACAAAACATCCAAAAATAAATAAAACCCAACTGGACACAGTAGAGAAAATTGAAATTATCCATTGTGAACAAACATTAGAGCCGTGCGTGGTAGTGTAAGTTTTCAAGTGGAGCCGGTGCCATAATAGGATGCAGTCCCCGTGACGGTCAGGTTATTGTTGTCATTGGGCCATTCAATGAATGGGAAGATGCCAACATTAGCCTTATTGTTTTGGTTCTGCCCCTTCAGTTGCCTTTGCCACTGTTCGTGTCGTCATTGCCACCGGCATGGTCAGCAACGGATGGTTCGGTTGCAATAATAGGCGCCAAGACTGACGATATCATCGCGGATGCCGTTGCCATAGTTGGTGCAACAGCGACAGTAGTAGTAGTAGTATGTTGTTTTCTTTCCGTTACCTCTTCTGCGCCTTGCTCGTCGTTACTGGTGACAACGCCATTCCTGCTGTCCAGCTTTTCTTGGTTCAAGTTGGTCGCAACGGCATCAGGATCGTCGCGATCTACTGCAACAGAGTCATCCGATTTCATGGAAGTTGATGGGGGCGCTGATTCACTGCTAATTTCGTAATCGGTGTTCTTCGATTCAAAGAACTTCCAGGTCTTCTTTCGCCTCCATTTTCGCTTCTTTCGTCGGGGTGGCGCCTCAAATAGTTTTATGTTCAAGAAACCACATTGGTTTTCATTCTTCTTGTTTCTATCACTACCGGTAACTCGGGCCACCTTGTCCTCCAGCACCTCCTGCAGGCTTTCCATGCAGTCGAGGTCGACGGGGGACGTAGCACCACCCTGGAACAGCATCGGCACGCTGGGATCGAAAGAAGGTGGATCTTCATAACGGCAATGCTCCGTCATGGCATTGTAAAGAACCTCCCGAATCGCTTGCGAGTTGTTGTCAGAATATTCGTAGCCCAATTCGTCCAGATCGATGCCAATCCATTGGGCTTGACGCCACTTATACCATGCCAAGGTCGACCGACCGGTCCAAATGGATAGGACGATGGAAAACAAAACCAAAAAGACTTGGACATCGCGTCGCATCATCCAAACGCTCACTTTGGAGAGGCGCATGGTTCGCCGGGACATGCGACTTGTGCTACGGCGTTTCATCGACAAGGAACTCAATATATTTAGATTGCGGCGGGACTTCATCGATTCGGCTTTCGTCTTTCGCCTCGTGCGTGCGCCGGCTCCGGGAGCACCACGAGCCGTACCAGCATGAGAACCATTTGCATCGCGCTCACTCCTAATTGTAGCTGCCCGCCCATCCTTTTTCCTGCCACGAAGAGCAGATATGGCATCTCCAACTTCGGAATGACCTTCATCATCACTTTCAGCTCCAGCTGAGTGGTCGTCCTTATCCCATCCTGGTGGAGTTGGCGCAACGGTTTCTTCGGGCACCGGGGGAATGATAACAACTTCATTATCGGCCAAGTATTCAGTCAGGGAAGACGCCGAATGAGAATCGCCTTCTGAGCGGGACGCAGACACTGACGACGAGTCCTCGTCGTCACTCCAGACTTCATATTCCAACGCAGCCAAGTCAATCTCGGATTTGCTGATTTCGGATTCCCTTGCTCCACTCTTTTGGGGAGGCGTGGATGCTGCTGCACTGCCAGGAGTTGGAGCGGATAGGTCTGCCGAGATGACGCCTGAAGCTGGCGGCAATGCGCTTTCCGCGACGTCCCCGTGACGATATTGATTGTGGTGGCCGGCGAAGAGACTGCTAAATTTTGCGCCGCCTCTAACAACCGCGCCCAAGCGTGTACCGATTCCAGATTGAGAACGTTCCTTCTTTTGTTGACGTTCCATCGTTCTTCGCAACTTCTCCTCCTTCTTCTTTGCGCGTTTAGCCGCTCTGTCATTATTCAGCGCCAGTGCCCCTTCCCAACCGCCAGTGGACGATTTAATCATGGACTTCTGCTCGTCTTTGATCAAAGCTTCCAATTCACGCAGAATCAGTTGCAAATTTCGTCCCACACTCTCGATGGCGGGACGTTTGCTGGGGTCTTGATCCCAAGCACGTTGCAGCAAAGAAATCATGGACGGCGTCAAATCAAATTGGTACACACCCGGGCGAAATCCCCCCTTTTGGCCCGCGACCTTGCGCAAGTGCTGCTTTGGCGTCATTCCGGAAAACGGTGGGCTTAGCGTTAACATTTCATAGTACACCATTGCCCAACTATAGACGTCGACCTTTTCGTTGTATGGTGGGTGGAAGAATCGGTCGTCCAGATTTGACCTTCGCCGCCTACCGTTTGCAACCATGTGTGGGGTTGCATCTACCAACAAAGGTTGCGAGGAAGCGACCGAAGAAGGCTCGCTGTTGGTTCCTGCGTGTCCATCCGTTAACTTATCGTGAACCTGCTGCAACTCCCGTTCCAGCTCCTTGAGTGTATGATCATCAATCTTTCCACGTTTTCTACCCTTGGCAAGCCCACGTAGACTGCCAGACAAGGACAAGGACTCCAGCCCTATGGATCTAGAACTTGCATGGCTCAAAAAATTGGTCGATTGTGCCAAAAAATCTACCGGCGAATGTGTAATGGGCTGAGGGAAGCATTCTACGGCGGTATACTTCCAGCTCTGCGCACCGTACATGGCCGTCACGTCGTCTTCGCAAGCCGTTCCCGTCACAGGGTCCAATTCGCGACAGAGACCAAAGTTGAAGATGCAAATCGTTTGGTTGTCCCCCGTGAAGCCAATATTTTGCGGTTTGAGATCTCTGAAAATGAGCTTTCGTTCGTGCAAATAGCCCAGTGCATTGGACAATTGAAGGGCATAACTGGTTTTCCGCATCATTTGCTTCCAGGTCGCAATTTTTTGATCCGACGATAGCTCGGACAATTTCTTGTGAATGGGTTCCTCTCGTTTCCATTGTCGTATACGTCGATCCAGCGTATCCGTTAGTCGTTCCGAGATCAAAAAATAACTATCAAAGTGACCGCCATCTTCGTTTTCATCATCTTCCTCCTCCTCGGCCTGTCGTCTTGCATAGTCCACGGCGACGCTTGCGCCAAAGGTTCTGCCACCACGAGGAGGCGATGCTGCATTGACACTGGAATTGCCCATTAGGTTGTGCATGGCCGTACCACCACCACTGACGGCCAGTCCTGTGACTTTGACAATGTTGGGATGATTGAGTTTGGAAAGATACTTGGCTTCAATGACCAAGGCTGCGGCGGCTAAATAAAAATCTTTGGGATTCCGCAAGAGTGTTTTGGTCAAGTGTTTCAAGGCGTATTTGGTTTCTCCGCTGCGAATCAGATCCCGCGCCCGCAACCGCAAGTGGGACTGATCGTGACGTTGCATCTGACTCTGGGACATTAAATGTCGAAACTTGGTGTCTCCCAGCATGGAATTTCGGTTCGCGGCCGCGACGGTAGAAGCAGCACTCTCTCGGAAGGGGTCAAAGGGTCTATGGTGGAGGATGGAGTTGTTGTGGTGGTTGCTTCGGACGACGCTGTTGGAAAAGGGGGCATCGGGCAACGCCGAAGCCGCAGCCGAGGTGGCGGTCGTGGAGGCGGAGGTGGATGAGGTGGAGGCGACCAAAAGAGAGGGATGCATGTTATCCGCGTGGTGGTCGGCAGGGGTTAACGGTGGTGTTGGTGGTGGGCTACTGGTCGGTGGAGCAGTAGAGGACGTCCCTTCCGCTGACGAGTGATCCCCATGACTCCCCTGATTATTGTCGCTATGATCGATAGTATCACCCCCATCTGTAATGGCATTCCC
>ENA-ORBV01012783-ORBV01012783.1-microbial-mat-metagenome-genome-assembly--contig:-NODE-12783-length-12880-cov-5.391471_pt1 | contig 12880 bp, 17 predicted proteins | sample MGYA00237777_ERZ505514 | MGnify/ENA primary metagenome ERZ505514 (study PRJEB26160, sample SAMN06269048) | microbial mat metagenome | isolation source: Oligotrophic lake microbial mat | place...
ATCCGAAACTCAGGGTAGGGAGTGACTGACGTGTCGCTCCCTACACAATAAAATAGACGCACACTCGCTTTCCTGATATATCATTGCCTAATTGCAACATTTCTATGCACTATTTACAAGTCATGTCATGGAATTGTTCGGATTTTCCCTTCATCCGTAAAGATTAACGCCGTTCAGCCGTCAATTCTCATGCAACGTTATGGTTATTTTGCCCTAATTTGGGGTTACTTTGTAACTTGTACACCCGACAAAGGAGTCAAGTATGATCGAGTGGCATGATTATCTGAACGGCGAAAATCCAGAAAAGCACACCGTAACGGGGAAGCTGCGAGTCTGGAAAGATGCGTTCAGCCCACAATTGAATAATCAACGGGATATTTTCGTTTATCTGCCCCCATCCTACGGACAGGCAGGAAAACGATTTCCTGTTATCTATATGCAGGACGGCCAAAACCTGTTTGACCGCGCTACGAGTTTTGTCGATGAATGGCAGGTCGATGAAACGATGGAAACGCTCGCCCAAACCGAAGGGCTAGAAGCGATTGTCGTCGGCATCCCCAATATTGCGGAGCGCCGCGTTCACGAATATTCGCCTTTCGCGGCGCGGATGGGCGGGGGACAGGCTGATTCCTATCTTCGCTTCGTGATTGATACTCTCAAACCTGTGATTGATGCCGATTTCTTGACGCAAAAAAGCCGTAAAACAACCGGAATTGTCGGCTCATCGTTGGGTGGCTTGCTCAGTACCTATGCTTTTTTCCATAGACCAGATGTGTTCGGTTTTATGGGGGCGTTGAGTCCGGCCTATTGGTTCGCGGGTCAGGCGATTATGCCGTATCTGCGGCGGATGCCATACATTGATGGCAAGATCTATCTTGATGTTGGGACGGCGGAGATGGGTTCCTCACGCGGGTCGAGCTTTTTCCGGCAGAACGCGCATGAAGTTTACGAGCTGCTGCTGCAAAAAGGCTATCGTTCCGGCGTGGATTTACACTATATCGAAGAAAATCAGGCCGCACATAATGAAGCAGCATGGGCGCGTCGTCTGCCGGATGCGATGCGCTTTCTGCTCGGTGACGGACGCGAATACGCCGACAGCCTACGGAAGCACGTCATTTAGATGTCACTATCACAGGATAATCGCATTAAACCTATTTGAACCGCAGAGACGCAAAGAACTTGGGGAATTTAAGTTCAAATCCTTGGTGTTCTTGGTGTCTTGGTGGTTAAAAATTGGATGACTTTCATGATTTTACCTGTGAACTGTGTAACTTCTATATTTGTCAAAATTTCATCGGCCTGCTAAACTTTTAGGTGTCGGATTTCCGGCACCTTTTTTTATGATAGGTTCATGATGACGACGATAATGCTGCTTGTCGCAAGCCTCCACCTGCTAACACCTCCCCCCCCCATCGCCTGATTTTACGCGCTTCTTCAGATTCAATCGAAGGGCAGCCTTAGTTCGGCTTGCCTACTGCTATGGATGTTTATTTGCTGCATCCAACGCGCTTAAGATTCAATCAATTTCAGGAGATCAGTCATAATGTTCCGCGATAAAACGGGTATCGCGCTCTATCTATCCGCGTTTTTGTTGATGGTGGGCATTGGGATGATGGTGCCGCTGCTGCCAGAACGCATTGTTCTGCTAACCGGACAGGTATCCCAAGTGGGGTATCTCACATCCGCTTTCGCACTCTCTTATATCGTCCTGCAAGTACCGTTTGGCAGTTTGGCGGATCGCTACGGATTTAAGCACTTTTTGATCGGTGGCTATTTCTTGTGCGGCGTAACCGGATTAGTCTACACCTTCGCCGGAAACGCGCCGTTGATCTTTCTCGGCAGGGCAATTCAAGGCGCAGGGGAAGCGCCCATCTGGGCATTAGCACCCGCTTTACTTGCGCTGCAATATCCGGCGGAACGCGCCAAAGTGATGGGCAGGTATAACGCGGTGTTCCATCTCGGCTTAACAGTGGGGCCATTATTGGGCTTGTGGTTAACGCGAGGCGTAGACTCACGAGTCGCTTTTCTGATTTATGCAGCTTTGTGCTTCATCAGTATGGGCGTAATAACACTGTTTGTGAGTCCAGCGCCGCGTACACCATCCATACAGACCAGACTCAATCTAAAGGATGTCTTAGCTTTGCTCCGTCGGCGCCCGATTGCGGTTATGTTCGCCGGAATCGCGCTGTATGGGGCGGGGTATGGCATTTTTATCACAGGCGTTCCCGCTTACCTGCTCAGAGAACGCGCCTTAGACGAATCGACCCGGCGCGTCTACTTCACACTGTTTTATGTCGCGCTGAGTATCTCGCAGTTGGTGATTGGGCGCTGGCTCGATCAAACGCGGCGCGAACCGTTTATGATCGGCGGTATGGCGTTGGCGGCAGCCTGCCTCATCCTTGTACCGGGAACAAGCCAAAATGGTGTTTTAATTTTTCTCGCGCTGGTGAGCCTCGGCTTTGGGACTTTTCATGTTGCGTCGATGGCGCAGTTGAACGATGCGGTGGCAGATGCGCTCAAAGGGACGATTTCCGGCATGTATTATCTCTTTTGGGGGATCGGATACTTTTTTGGGCCGCTGTTTTTCGGGCAGATCAGCGCCCTATCTTTCACCCCCGCCTTTATTGGACTAGCACTGCTGCTGGCCTTAGAGATGTTTTTACTCTTAGGTGTCCGGCGGTAAAGTATCTTCTTGCAACGGGGACGATCAATCTATCGTCCCCGGCATAACATCTTCATCATTTCAATTGCCCATTTGGGCGTATGTGCGCTAAAGTAGGATAGGCTTTATTTATACAACCCTTATCAGAAGTGATTATGTATTTTTCAATCCGCCACATGACCGAATTTAACTACAGTGCGCCTATCACCGAGAGTGTGATGGAAATCCGAATGCAGCCGCGCACCGAAGACATGCAGCGCTGCTTGTCGTTCCGTTTGGAGATCACACCGCGCACGACAGCAACCACCTATCGGGATTATCTAGGCAATCATGTGCATCATTTTGACATCCCGGAACGGCACAAACGGCTGCTGCTCATTGCGGAATCATTGGTCGAAATTCGCCCGCCTTTACCTGTGCCGGACTCGCTTTCGCCTTCCGCCTGGGATGAGCTTGATATTCTGCTCGAATCAGCCGACGTATGGGAATCACTCACGCCTAGCCACTTTGCCCGTCCCACAGCCCTGCTTTATCAACTGGCGCAAGATTTGAACATTACGCGCCGGGATGATCCCCTCAGTTTGATGCGGGAGATCAACAGCGCGATTTATGATACTTTCACCTATAAACCGAACAGCACACAGGTTGATTCGCCGATTGATGACGCGCTGTCTGACCGTCAAGGGGTGTGCCAAGATTACGCCCATATCATGATTGCACTGGCGCGGGAACTGAGAATCCCCTGCCGTTACGTCAGCGGCTATCTGTTCCATCGTGAAGATGACCGCGCCCGTACCGCTAATGATGCCTCTCATGCTTGGGTGGAAGCCCTGCTGCCGGGGTTAGGCTGGGTGGGCTTCGACCCGACCAATAACGTCCTCGCGCAAGACCGCCACATCCGCGTTGCTGTCGGGCGCGATTATATGGATGTGCCGCCTACACGCGGTGTTTACAAAGGTAAAGCCGACACAGAGTTAAAAGTCTCGGTGCGTGTTTATCCCACGGAAAAATTGCCGCCGCCGGAAGAACTTACGCTCATCGACGAAGAACCTGCCATTATGTCACCTACGGATTCAGAATTGCAGCAAATTCAGCAGCAGCAGTAAGGCTGGCTGTTCACCATTATTTAGCGGTGATGGTTAAGGGGGTGAGATGCGTTTAAAACTCAAGCGCTGGCTGTGGACGATGAGCCTATTACTTTTAATTCGTGCTGAATCGGATAGTGGCGGCAGCGACTCCGACAGCGGCGGCAGTGACTCAAGTAGCAGCGACGGCGGCAGCAGCGAATCGCCAGAATTTGACAATTCAAGTTCGGGCGGTAGTGACAGCGGAAGCAGTTCAGGGGACGGCGCAGAGATGGGTTCGATGCTATTTTACTCTCCTAGTGATACGTCAAGTGATGATTCCTCCACACGCAGACGAGATCGCAAACCTAAACGGGTTACGGTCAAAAAACGCGGCGAACTTTCCGACGATGATCTGCGCGATATTCCCGGACGCTAAGACAGAATGCAAGCAGCGCCTGAATATGTGCGGCGGCGTTTTCGTTTGCCATTGAGATTTTGGGCGCGTTTTATCATCGAGACACTGACGACACGCAGCTTCTCAAGGTTAGTGAATGCGCGACTGCATGGGGAAAAATGTTGTATTGAAGGTCTGAATAATCTGCCGTCACACGGTAATTTTGTGCTGGCGGTCAATCATTTTAATGGCAGGGCGGCGCTGGATGTGGGTGCGGCAGTGCTGCAAGCGGCAGCAAAAGCCCGCCCGGATGCGCTTGATTCGATGTTAATCGTGATTGGCACACGTCCGCGTAAGGCATCGCAAGTCGCCCGTATCCTCGATTGGCTTTATAAGCGTTGGTCATATCATACGGTGCGGATTCTCATCCACAACGCGCAGGCCTCTTTAGCGGGGTTGCGAGAATGGCGCAAGCGCGACCAGCCGATATTCGTCTTTCCTGAAGGACGTGGGCAGTTGGAGTTAGGCCAAATTCGGCAGGGCGCAGGTAAGTGGTTAAGTTTATTGGGGAAGCCCGTGATTCCGGTTGCGGTGTGGTGGCATCAGGAAACGGGCTGGCATGTGGTTTTTGGTGAGGTGATTGTCTGGTCACATCGGTCTGAACTGCGCGATGTCCAGTTGGGGCTGGCGTTAGCGACGCTCCTCCCGCCGGAACTAGCCTCTTCCTGGCAGGATGAACTTGATCGTTGGCGGAAAGTCCATCTTATGCAATCGCAAAAACAGACTTTTTAGTGTCGCTAGACTTGGGAACGACTACTACATCATCCCCATTTTTTTGGATACCAGCTTAATAAGGCATATCGACGGACAGCACCCGCAGCAAATTGCGCAGCCCTAACGCATAATCGCGGCTGAAATCAATGGGTGCAAGCCAATAATCCGACTCGCGGAAGTCGCAGCGGCGGCGGATGATGGGCTGAATCAATTTGCCCGATTCGACAAAATGCCTGCGCTCATTAAGGGCGGCCTCGTCACGCAGCGCGTTAGGCGAAAGCACCGTTAACATCAAGCCACAAGTCGCCAACGCAGACGCGATTTGATTATTCCAATCGCCATCGCCTGAGATGTCGATCATATCCAGCCAGACATTGATGCCCATATCGCGCAAATTATCTGCCAGCTCCAGCACGAACAATTCATCAGCACGGGAATAATTTAGGAACACGCCGGCCTGAGCTGCTTGTTCAACCTGTTTGGGATTAGTCAGTTTTTGCTGAATTTGCTTTAAGCGGGGGTCGTCAGGCGTTGCTTGCAGCGCCCGCCGCAGCGCGATCCGTTTGCGCTCTGGAGATTGATAATAAGAAATCGCGTCATCAACGACTTGATTCGCGCTCGTTTTAAATTTAGGATTTTCTAGTGTGTATGAGGCCATAGTCTTGCCTTAACCGAAACAAAGGACGAAAGTACTAGAAGTATACCTAATTCAAACCTGAATTTATAATTAAGATTTTATAAATTTTCGAGTGTTTCAAAATTGTATCATCATTAATGCTCGTTTATGAAACGACAACGAAAGACCAAAATGACGAAATTGGATTGTTTGTTCTGATTTTCTGTTATATCCTATTAGGATAAATGCCGTATGAAATGCGGGAGGATGCAGAGGAAATTCATGGACAATCCACTCAAACTGCCTGCCCCAAAAGAGGTAATCCAGCAAATTCATACGCTGGCGCGTGATCTTGCCTACGGCGTGATTACAGGACTGTGGAGCGCGAAATTTTATGTCATGCCCGCCATCGGGCGTAACGGCGAAGACTGGCTTGGCGATGATGTGATCTTTGAAGACGATACCGACTCGCTGAGTCGTTATCTCGTAGATAAATGGAATGACACACCGCCCAGAGCCTATTTGATGCGCTCGTTTGAATACTTTACGATCTCCGAAGTGCGCGACAGCGGTCAGATCAATTATTTATTGACGCAAAAGGCCTTCGATCTTTTGCAGCAGCCCGCCACTTTACCCAGCGTTTTCATCTCCTACCGACAGGATCAAAGCAGCGCCCTCGGCCTCCTGATCGAAGCACGGTTGAAGATCGCCGATAGCAACGCGCATATCTTCATTGATAAGCTGCTTATACCCGGCGATGACTGGGAAAAACGATTGCAAGACACGATCCGCCAGAGCCGCTATTTTGTGTGTCTGCTCGGTGCGGAAACGTTAGCGCGGTCAAAAATGGTATATCAGGAAATCCAATGGGCGGCGGATGCTGGCTGCACGATGATCGCGGTTTGTCATGGCGGCTACACGATAGATGCGCTCTGTCCGCCGGAGCTATCGCGCAAGCAGGCCATCATCATCAGGCAAGAGAGCGCCGAAGAATACGAATTGGCGATGATTAAACTGCTCAACTCGCTTGGCTATTCGACGTATTAAAATCACAACCTGCTTCTTTGTTAAAATGTCAGAAAATAGAAAGGGATACCTCATGATTGCACTCCTCGAAAAAGCCTTCGCAGAAGCGGCAAAATTATCGGAAGCCGAGCAGGAAGCGCTGGCGCAACAAATCTTGGCAGAAATCGAGTCAGAGAAAAAATGGGATGTGCTGTTTGCAAGGTCGCACGACGCGCTCGAAAAATTGGGCGAGGAAGCCTTAGCCGAGTTCCGTGCGGGTCGGACTGAAGAACTCAATCCCGACGAGTTATGAAATCACAAATTACCGCGCGATTCCGACAAACATTTAAGGAACTTCCGTCCCATGTTCGCCAACAAGCAAGAGACAACTACAAATTATTCAGGAATAATCCTTATCATCCGAGTCTGCACTTCAAAAAAGTGCATCCTAGCAAGCCATTCTACTCGGTGCGTATCGGTATAGAGTATCGGACATTGGGCATTCGTGAAGGTGATACGATAATCTGGTTCTGGATTGGCATCCATGCGGAGTATGACAAACTTATCTCGCGTCTTTGAGAGGCTAATGTAGGCCACCATCATCCTGTGTCAGAATTACGAGCAAGCAGAAAAGCGCCGAAGAATACGAACTAGTATCGTGATTTGGTGAAGGTGAGGAGTGGTTCCGCGTTATTGCACGCTAGAATTGCCCAATGAAACCTCATCCTTAGTGATTTGGTATACTAGCGATGATTAAATTGCTCAATTCACTCGGCTACTCGACATATTGAATGTAAAGAACGAAAAAATAGTATTTAACATTACTAATCTGAAAAACAATCAAAGGTTATAAGATGAATAAAAATTCTAAGCAAGATAACTCTATAAGTACAGCATTTCAAGATGTATGGCGTAATTTCGTTGGTACTCTTAAATCAGCAGATCGCCTAGTTCCCTGTATTGTACCTCTCACTTTATGGTTAGCTTGGACATTGATCTGTGGATCTGCTTTGTTTGTAAATATATTACCATCCTTGATTCTTTTTATTGTTGTAGTAACATCATTAATATCTTATGTGAGTAGAAATAATTATGGCGAAGCTGCCCTCGCTTTATCAGCGGGGTTACTTGCTGTTTTTACAGTAAATTGGAATTTAGGTAATTCCATTGCTTTCTTTATGGCTTGGGTAATTTTTTCATTGTCTGCCCTTGTGATTTCAAGTATAAATCTTTCTGCAAAATACCAATCCATCTATTTAGATGCCGCCTCAGCCATGGAGAGCAAGTATATAAAAAAAACGGCAAAAGAATTAGAAGAAATTGCTAACCAAAGAAAAACTAAATATTTAGGCCCAATTCCATGCGCTGAAGTTATTCGTATATTTGCATTTAGAAAATTAACTGTCAGATCTATGAAACATGGTGTAGATGCTGTTGAGACCCTCAGTATTATTGCAAAAGCAGATCATAAGCTAATCGCCACGTTTATAGCTGATTTGTATAGAATATTTGAGCCAGATCAAGAGAAAAGATATGTAAAATTAGTTGATGAAATCTATACGACTATGCATAAAAGCCCTGTATCACCAGCGGAATTTATTGAAGCGTTTTATGATAGTCGCCGGGTTGCATTGTCAGGAAAATTTACACCTGAAATATATTTTCAGAAACTTGTAGAGGCTCTTGAGCAAGGCGCATCTCCTAAAGAGGTTTATGAATATCTCATGGACAATCTCTGAACAAATCCTATTTACTTTGTTTGCGTTAAATCTTTTGCTTTTATTGTTTTATCGGAGTTACTCAGATGGTTTATCCAAAAGCTGAAAATTTAGAAGAAATCTTCCCGCGTGGGAAAAATGGAACGCTGCGGAGTGGCAGCTTACTCGATGAGCGCAATCAACGGCTCGGCGTAGTCGTCGGAGGGTCGCTCAGCAAAGGGCTGACCGTTAAGCTGGAGCGCGGACAAGCCATCGAAGACCTTGCCGTCGGGCGTTATGTTGTCGTGCATGGTGAACATAAACGCTTCTTCTGTATGTTGACCGACATCGAACTGAACAACACCAACCCTACTCTTCAGAATGACCCGCCCGATATGAGCGACCCTTTCACTCATGATGTCATCAGCGGCACAGCGGCTTACGGCACGATTCACGTTGCACCGATGCTGTCGATTGACGAGACGGATGGCAAGCCCAAGCCGATTAAGACGATTCCGGGTCATTTTACCCAGGTCGTCAATGCCACTGAGAAGGATGTGAATGATGTGTTCGGCGCGGAGGATGAGACCCATTTCAACGTCGGCGCACCGCTTGAACTGGAACACACCCAGATCAACCTCGACCTCAAACGGCTGGTGGAGCGCTCGATTGGCGTATTCGGCAAAAGTGGCACGGGCAAGAGTTTCCTCACGCGAGTCCTGCTTTCCGGTGTGATTGCGCGGGGACAGGCCGTGAATCTGATTTTCGACATGCACAACGATTATGGCTGGGAGGCGACCAGCGAGGGCAGCACCACTCGCGTTAAAGGGCTGAAGCAGTTATTTCCGAGTAAAGTCGTCGTCTGCACATTGGATATTGAATCCTCCCGGCGGCGCGGCATGAATCCCGAATTAGTGGTCAAACTCGGTTATGACGAAATTGCGCCGGAAGACATCGCTATGCTTAAGATGACGATGAATCTCTCGGATGCGATGATTGACGCGGCCTATACGCTGCGGAAGCTGTGGGGGACGGGCTGGATTAAGCGGCTGCTGCAAGGCAATGTCGAGGACTTTGATTATCTGACCGAAAACACTAACATCATGGGCGGGACGCTTTCCGCGCTGCAACGCCGCCTGCAACGGTTCGAGCGCTGGGATTTTCTGGTAGAAGAAAATATCGGCGACAGTGTGCAGCAGATCATTAACCTGCTGGTGGAGCAAAAGCGCAGCGTGGTGCTGGAATTTGGGCGTTATGGCAATTCGCTGGAAGCCTATATGCTCGTCGCCAATTATCTCACCCGCCGCATTCACGAGCAGTACGTGGAAAAAATGGAAAAATCGCTAGGCGACGAAAACGACCAACCGCCTAAGCTGGTCATCACAATTGAGGAAGCGCATAAATTCCTTGAGCCACAGATCGCCTCGCAGACCATTTTCGGCGTGATCGCCCGCGAACTCCGCAAGTACAACGTCACGCTGCTGATCGTCGATCAGCGTCCGAGTCAGATTGACGAGGAAGTCATGAGTCAGATCGGGACTCGCGTGACGGCACTGCTCGATAACGAGCGCGATATTCAAGCGGTCTTAACGGGGATCAGTGGCGCGGGTGGTCTGCGTGAGGTGCTGGCGCGGCTGGATACCAAACAGCAGGCCATCATCATGGGTCATGCGGTGCCGATGCCTGTCGTTGTCAAGACTCGCGCTTATGACGATGCCTTCTACACGGCGGTGATGAGTGGCAGTTTTGCTCCAAGTATGGATAAAGAAGAGGCACGTAAAGCGCTTGGCAGCGGTGGCGGTAAACGGCGGGTTTAGGCTCAAAGAGGCGAGGCCATCGCACACATTTGTGCGTTAGCTGATAAAATCTATAGTTGGATACAACAGTTTTTTGGAGAAGCTCAGCTATGACGATTGATGAACTTAAACGTGCGGTACGCATGACGACAGATGAACAGGGTGAACCAGCCATTCTCATTCCCTTAAATATATGGGAAGACTATCTCGCAGAAATTGGAGGCGAAGCAGTTCCGCAGCACATTCGTATTAAACAGTCCCTCCAGAAAATGCGGACAATTCCTAATGATAAATCCGAAGAATGGTGGGACGAGTTTGATACCTTCCTGCGAGAAAATCGCTTTAGTATTCCTGAACGAGATTTGGGCTTGGGGGATGAATGACAATCTACGTCTTGGATACCAACGTTGTCTCATTCATCGTTAAAGAACATCCTCTGGTAACGCATCGCTATGAGTTACTGGCGAGACCTGAAAATAAGTTTCTTGGCTGTCCTCTTGTATGGTTTGAAGTAAGACGTGGCCTCATTGCAAAGGATGCCAAAAATCAAATGCTTCGTTTCGAGATCATTTTTGCAGCATTTGATTGGGAAGACTATAGTCGTGCCGATTGGGAACTAGCTGCTCAATTATGGGCACAGCGGAAAGTGTCAGGCAGACCAATTCATGATGCCGATTTGCTCATTGCCGTCTTTGCAATGAACCGAAATGCTGTGTTTGTGACCGATAACGAGAAAGATTTTGATGGACTTGGTGTGACTGTCGAAAATTGGAAGCAGACCTGATTACCCCATACCCCTCTGTCAAAACCTAGAACGTAAATAATTGATAAAGCGTAAAAACCTCAATCATTTCTCTAGCTAAAACCGCTTATAGTGGGAAATGTAAACTATTTAAGTGAACAGGCTGCCCACAATGCACGACGAACTCAACACACAAACCAAACTGATTGTAGATTGCGCGTTAGCCCTCCTCAACGAACACAGCACCGGCAGCCTGACCCTTAAGCAGCGCGAGGTCGTCCGCACCATCCTCGCCAATGCTGAGCGCCTCATCCATCTGTATGCTGAGTTTCAATCGGTGCCTATGGCGCAAGTCTCGTCGGAAATGCGGCATGAACTTGGCAATCCGCTTACACCCATTCTCGGCTATTCCGATCTGCTGTCGATGGGCGCAATCGGCTCATTAAGCGATATTCAGCGCGGATATGTTCAGCAAATTTGTGACGTTACCAAGCGTCTTCGGGCGATGATCGACTCCAAAGTGAAAGAAGCGCGTGGTTTGGCGATAGCGATGGTCGGTTAGGCTAAAGCTGCGTCAAGATACGCGTAATTTGTTCGGTGTGGTCAATATCATGGCTGCACACTTGTAACGCCGCATCCGTCACGGAAAAATGCCCGCGCTCCGGGTGAATCCCTGCCCGTTCCCATTGTTCGGGCGTAAGTGCCTGAAAAAATGCGACGAAGCGACTGCGCGATTCGGCGAGTTCGGCATAGACCTCTTGTAAATTCTGTCCATTGTAATTACGCTCAATCGCTAATGCCTCATGGTCGTATTTCGGCAGAAGCGGATTTTCTTGTTCGAGCATCATCACCGCGCGATCATAAAAGAATCCGTCGAAATCCCGTAAATGGCACAATACCTCTAACACCGTCCATCCATCTTCACCGTCGCGCAGCGTTGTAGCTTGTTCCTGCGTCACTCGTTGTAAAATATGCCCCAAAGTCGCACAGGTGCGCTGCATATTCGTGAGATAGCGCACGCGGATTTTGTCTATCGCTTCTGTCATGATTTATCCTTAAAATGAAACACGGTAGTCTCCCTTGACAGTATTTTTAAAATAATACTCAAAAACGACGAGTGAGACAAATGAGCGAATTAGCAGCGGTTGGGGACTTTTGTCCGAACCCTGAATGTGAGCATTATGGGGATGTTGAGGCAAAGAACATCATTCGCTATGGCAGAATTGCTATGGCAGAACAAGAGAGGGTCGTCAACGCTTTCAGCGTAAAACCTGCAAACAGACTTTCAATGAGCGCAAAGACTCACTGTTCTATCAACGCAAAACTGATGAAAAGGATATTTTAGAATGCCTGGTATTGTTGGCGGAAGGCACTCGTATCAGCAGCATTAGCCGTACCAAAGGCATCAAAGAGGATACGATCCTGTCCTTTTTGCGAGAAGCAGCCCATCATGCCGAGCAGATAGAAGTGATTTTGCTCGACGCTTATCAAATCAGCCAAGTTCAAATCGATGGTTTGTGGACCTATGCAGGACATAAAAAAAAGGCGACAAGCGAATAGCGAGCGAGGATAAAAGCGAATACTGGCGGTATACGGCGATTGAACCCAAAACCCACTTGCGGGTGGGGCGTGGCATTGGGCAAACTGAAACGGAGGCTGCCGTATACAACTGTGGCAACGGGTCAAACAACACGCTGCCCATGCCAGTAGCCCTCCGCCTATCTTGTCAGATGGTTAGGGGGGACATCGAGAGGCATTAGTGGAGGTCTATGGTCAAGTCCCGGAATATAAAGGACGCGGCAGACCCCCAACACGAAAACAGCCTATTGCCGGATGGCATTACACCCAGATGGTCAAACAACGCGATAAGCAGGGTAATTTGACGGGGGTTGACATTCGGGTGATTTATGGCGATGGAGACTACCTCTTTTCAAAAGTTTACATAACTTCTTAACTGATGTTAGCCCTCATCCTAAATCCTTCTCCCTCATGGAGAAGGACTTTGAGATACGCTGTGCGTTTGCCTCGCCTCGCCCTTAGGGGTAGGGGCCGGGGGTGAGGGCAGAAACAGAGGCGGCTGCGTAATATCTGTCTCTTATACACATCTCCGAGCCCACGAGACTAAGG
>ENA-ORBV01012784-ORBV01012784.1-microbial-mat-metagenome-genome-assembly--contig:-NODE-12784-length-12880-cov-3.751230_pt1 | contig 12880 bp, 10 predicted proteins | sample MGYA00237777_ERZ505514 | MGnify/ENA primary metagenome ERZ505514 (study PRJEB26160, sample SAMN06269048) | microbial mat metagenome | isolation source: Oligotrophic lake microbial mat | place...
GCTTATGACGGTGTAGCTTATAGCCATGATCCGAAAATAGGAAAATAAGGGTAGTGTCGTAAAGGCCATCACGCTTGAGTGCGGCAACTATTTCCCCGACCTGCTCGTCCGTCTTCAGTAGACAGTCGTAATGGGCGGCAATCTCTTCCCGCACTTCAGGGATATCAGGATAATAGGGAGGGACCGGCACCCGGCTGCGATCCACCACGACGGGCGCAGCCCTTCCGAGTTTGCCGCCACCCAGCTGGACTTGTCCGAAAAATCGCTGTCCTGGCTTCAGACCGGCCCAGCAGCGGCCCGCCACAAGTTCAGGCGGACCCCACCCCCGCGCCTTGGGCAGGAAATCGTAGAAATCAGCCAGGTTGAAGACGAAATTATAGTCGTCCTTGCCGCCTTCATTGAACGTATAGGCCCCATTCTGTCGAAAGAGCTGGGGCAACGGCACCACCCCCTTGGGCAAATGAATCATACCGACGCCGTCGTGCTTGGTGCCGACCGCATTATTGCGCGAGCTGCGATGGTCATGAACCCCCAAGGAGGTCTGCATCGCACCCAGCACGATGGCCGAACGCGTGGCCGAACAGACGCCCGCGGGGGTGTAGAAACGCGTGAACCGGGTGCCGGCCGCGGCGAGCGCATCAATATGCGGCGTTTTAATGACCTGATCCCCATAACAACTGAACCAACCCGAGACGTCCTCGAGATAGATCCACAGAATGTTCGGTGCACGGGAGGAAGCGGCGGGGGACTGCGCCTGTGAGAAAGAAACGAGCGAAAGAAACAGTAGAAAAAATCTCATCATTCGGTGGCTTGAGCTTGGGTGTTTTTGACGCGTTGACCAGACCTGTTCGCTGAAAATGTCTCTTTAAGAACGTCGCCGGACATAACTATTGGAAGAATGACTGTCGCCGCGGAAACCCTGCACTCCCCCGTCCCCAACCGTCCTTGGAGGGTGCCAGAGTTACTCGTCACCGACAGCCGACCCGCAAACGCCGAAACCGGCGGCGACGATCCTACAAAAACGTCTGACGTGCCGCTTGCACCTGCGCGACCGTGCTGTCTAACTTGTCCATCAACTCCGATGGAATCCGAATCCGACTGGAAAAAATTTCGCGCCTGCGTCCCTGAGTGGCGCGAGCGCTATATTGCAGAGCAGAATGCGAAAATCGGGCAACTGCTGCAGGATCCGGCGAAAACCGAAACCGAGCGGTTCTGGAATGCTCAAACCCTGATCGAGAAAGAAGCCCGGATTCTGGTGTCGTGTCTCGACGGCCATGCTCGTTCGAAGATGTGGTTTCACCTGATGCTGATGCGAAAGGCCGGAATACTAAAGGGCGACGACCTCGCGGACTTTAGTCCGGATTTGCAAAAGCAGGTGTTCGAGCGTTAACCGCGAATGAACAGCCGCGGGGGAGGACCGGGCAGCGGTGCGCATGCGGCAATCGACGGCTTGGGACTGCGAACCCTGGCAACGGCGGTGCGATTTTAATATAGACAACCATGATGCTCCGATCCCACCGCGAACAAATCAAAGTGATCCATCCGCACGCTTCGCTGTGGGAGGCGCTCGAGGACGATCCAACCTTCGTCCTACGTTCCATGTTTGGAACGAAAGCGGCGTATGTAGGTGGAAACCTGATGCTTTGCTTTTCCGCGAAAGCCGAACCCTGGCGGGGTGTGCTGATTTGCACCGAGCGGAGCCATCATGCCACGTTGATGCAGCAATTTTCCAACGTTTCGCCTCACCCCATCCTGCCGAAATGGCTCTATCTGCCGGAAGCGGACGCGGGGTTCGAACGCACTGCGGAACAGTTGGTGCAACTCGTCCGGCGGCGGGATCCCCGAATCGGGGTCGTTCCGCAGCCCAAGCGAATGCGAAAAACGCGGTACGGCTGACCTCACGCGTCAGCGTCCTTGGCTGATTCGACCGGGCGCGGCTTAACGAACCGTAGCGTGACAGACCGATCACGAATTCGTGACGAGACGATCGCGTTTCGACCCGACCGGTCCGCGTTAAATGCGGCGGGAATTTGCACAATGCGAGATCCACATGGATCGTTGGAACGGGATGCGCCCGAAACCCGTAATCCATCAATGATCAAAATAATCTCCCTGCTGTTCTCCGTACTGCTTATGACCAGCTGCGCCTCCTCTCTCCCTGTGCTGAAAACCGTCGAAAAGGTGGACCTCCCGCGCTTCATGGGCCCGTGGTATGTCATCGCGGCCATCCCCACTTTCATCGAAACCGAAGCGTATAACGCCATCGAGGATTACCGGCTGCGGCCCGACGGGACTATCGATACCGTTTTCACGTTCAACAAGGGCGCCTTCGACGGACCACCCAAGCGTTATACTCCCCGTGGTTTCGTGACCGATCGCGTAAATAATTCGACTTGGGGAATGCAGTTCATTTGGCCAATCAAGGCCGAGTACCTGATCACGTACTTGAACGACGACTACAGCCAGACTGTCATCGGCCGGAACCGTCGGGACTACGTCTGGATCATGGCGCGCACTCCGCAAATTCCCGCGGCCGACTACGAGCGATTACTCGCCGACTTGACGGCTCAGGGCTACGACTTGACGAAGCTGCGAAAAGTACCCCAACAGTGGCCGGATAAGAAATAGGAGAGAGCGGCGGAGGCCGATCAGCGCAGTCGTATCCGCAATATTGTGACGACCTAGTCTCAAGCAATTTGCCCGATCCGGTGGTTCCGCTCAAGGATCTCAAGCCTGGTGCCGACGAGCGCGCGATGGCGACGACCGAAGCCGCCAACGAATGGTCATAGGACGATCCAACCGCGCGCGCCCCAGCCAAAGTGTCACGTAATACGTGACTTTCCACGACCTGACGAGGCCGCCAGTTGTCACGCATTAAGTGACATGTCTGCGCGGGGCGCGGTCGACTGCGGAGTCGGTGGGTGGCGAACGCTGTTCGCCCCGTCGGGTTCTTGCTTGTCCGACATCACAGTTGCGGCTATCCGCCAGCTGACTGGAGACTTTCCTTCACCTCCCCAGCTCTCATTTTTTCCGCTGTTTCGTTCCCGCAACCGCCCGCCCATCTCGCGACTCCCTTCGCTCTCGTACCCTTCCCCTCTCATGGTTCGTTTCCCGTGCATCTTCTCCTTCGCGGGCTCACCTGCGCCGTTCGTCTTGCTCGCTCTCACCCTCGCTCTGCGGCTTCCGGCCGCCGACGCTGAATTTGATGTCGTCATCTACGGGGGCAACGCCGCCGGATCGGTCGCCGCCCTCCAGGTCAGCCGCATGGGAGGCTCGGTCGTGCTCCTCGAACCGGGACCCGCCCTCGGCGGCCTTACGACCGGAGGCCTGGGCGCAACCGATGTCGGCGACCCGAACGCGGTCGGTGGTATCGCCCACGAATTCTATCGGAAGCTCCACGCGTACTATTCCGACCCGTCCGCCTGGCGCAGCGAGACCCGCGCGGCTTACGGACCGCGGCATCCACTCGCCGTCTCGGACGCGACGAAGCTGCACTGGTTTTTCGAACCCCACGTCGCCGCGAAAATCCTCCACGAGCTTCTCGCCGAGGCCCGCGTGCCGTATCATCTCAAGGCGCAGCTCGACCGCACTCGAGGCGTGCACCGCGACGGTACCCGCATCACCGCAATTACCCTGGTTGACGGCCGGACCTTTCGCGGTCGCACCTTTATCGATACGACCTATGAGGGTGATCTCATGGCCGCGGCCGGCGTATCCTATATCGTAGGACGGGAAGCCAATCGTCGCTACCACGAAACGCTCAACGGCGTCCGCGTCCACCCCGAAGAACGTACCCCGCTCATCGACCCCTTCATCCGTCCGGGCGACCGCGCAAGCGGCCTGCTGCCCCGGGTTGCACCGCGGGCGCCCGGAGCCGAAGGTGAGGCCGACGCCGGCATGCAAGCCTACAACTTCCGGGTGTGCCTGACCGACGTCGCGGACAACCGCGTGCCGTTCGTCCGGCCGGCGACATACGACGCTCTCAACTACGAGATTACGCTCCGCTCGATCGCCGGCCAGACGGTGCGGCCGGGGCCGCAGTTGTTCACGCTCACCCCAATGCCGAACCGGAAAACGGATTCCAATAACCGCGGGCTGTTCTCGACCGACTACGTCGGCCGCAGTCAAGGCTGGGCGGAGGCTTCGTACGCCGAGCGCGAGGCGCTCTGGCAGGAGCACAAGGACTACACGCAGGGCTTTTTCTGGTTTCTGGCGAATGATCCACGCGTGCCGGAAGCGGTGCGGCGCGAGGTTGGCCGCTGGGGTCTCGCGCGTGATGAGTTTACGGATACCGAACACTGGCCGTTTCAGCTCTATGTCCGCGAAGCCCGCCGCATGCTCGGCGAGTACGTCGTCACGGAACACGATTGCCGCCGAAAAACCACCATGACCGACCCCGTGGCACACGCGTCGTACGCGATGGATTCGCATGTGGTCGGCCACTTCGTCGACGAGCAGGGCCGGCTACGGGTCGAGGGCACTTTCCTCGAGAACATCCGCGCCTTTCCGATCAGCTATCGCGCCCTGCTGCCGCAACGCACGGAATGCACCAACCTGATCGTGCCCGTTTGCCTGTCGACCAGTCACGTCGCCTATGGCTCGGTGCGGATGGAGCCCGTCTTCATGATGCTGGGACAGTCGGCCGCCACTGCCGCCATGTTGGCGCAACAGCAACGCACCACGCTCCACGAGTTGCGCTACGAAGATCTGCGGACCCGTCTGCTAGCCGACGGCCAGGTGCTGGCGCTTCCGGTCCGCGCCGCCCGAAGCGGGACTGCAGGCGTCCGCGGCGAGCCGCCGGCCGACGCCGTTGCGGCGATTGAGAAACTTCACCGGCTTGATTTCTTCGCCCCGGCCGATGCATCGACCAATTTCTGGCGGAATGCGACGCGTCCCGGTGCAACGTGTGAAGCCGAGCGCGTTGCCGCGTTGATCATTGCCGCCGCCCAACGCTTTGAGCGCGGCACCACGCGCGTCGAGGATGCGATCACGGTCTTGAAGAAACGTGACCACACGCTCGATGAAAAAACTTGGCTCGCCCACACGCAGCCTGGCGGCACATGGCCGGGGGAAGCCGTGGCTGACCTTTTAAAGACTCTCGCAAATGCGTTCTAGCAAACCGAAGGGTCAAAGGGATCTCCTCGGGCCCGAACCGTTCCTTGGCGGCACGTTCAGAAAAGGCCGGGTGCGCGGAGCATCAACGAGTCGAGGGCGGGCGTCTTTACCGAGGCGCCGGTAGGGTCGAACTCCCACGGTGCGTTGGGGCGCACAATTGCACCGCGGCGATTGAGTCTCCTCCAGATCGGTCCAGACTTTTACGCGAATCGGTGACGAGTGTGGCACCAAAAACGACCGCATCCGCGCCGTTTCTACGTCGATGTGTATTTCGGCCCGACTGGAATTCACAGTGCCTCAGTCGAGTAAGCCCGGCGCAAACGGAAATCCAAAATGAAAACCCACACTATATTGAGCGTCTTCGCGGCGACGGTTTGCGGAGCCGCCATCAGCCTATCTGGCTGTAGCCGCGACATCACGAGCGAGGCACGCGTTACACCCGCGGTTCCGACGCACCCGCCCGGCTCGACCGAGCTTCATGCCGTTGCTCAGCTTAACCCCACACAAGGCAATCAAGCACGGGGCACGGTTCGTTTTTCGAGCGAAGGCGGTGCGGTCCGCGTCGTCGCCGACATCACTGGGCTCACTCCCGGCGAACATGGATTTCATGTCCACGAAAACGGCGATTGCTCCGCCTCTGATGCCAGTTCGGCGGGCGGGCATTTCAACCCGACCAAACAGCCGCACGCCGCGCGCGAAGCAACCGCGCGCCACATCGGTGATCTTGGTAACCTGACGGCTGATACCACAGGACGCGCCCAGCTCAGCTATCTCGATCCGATGCTCACGCTTGCCGGAGAAAAGTCCATTGTTGGTCGCGCGGTGGTCATTCATGCCGGACGCGATGACCTGAAGTCGCAGCCATCCGGTGACTCCGGTGCGCGCGTCGCCTGCGGTGTGATCGAGCTGGAGAGGAAAAGCTTTTAGCCCGGATATTTCACCCTCTGCTTTTTCATCGCGAGCCAGAGGAACGAGGGCGTGGGGTGTGAGACAGAATTCTTTTAAAACCCAATAGGCCCGGCTATTTTGTTGCGATCGTATATGTGTATGCCGTATATTATTGGCACTATGCCTGCCGCACCTACCCCTGAAACGATCCTCCACGACATCGCCCAAATTCAACGCATGGACCGAGGTACCATGAGCGTTATCCGCCAAGGCCCGGAGGGGCCATATTACAACCACCAGTGCTACGAACACGGCCGGAATGTTTCGCGGTATGTTCCCCGCGAACAGGTGCCCGATCTCAAGGCCGCCATTGAGGGTTATCAGCGTTTCGAGCAACTCGCCGATCAATACGTTCAGCTCATGGTGGAGAAGACCCGGACTGAGAGACAAGAGAGCTCAAAAAAAAAGCCCCCACGCCCCAACTCCTCCTGGCCCAAGAGGAAGAAATCCAGCAGTTGATGGTGCGCTTCGGTGCCGGGGAGCCAAACGGGGTGGCCGTGCAGCAACTGGAAATGCTGGTGCGCACCGCGATTTTCAAACCCGCCAACGCGCTGGTCGGCTATTTGCTCCAAGGGGCCGCCGAACGCATCGACGCCACTTACCAAGCCAAACCCGGAGAAGTGCGCAAAACTCAGGTCAGCCTTCAGGTACAGGGGATTTTTGGCACCTTCCAACTCCAGCGTAACTACTACTACGACGCGGATAAGAAGCAGGGCCACTATCCCGCCGATGACGCGCTGGGATTGGAAGTGAGTTACACCCCGGCCTTGGCGAAACTCATGGGCCTGGAAGGGGCCGACGAATCCACTTACCAGAAAGCCGAACGCCATCTGGAGCAAACTGGCGGCATCACGGTGTCAGGCCGTCAGATTCAGCGGGTGGTCCAACGCGTGGGCAGCGGGGCGCAGCAATGGCAGGAGCGGCCAGCCAAACCGGGAAGCTGCCAGGTCTGCGCTGCGCCCATCATGGATGTCAGCGCCGATGGCACCGGCGTGCCGATGGTGCCGAAAGAACTGGCCGGGCGCAAAGGCAAGCAGCCCGACGGCAAAGCGAAGACCAAGCAGGTCTATTTGGGGTGCGTGTTTACCCAGCACCGAGTCGATGCAGAGGGCCACCCGGTGCGCGACTGGGAATCGACGAGCTACGTTTCCGGCTTCATGCCCATCGACGAGTTCGGTCCGTTTCTGCGCCAGGAGGCGCTCCGGCGCGGCTTCGGCACGGCCGCCAAGGTCGTCGTGCTCATCGACGGAGCCACCGGCCTAGAAAACATGGGCAAGCTCAACTTCAAGGACTGCACCCAAATCGTCGATTTTTTCCATGCCATGGAGCATGCGGGGCAGGTGCTGGATGCCCTCGTCGGCAAGGCGCATCCGAACCACAAGTCTCGGCTTCGCCACTGGGCGAAATGGCTGCTCAAGGACAAGGTGGAGGATTTGATCGCAGAAACGCGCCGGGCCTGCGCGGGCAAGCCCGAAGACCCGGCAGTCGAAAAAACTCTGCACTACTTCGTGACTAACGTCAGCCGGATGCAGTACGGAACATTCCGAAAAGCGGGCTACTTCATCGGTTCGGGCGTCGTGGAAGCCGGCTGCAAAACCGTCATCGGCGCGCGCTGCAAACAATCGGGGATGTTCTGGTCCGAGCCAGGCGCCGAGAACATTTTGGCCCTGCGCTGCATCCACAGCAGCCGGCGGCTGGACGAGTTCTGGAAGCACCGCCTCGATGCCCAGGCGGCCCGCAACGACTCCCTCTCCCTCGTGGCCGCCTAACAGAAGAAATTTGTTCTCACACCCCTCAGAACTCGAAGTTGGCGGTGAGCCGCCACGAACGCGGCGCAATGATCACTGCCCGGCGAACGCTGGTGCTGTCACCGCTGAGAGTCGTGACGCGCGGCTCGGTGTCGTTGAACAGGTTTCGCACGTTCAGTTGAAGGCTGACGTTCTTGAAGAATGGCAACTTCTTTCCGCGGAAACGATAGCCGGCCAAGGCATCCGCTTCGCCCTGGGCCTTGCCCCATTGCAATTCTTCATTGTTGTCGAATCCCAGTGGCGCCTTGCCCTGATACCGATAGCCTCCACCGACATACGAGCCGCGCAGCGGTCCTTCCTCGAAACCGTAGCGGGTGAAGACACTGAACTTGTGCCTGCGGTTGCCGAGGATCAGATCGCCTTCGCGCACCCAGCGCAGCCGCTGCACGTCGGCTTCCCACATGGCCACCAGTCCAGCGACGTCGAGAAGCTGACCGTTCGTCCCTTCCACCCCGGTCGGAACGTTGCCGTATTGGAGGTACCAGGGCAGCGCCTCGGCCGCCCATGCCTTGACCTCCGGGCCGATATTGCTGTCGAAGCCATCGGTGGAGGAATAGCTGACGGTCAGCCGCCAGTTCTTCGTGAGGGCACCCGTGAGATTGAACTCATAGCCTTCCAGTTTCCGGTCGATCGTTGCCTGGTTGGTGATAAAGGTGCGTGCATCCGCCGTCTGTTGGGAAATGGAACCTGCGGCGACGAGCGCGCTTAGAATGCGATTGTTCAACACCGTGGGATTGTCGGCGGTGCCGCTGAATCCGCCGCCTGTGGCCCCAATCATTTCCACGATGAAGCGATTGGCCCGGGCGCTGAGCTTTCCATCAAAAAACGAAAGTCCGATTCCGTAGTCCTATCCCCTTGCCTCCGAGGTCGGTGGCACCCGGCCATCCGGGAGGATTAGATGGGCTGTATTAGGAATGTCGATACTGTTGGAAAAATTGTAGAACAGCGAAATATTGCGCGTGGCATGCCCCACTGCCCCCAGCGTCCGGGTTGTGCCGGAGAACTCTTCGTGGGAGGGCACGATGCCGGGAGCGCCCAACGACCACTCGTTGGTCACCGGATCACGTTCCGACTGCCTGACATCCAGCTCGAGTTCGTCTTTGCGGAAGCCGAAGCCCAGCACCAGCCGGTCACGGAAGTACCGGGCGTGGCTGCCGAAGAGCAGCGTCGTTTGGCGCTCGATGTTGTCACGCTGGCCGCCTCGACTGAAGGGCACCCACGTGGAGTTCAACATCCGGCCTGGAGTCGTGGGGTCCGGAATGTTTTGCAGCAAACCATTGATGGGGCCTGTTCCAGAATGATACGTTCCCCAGTCGCCGGAAGTGACATAGAAGCGGCGCCAAACCTGATTCTGATCGTTTTCGGGGGCGGCGTTGAACAGGCGGCCTTCCCACGCCTCGACCCAGTTGTGGTTCAGCTCTTTCCGCCACTCGTACTCGCCCATGCCCGCGAGACGGTAGTTGCCCCACTTGCCGAAATCGAGTTCGTGCGAAAGCATCAAGCGCGTATTGTGGGACTTTTGCCGGTTGGTGGCAGTGGTCCAGCGACCGCCTTCAAACATCAGGTCTCCGGTATGGGGGTTCGGTGATCCATTCGGAAGGAAGGCCTGTGGATCGGCGTACAAGGTGGCGTTCCCGGTGCGACCCTGTCCCGAAACGAACGATTTTCGGTTGGGCACCTGAACGTTGTGCGACAGCTCGAGGAAAGTATGGTCAAACAGTTTCTCCTCCCAGAATGCCGTCAGGTTCTGCAGATTCGCGTCGCGCCGATTAAACCCGCCCACCGGATTGACGGTATAGTCCGCCAGGCTGCGGTCCAGGATCACGTTACCGTTTCCTGTCGCGCGATTCTGGCCCTGATAATTGTATACGGCGTCCAGGTTTCCCACATACGTGATGCGGCGCTGGCTGACGTTGTACCGCGTCAGCCCGAGCGCACCCAGGTTGCTGGTTTGCACGCTCTGCACGATGGGTGCGCCCGCGTCCAGCCAGCCACTGACACCGTTGAAGGCCGGCGCGGGTCGCACGCCGATATTTTCAATTTCTCCCACTTCATAATCGATCCGAAACCGCGTCCGTTGACGAGGCTGCCAGGTCGAGGCGAGATGGATACGCTGGGTGTCGTTGAAGGCATGTTCGCGATAATCGTTCTGCTGGCTGTAAACCGCGTTCAACCGCACCCCGAGTTTCCCGTCCAACAAACTCTGATTCACATCCAATGTGCCGCGATAGCTGTCGTAACTGCCGATCGTAAACGAAACGCGCCGGAAATCACGTGTCAGGTTGGCCCGCTTCGTCAGGGTGTTCACGACTCCGCCGGCGGAACCGATTCCAAACAGAATCGAGTTAGGGCCGCGGTTCTCTTCGATCCGGTCGGCATTATAGGCATCAGACTGCAGACCCCACCGGAAATAGTTCCGTGTCACTGTCGCAGCGACCCCGCGGATCCTCACCTGCTGGGCGGTATGCGCCGGCCGTGCGCGAGTTGAGCCGGACCGAGCTGGGATACGCCGAACTGCCCGAGCCGCGACGTCGCACCTATGAGCAAATGACATCAGGGCAGGAGGACTGTCAGTTGGCTGAGATCGAAGGCATCGTGCGTAGCCTTACCAGCGAAGGAGTGTTGTTGGCCATGGGAAACGGACGGGTCGAGGTCGGCTGCTCGACTGCTTTGGTTGACGATCTCGAGCGACTGGTGGATGCCCGGGTGCAGTTGAAGGGAGTTGTCTCGGGTCGGTTCAACGAAAAGCGGCAGTGGATCGCGCCCCGCTTCACGGTCTCAAGCCGGGATGCCATCACAGTGCTGCACCCGGCGCCGGCGAACCCATTCGACGCTCCCGCGCATTCAGTGGAGGATCTATTGCGCTGGGAGCTCAACAAGGCGGGCCGCCATCGTGTGAAGGTCCGGGGCGTGGTGACCCACTACGAGCCCGGAGTTGCGGTATTTATCCGCGAAGGTTCAACCGGCCTGCAGATTCGCACGAATGAAACGGAACCGCTCGCCCTGGGCGATGCCGTCGAGGTCCTCGGTTTTCCGGCACCCGGCACCTACAGCGCGCTGTTGGAAGACGCCGTGTTTCGGCGCACGGGGAAAGTCCCGGAGCCCCAGCCCTTTCGAGCGACCCCCGAGCAACTGCGCCGCGGAGGGTGGGATGGCGGTCTGGTAATGGTTCGTGGACTCCTGTTGGAATCAGTCCGGCAACAACGGGCGCGCTTGCTGGTGATCCAAGCGGATGACTCCATCTTCCATGCACAGTTGAGTCTGGAAAGTGAAGAGGCACCCGAACTACCCGCCGCGGGAAGCCTGCTCGATCTCACAGGAATCAGTGTGGTTGCCGAGACCACCACCGACGGCGCTCGGTTGAGTCCGCGGACGTTTTCCCTGCTCCTGCGTTCTGCCGCGGACATAAGCGTGATCGAACCGCCGGCGTGGTGGTCCGCGCGGCGGCTATGGCAGGCGCTCGGGGTGATCTCGGCAACTGCCTTGGGGATTCTCCTCTGGGTCTGGTTACTCCTCCGGCAAGTGCACGCGCAAACAACAGCGTTGAAGGAACAGGCGCATCGCGAAGCCATCCTGGAGGAACGCACGCGCATCGCACAGGAACTGCACGATACGCTGGACCAGGAACTGACGGGGATATCCCTCCAGCTGAATGCGGCGGTATCGCAAATAAAGGACGATCCCGTCAGCCGGCGCTTGGAAGTCGTGAATCGCCTGCTCAAGCGCAGCCAGTCGGAAGTCCGGCGCTCCGTTTGGGATTTGCGTCGGCCGGCCCTGGAATCCGGGGGGCTGGCCGCGGCAATCAAGCAGACGGCGGCGCAACTACGAAACGATTCGACGTCCCTCATCGACGTCCAGGTGCACGGGGTCGCAACATCGCTACCTGCGCTGGTCGAACATCATCTCCTGCGCATCGCCGCCGAGGCGGTGACCAACGCGTTCAAGCACGCCTCCGCCAGCCGGATTCGCGTCGAACTATTCTACGAACGCAACGGGGTGCGCCTTTGCGTGGAGGACGACGGGCGTGGGTTCGTCGCCGAGCAGGCGCCTGGACACGCCAGCGGCCACTTTGGCCTGATTGGAATGCACGAGCGAAGCCGAAAGATCGGCGCAGTTTTTCTCCTCCACAGCGAACCCAGACAGGGAACATGAATTGAGATCCAACTCCGGGAAACGCGGAATCACCCACCTGCCCCCGCGCCCCATACTCTGGTGAGTATCGACGAACGATGAGCGAACACCCTGACACGCGGATACGAATCCTGGTGGTGGACGACCATTTCGTCGTGCGGATGGGATTGGTCGCATCGCTCAATCTGGAACCCGACATGGCCGTGGTGGCCGAGGCCAGCGACAGCCAGCAGGCGCTCGATCAGTTCCGGAAACACCGCCCGAATATCGTCTTGATGGACCTGCGGATGCCGGATGTCGACGGGGTGGCGGCAACCGCTCTGTTGTGCCGGGAAACTCCGCCCGCCCGCATCATCGTTTTCTCCAGTTTCGCCGGCGATGAAAACGTGCGCCGGGCGCTGGAGGCGGGAGCCCACGCCTACTTGATCAAGTCCGGCCGCTGATGACGGACGGCCGGACTTGGTTCTTCGTTCTTCGTTCTTGGTTTTTGGCTGCTGGTCGATGGCAATCGGGTGGTCCGCTGCTGTGACCGTCCGTTGGCGAAGGGTCGGACACCGCAAGTCCTGCCGCGATTCTCAACAAAGAACCATTAACTTTGATGCAGCAACGCCGAGCGAAGCAGGCCGACCACCGACTCCAGACGTCTGGCTCCCGAACTCCAACCTCCGCCGCCCCCCTCCAGCCAAACAACAGCCATGAACGACGAACCAAGAACCAAGAACCAGGAACATCGCGCCCCGCGCGAAACCTAATGTGCGGCATAACCGGCCAATACAACTACCTCTCCCAAGCCCCCGTAGATCAGGACACGATCCGGCGGATGGCCGCGTCTATCGCCCACCGTGGGCCCGACGACGAAGGATACTATTTCTCAGGCC
>ENA-ORBV01012785-ORBV01012785.1-microbial-mat-metagenome-genome-assembly--contig:-NODE-12785-length-12879-cov-6.572801_pt1 | contig 12879 bp, 7 predicted proteins | sample MGYA00237777_ERZ505514 | MGnify/ENA primary metagenome ERZ505514 (study PRJEB26160, sample SAMN06269048) | microbial mat metagenome | isolation source: Oligotrophic lake microbial mat | place...
ACATGAGCCCGTCCGTGCCCCACGCCCGGCCGCAGGTTCCCAGCGGGAGCCGGTTGCGGCGTGTCTGGCTGAGCGGGCAATCTCTGCCGAACCGCCAGATTCACGCCGAAAACCACATGTATCGCGCGGATATCCGCTTGAACATCCCCTGGAACGGTCGCCGCCGTGAGCGCCCCCACCATCCCTGCCCTGAAAAATCGCCCCCGTGGCTGCGTGGGGCACCCACGCCCCCAATTAGGCGAAGCTCTCCATCGGGTGTAACGTACTCTCTTGCAGGGCAGCCGCCCCGCGCCCCGGTTTCCCTGCGTGTGTCGCTGCATGCCTCAAGGTCGTCCAGCCGGATCAAGCCCCGCCACATGGCCTGCAAAGAAGCGTTGGGCTGCGAAGAGCGATTCACTCCATCTCACCCTAATCCGGAACAACGGTATACCTATGGTCATAGGACAGGAGTACACTCAGTCGGTTTGAAGCCCATAAGAGCACTGTGCTCTTGGGCTTACTGACAGGAGGACTAACTATGGCATTCAGCGAAATCAGAGCGAGAATGATAGCAACCGAGTTCAGCAACAACCAAGATAAAGAATTAGGACTTGTAGATGCATTTACACAGGTATGCGCCTTTCTCAATGACAATCCTGATCGTTTCTCTTCGCGGTCTAAGATAAGCAATGTATTAGTACTTGCAGATCCCAACATGCGATCTCTAGCCAAAAGCTACTTTGCAGCATATCACAGATCCGATCTGCCTTTAATGCCTAATACGTTTCCTGATAATATAGTAAGTGTGGTAATGATGGAGGCGCACAACTATTCCACAATTGATGTGGACAGAATTAAAATTGAACATCAATTAGCAATGAGTGCCGAGAATTGTGTAGGAGCCTTACTTGAGCGCTACCTGGACTTAGTGCTAAGAAATCACGGTTGGAACTGGTGTTGTGGTAGCTTCGTGAAAGCAGTTGACTTTGTCAGACGTGATCAACAGGGGGATTGGCTTGCTTTACAAATAAAGAACAGGGATAATTCTGAAAATTCATCAAGTAGCGCAATACGGCACGGAACAACCATACAAAAATGGTTCAGATCATTTTCTCGTACAGGAAAAACTAATTGGAGCAAGCTCCCGCCGCTCATGCAAGGCTACAATTTAAGTGAAGAGGGTTTCGAGTCCTTTGTCCGGACATATCTACGTGAAGAAAAACAACGTACCAGGAAACCATTTGACTATTCGGATGCTACTGAAGAATAAACTCGTCTTTAGAAAAGACATACATAACCTAATGTTCTCGCCCCCGCAGTAAATGCCCGCTCTACTCTTGCTGAGCGGGCATTTGTATTGCTAGGAGCACACAAACACCAAATCACTTGCATTATTCCCCGAGATCCTCTAAAATAGGAGGTAGACTTGAGCCTAAGCAACTGAGCATAAAGGCATTACTAGCCATGACTAGTACATTTCGATTTATAGATCTGTTCGCTGGCATAGGTGGTTTTCGAATTGCTCTAGAGTCTTTAGGTGGTATTTGTATTGCTTCTTCTGAGATCGATTCTCAGGCGTCTCAAGTGTATAAATTAAATTGGCTTGGGGACAAGCACAATCACAATTTAGGCGATATAACAAAGCTTACGGATCTTCCCGAACATGAGTTATTAGTTGGAGGCGTTCCTTGCCAACCCTGGTCAATTGCAGGCCACAATAAAGGTTTTGAAGATCCTCGTGGTGAACTTTGGGGTGATGTCATTAGACTTGTAGGTCATAATAAGCCTAGGGCTTTCATCTTCGAGAATGTCAAAGGTTTAGTTGATCCGCGCCATGCTAAATACCTTGATATTATTTTCTCTTCTTTTCGTGCGCTTAATTACCGAGTATATATTAAACTACTCAACTCTTTTGATTACGGAGTCCCACAGAATCGGGACAGAGTCTTTATTGTAGGAATCAGAGACGACATACCAATTTATGAATACAACTTTCCCGCGTATCAGGAAGGTAATATCCGTTTATACCAGATATTTAATAATTTGACGCCACCCGAACAAGATATACCCGAAGTGTTTTTACAACGCGATCTTTTTGGTGAGCGAACAGGTGTGGGTTTCAATAAGCTTACGCCAAAAGACCAACATAATGAGTTCTTTGTGCTAAATGATATTCGGCATGGTGCTACAAGCATCCACAGTTGGGAGTTGCTCAATACAACTGACCGGGAGAAATTTCTTTGTATGATTATTTTGCGTAATCGTCGAAATAAAAAGTATGGGGTTTGTGATGGGAACCCCATGTCATACAATAACATCAAGGAACTTGTCGCGGATTTGGAATACGTTGAACTTGAAAACTTAGTAGACAAAAACATTCTCCGTACGTACGATGATAGGCGGTTTGAATTCGTAAATCGCCGCTTATCTGGAGGCATTGGAGGCACATATAGAATTTTCCTGCCAACCGCTCGTTTCTTCGGTACACTCACAGCCCGAGGAATGAAAGACGAGGTTGCTGAAACTTCAATTTCAGGTCGAACGCCAGAAGAATACAAGCAGAGCTTCATAAAGGAGGTTTTGCAGCCCCGACGCTACCGCAAAATTACTGCCCGGGAGGGAGCAAGACTACAAGCTTTCCCCGACACGTACCGCCTGCATAGTAACGACTTGGTGAGCATGAGGCTGTTAGGAAATAGTGTAGCCATTCCTGTTGTCAAAGCAGTAGCTCAATCGTTACTGCAAACGAGTGTTTTCACTGAGAATGCGCAATTATATTTAGCTGTATAGCAATTAGATTGTTTACAATAGTATTCGCAGCCCAACCAGGCTGTGCAACTGACGCCGCTGGCGCGGCCCCTGAGCTGGGCGCGATCTACCCAGCAATCTGCTACGGCCTGCTACAACCCAACATCCCCCAACCTTCAGGCGCTTTTGGCGACCCAACGCCTCTGGTGCTTCACAGGGCGACCATACGCACATTACCTGGCAACTGCCTCGTGCCGCCGTCCTCCACGCTCCAGACGCCCGCCAGCGGCGCAGCTGACAGCTGGCGATAGGCGGCTTTGGTTGCCGCCCAATCCCCACCGGCTTGGGGAATACTCCCGGTCGGGTTTGCCAGTTCCTGGGCGGCCCAGGTCTGACTGGTGGGGAGAGAATGGTTCATGCCAGTCGCCTACCACAATGGCAGGCGCAGCGACGTATGGGTAATGGATAGCTTTGCTGGGGGGCAGGGAACAATGCCCCGCCTGCACAAAGCCCACCGCGCCGGTGCGATCTATGCTAAAATTGAGCGCTTTGATGAGCGGCGTAGCGCTGTCGCACGGCGTTGCCGTGGGCGGCCCCCTTAGTGCAATGGTCTCTCGACGCGTGCTGCTCGGCGCGACGGTTATGTGCTTGCTGGTTGGCGCGCTGGGCCTCTGGATCTTCCTGCGGCAGCGGGCTGCCCGCTGCGCCCCCGTGCGCCCCCTGGCCGCTCAGCTGCTGCCCAACCCGGACTTCGCCACACCCGGCGGGGCGCAGGGCTTGCCCGCCGGCTGGGAGCGACGCGCGGGCGGCGTGGAGCTGCGCGGCCCCGCCGTGGACGGCGAGGGCTTCGACCTTGACGGCGATGGCCGCGCCCTCCAGCTCATCGGCATCGGCAACTTCGCCCAGGCCCCCGCCGCCCCGGTTCGCCCAGGCGGCGCCTACTGCTTCACCGCACGCGCGCTCACCGACTCGGGGCAGCGCTCTAACACCAGGGCCCGCCTGATGTTCCAGTGGCGCGACGCCGCCGACGCCACGCTGCGCGAGGACGCCACGCTCTGGCAGCCCGTGGCGCTCTGGACGCCCGAGGCGCCCCCACGCGACTGGGCGCCATTGCTTGGCAGCTTCGTTGCGCCAGCGGGCGCCACCACGCTCGCCGTGCGCGTCGAGCCCGCCTCCGACGACCGCATCTACCTCGACGCCATGGGGCTGTTCCAGGGCGGCTCCGCGCTGGCAGGCCTCGCGGCCCCTGCCCTTCTGCCGCCCGACGACTCGCCGCGCGTGGCGCGCTGGCCGCTCGCCCGCCAGGCCGCCGTCGCCTTCACCTTCGACTGGGAGACCAGCATGGGCGGCCTCGTCCACTCGCGCTCGGTGGACGACCCGCACTTTAGCGAGGACCACATCTCGCGCGGGCTGCGCATGCGCGAGGGGATCACCACCACGCTGGCGATCTTCGAGCCCTACGGCGTGCGCGCCACCTACTACGCCACTGGCTATAACTTCTTGCTCGGCAACCCCGAGCGCCGCAGCTTCATGGGCGACCCGACCTTCCCCTGGGCTAACAAGGCCAACGGCTGGACGAGCGACCGTTGGGAGACGACTCCCTGGTTCGCCGACGATCCCTACGGCACGCTCGCCAGCGACCCGGCCTGGTACTTCGGCGATCTTGTGCGCCCCCTGCTCGCAGCCGGCCACGAGATCCAGAGCCACACCTTCAGCCATCTCTATGGCGGACTCGCCGATCTTGCCAGCTGGCAGCTCGATCTCCAGACCTGGAACAACGTGGCCGCCGAGCGCGGCGTGCCGCCCGCCAGCTCGCTCGCCTTCCCCTGGAGCGGCAGCGCCGGCATGAGCGATGCCGCCTGGGACGCCCTGGAGCGCGCCGGGATCAGCAGCGTGACGCGCCTGAGCGACCAGGCCCAGTACAGCCTCTTCCCCGCCAACGCCGACGGCGTGATCCTGGAGCCACGCTGCCGCTGGGTGCCCGGCCGCGAGAGCCGCATCCTCGCCTGCCCCGACTTTTACTTCACCGCCGAGCGCGTGAGCCTCACGCTGCGCCAGATCGAGCGGGCCGTCGAGGCGGGCGGCATGATCGACATCTGGGCACACACCGAGGAGGTTGTCGCCCCCGCGCAGATCGCCGCGTGGGGCCGCGTGGTGCGCCGCGTGGCCGAGGACCGCCGCCTCTGGGTCGCCCCGCTCAGCGAGATCGCCGGCTGGCAGGCCGCCGTGGACGGCGTACGCATCGAGGGCCTGGCCGAGCGCGTCGAGACCGACGGCCGCCTGATGACCTTTACGCTTACGAATCCCTCCCAGCAGGCTCTGCCTGGGCTATCCCTGCATATGCCAAGCGCCACGCAGCGCGTGCTGGTGAGTGGCGACGAGCTGGAGCGCCGCGAGCGGCAGGTGCCACGTGGCACTGGCTGGTGGCCAGCCGCGGGCGTCGCCAGCGTCGATCTGGCCGCCGGGCAGAGCGTGGAGGTAGAAGTATGGCTGACGCCGTGATCGAAATGCGAAATGCAAAATGCAAAATGCAAAATGCAAAATGCAGCAGTGCTGCCAGCAATCCAAAATCCAACATGCAAAATCCAACATGCAGTGCTGCTGCCAGCGAGGAGGGTTCTCGTGGCTAGCACGGCTGAGAAGCGCGGCGGCTCGTGGTGGGAGCGCCTGCTTGCGCAATTTGCTATTCTGAATGCGCCGTTCTTCGGGCTGCGCCTGTACCAGTGGCTGTGGGTGCTGCTCTGCGTGGCCGGCGCGCTGGCCGTGGCCGCGCCGCGTGTGCTCTCGCAGCCCCTGCTCTACTACGCCAACGCCGAGACGCGCTTCGACACCACGCGCTACGGCGGGATCTATGGCCAGGTTGCGCCCCGCGTCTCGGGGCTGCAGGTGGCGATCGGCGATGCCAACGAGGCCCTGCGCCAGCGCGCCCTGGCCAGTGGTGATGTGCGCCTCGGCCAGCCCACCTACCGCGTGGAGTTCCTGCCTGGCACCCCCGGCGTGGTCCAAGTGCGCGGCGTGGCGGGTACCAGCGCCGAGGCTCAGTCCCTCGCCAACAGCGCCGCCGAGGAACTGGCCCGCCAGGTGCGCGCCGCCGGCGGGCGCGAGATCCTGCGCAACATGCTCGGCTGGGAGCTCTGGCTCGCCATGGAGCCCCAGGGCCTCGCCGCCCCCGGTCCCTTCGATCTGCTGCTACGCGAGATTATCCGCAGCTCGGCCTTCCCCATGTCACGCGATCTGGAGCCCGTCTCCACCCCCCGCGACATCGCCGCCCTCCCGCGTGAGGAGTTGAGCGACCTCGCCCGCGCGCTCGAGGCCCGCTCCGACCTCTGGCGCTTCGCGCTCAATACGCGCAATGCCACCCTAGACGCCCTCTGCGCCACCAGCGGCCTCAGCGACACCGCCGCCCGCGAGGCCGCCCTGGAGACATGCGCCGCCACCAGCCCCCAGGCCGCCACCGAGCGCGCCGAGCGCGACCGCGACATCACCCGCCTGCGCGCCGTGGAGGCCGCGCTCGCATTCGTGTTGGAGCAGCCCGGCGCCCGCTTCGACCCCACCACGCCCTCGGCGGCCCACAGCGTTGCCGCCACGCCGCCCGCAGCGCCCGAGCCACGCTACATCCCGCAGCTGATCCTGCTCGCCACCCTTGTGGGCCTGGCCTTCGGCACCGCCGGCGTCGCGGTTGACCGCAGCGCGGGCGTTACCGGCAAGGTCGTTGAGATCTGGGGCTACCGCGAGCTGATCCGCAACCTTGTGCTGCGCGACCTGCGCTCGCGCTACAAGGGCAGCGCGCTCGGCTACCTCTGGACGCAGCTGGCGCCCCTCGGCATGATGCTGGTCTATGTGATCGTCTTCGGCCTGCTGTTGCCAGGCGGCATCGCGCAGTTTCCCGTCTTCATTATTGTGGCGCTGCTGCCCTGGAACTACACCGCCGAGGCGGTGATGAGCGGCACGCGCAGCATCATCGACAACGCCGCCCTGGTCAAGAAGGTCTACTTTCCCCGCGAGGTGCTGCCGCTCACCGGCGTGCTCTCCAGCCTGCTCAACTTCCTGCTCTCGCTGCCCATGATGTTCCTGGTGATGGCCGTAGTTCAGCTGACGAGCATGGGTCGGCTCAACTTTAGCTGGACCTTCGCCTACCTGCCGGTGCTGATTATCATCCAGACCGTGCTGCTGGCGGGGCTGGCGCTGCTGCTGGGCGCCACAGCGGTCTTCTTCCGCGATGTGGTGCATCTTGTGGGCATCATCGTGAACATCTGGTTCTTTCTGACCCCGGTGATCTACCCGCTGAGCACGCTGGGCGACGGGCCGGCGGTGCGGCTGCTGCGCTGGCTGAACCCGATGGCCTCGCTGATCGAGTTCTACCGCGAGGTGCTCTACGGCGCCGCCGTGCCGCTTGGCCAGATCCCCACGCCGGGGCTGCCCGCCCTCACCAGCGTGCTGCGCGTTAGCGTCACGGCGCTGCTGATCCTGGCCGTCGGCTACTGGCTGTTTCAGCGCGGCAGCCGCCGTTTTGGCGAGGAGATCTAGGTGCAATCCCTTTCAAATAAGCTGCCCGGACGCCCGAGCCCGTTGGAGCACGAAGCCGCGAAAGGCCACGAACCGTCTGGACCACGAACGGCGCGAACGGGGGCGAAGGGCGCGAACCGCGCACGCGCGTGGCCGGGGATTATATCCAAGTCCGCGCTCCACTCTATCCCGCACGAACCGCGCACGCGCGTGGCCGGGTTCGCGGTGGTTCGCAGTCCTTCGCGCTGTTCGTGCTCCAGACGGCGAGGAGATCTAGGTGTCGCCTGTCATTGAGTTTGACAACGTAAGCAAGCGCTTCACGCTGCACAAGGAGGAGCGCAAGACGATCCAGGAGCGCGTGATCGGCCTGGTGCGCCGCCGCCCCCCCGCCAATGCCTTCTGGGCACTGCGCGATGTGGATTTCCGCGTGAGCCAGGGCCAGAGCCTTGGGCTCGTGGGCCACAACGGCGCCGGTAAGAGCACCGCCCTCAAGCTGATCACGCGCATCCTGGAGCCCAGCAGCGGCAGCGTGCGCACGCGCGGTCGCATCGCCGCCCTGCTAGAGCTTGGCAGCGGCTTCCACCCCGACCTCAGCGGGCGCGATAATCTGTTTCTCTACGGCTCGCTGATGGGCGTCGGCCAGCGCGAGATGCAGGGCAAGCTCCCCGAGATCGCCGCCTTCGCCGACATCGGCGATTTCCTCGACACCGAGATCAAGCACTATTCCTCTGGCATGTACACGCGCCTCGCCTTCGCCGTGGCCACCGCTGTGGACCCCGATATCCTGATCACCGACGAGGTGCTCGCCGTGGGCGATGAGGCCTTCCAGCGCAAGTGCATGGAGCGCATCTACGGCTTCCGCCGCGCCGGCAAGACGATTATCTTTGTCTCGCACGCGCTCGATGTGGTGCGCTCGCTCTGCGATGTGGCCGTCTGGCTCGACCACGGGCGCCAGATGGCGAGCGGCCCCGCAGGCAAGGTGATCGATGCCTACCTCGCCGATGTGAACCGCCAGGAGCAGGAGCGCCTCGCCGCCGAGCACCCCGGCGACACGCCCCCCGCAGACACCGCCAACCCCTTCCGGCGCGGCAGCCGCGAGGTGGAGATCACCCGCGTGCAGCTCCTGAACGCCAGCGGCGAGGAGCGCGGCGTCTTCCAGACCGGCGAGCAGCTGACGGTTCGCCTGCACTACACGGCCCACATCCGCGTGGAGGAGCCCGTCTTCGGCCTCGGCATCTACCACGAGAGCGGCACCTGGCTCACTGGCCCCAACACCGGCTTCGACGAGCTGCGCATCCCCGTTGTGGACGGCCCAGGCCAGATCGACTATTGTATCCCCGCCCTGGCGCTGAACACCGGGCGCTACCAGGTGAGCGCCGCCGTGGTGGATCGCACCCAGAGCCATATCTTTGATCTGCACGACCGGCTCTACCCCCTGGTTGTCCACAACAGCGGCCGTGAGCGCTACGGGATGCTGGCGCTGCCGGGGGCGTGGAGCTGGCAAGGTGACCAGGTGACCAGGTGACCAGGTGACCAGGTGACCAGGTGACCAGGTGACCAGGTGACCAGGTGTCACTTATCGGCACCGTGAGGTGTCACCCGGTCACCCGGTCAGCGCAAGCGAAGCGAGCGCACAGTCACCGTGTCAGAAAGCAAGCGAAGCGAGCGCACAGTCACCCTGTCAGAAAGCAAGCGAAGCGAGCGCACAGTCACCCTGTCAGAAAGCAAGCAAAGCGAGCGATGACCAGCCCTGAGGCAAATACACTCTTCGACGCCGCCTACTACGCCACGGGCCTCGGCCTGCCCTACAAGCGCGACGAGCGCTGGCTCGCGTTCTTTGCGGGCGTGGCGAACAAGATCGTGGCTGAGATCGGGCCGGGCTCTGTGCTGGATGCGGGCTGCGCCCTCGGCATGCTCGTGGAGCAGCTGCGCGCCCGCCAGGTGGACGCGGAGGGCGTGGACATCTCGGAGTTCGCCATCGGCAGCGCCCACCCGTCGGTGCAGCCATATGTGCGCGTGGGCTCTGTGGCCGCGCCCTTCGGCCGCCGCTACGACCTGATCGTCTCGATCGAGGTGCTGGAGCATATGCCGCGCGCCGAGGCCGAGCGCGCCGTGGCGAACTTCTGCGCCCACAGCGACGATGTGCTCTTCTCCTCGTCGCCGCTCGACTTCAAAGAGCCGACCCACTTCAACGTCAACCCGCCCGAGTACTGGGCCGCGCTCTTCGCCCAGCACGGCCTCTTCCGCGACGTGGACTTCGACGCCTCGTTTGTCACGCCCTGGGCCACGCGCTTCCGTCGCCGCAGCGAGCCGCCCCACCGCCTGGTGCGCGATTACGAGCGCCGCTTCTGGGAGCTCTGGCGCGAGCGCGGCGACCTGCGCCAGCTTGCTTTGGAGCAGCGCGAGCAGCTTGTGGACGCCGAGGCCCGCGCCGCCAGTGCCAGTCTCCAGGCCGAGGCCGCCGCCCGCACGCTGCGCTCCCGCGACGAGCAGGCCGCCCGCCTGCTCCGCGAGGCCGCCGCCGCCCCCCAGGCCGAGGCGAGCGAGCTGCGCGCCTACGCCGCCCGCCTGGAGGCCGAGCTCGCCACCAAAAATACGCACATCGCCCGCCTGGAGGCGCTGGTGCGCGGCCTGGAGCGCGGGCGCGTAATGCGGGCGCTGCGCTGGCTGGCGAGGAGACAAGGAGACAAGGAGACAAGGAGACAAGGGGACAAGGAGACAAGGAGACAAGGAGAGAGCCCGTTGGAGCCGTCAGGCGCTCCTGGTCTCCTTGTCTCCCCAGCGAGCGTAGCGAGCGATGCTCCCGGTCGCGGGGCGAGCGCAGCAAGCGACGCGCCATACGCGCGCTGGATCGCCGCCACCGAGCCTGGCCCCGCCGAGCTGGAGCGGCAGCGCGAGCAGGCGCAGGCCCTGGCGTACCAGCCCCTGATCAGCGCGATTATGCCGGTGTTCAACCCGCCGCCCGCAGCCCTGGAGGCGGCCATTGCCTCGCTGCACGCCCAGACGTATGGGCGCTGGGAGCTGTGCGTGGCCGATGGCGGCTCCGCGCCTGAGCAGCGCGCCATCCTGGAGCAGGCTGCCGCCGCCGACCCGCGCGTGCGCGTGACGCTGCTCGGCGCAAATGGCGGCATCGCCGCCAACTCCAACGCCGCCCTCGCCATGGCCCAGGGCGAGTTTCTGCTTATCCTCGACCACGACGACGCCCTCGCTCCGAACGCGCTCTTCTCCCTCGCGTCGCTGCTGCAACGGAACCCCGACGCCGACGCCATCTGCTTCGACGAGGACAAGCTCAGCGAGGACGGCGCCACGCGCCATAGCCCCTGGTTCAAGCCCCAGGCCCCTTCGCCCGACCTGCTGCTCTCCACCAACTACCTGATGCACGGCCTGTTCCGCCGCAGCCTTGTGGCCGAGCTTAGCGGCTTCGATCCCGCCACTGACGGCGCCCAGGATTGGGATCTGGCCCTGCGCGTCTCCGAGCGCACCACGCGGATCTACCACATCCCCCAGGTGCTTTACCACTGGCGTCAGGTGCCCGGCTCGGCCGCCCGCGAGGCCACAGCAAAGCCCTGGGCCATCGCCGCGCAGCGCCGCGCGTTAGAGGGCCACCTGCGGCGCACGGGCGCCGTTGGGGCCAAGGTGCAGGTGAGCGAGCAGGGCCTGGCCCACGTACTCTGGCCAACCTTCGGCCTCAAGGTTTCGATCATCATTCCCACCAAGGACAAGGCGGCGCTGCTGCGCGCCTGCGTCGGCTCGATCCTGCGCGCCACGGCCTACCCAAGCTTCGAGATCGTGCTGGTGGACACGGGCAGCAGCGAGCCCGCTACGGCCGCCTTGTACGCCGAGCTAGCCGCCGATCCGCGTGTGAAGGTCGTGGAGCTGCCGGGGCCGTTCAACTGGGGCCGCGCGAACAACGTTGGCGCCCGGCACGCCACCGGCGACCGCCTGCTCTTCCTCAACAACGACACCGAGGTGCTGGACTCTGGCTGGCTTGATGAGCTGGTGGGCTGGGTGGAGCGCCGCGAGGTGGGCGTGGTTGGCGCGCGCCTGGTGCGGCCCGACGGCACAACCCAGCACGCGGGCATCGCCATCGGCGTGGAGGGCCACGGCAGCCACCTCTTCGACGGCAGCAGCGGCCCCGTCTACGGCCCCTTCGGCTCCTCCGAGTGGTACCGCGACCTGCTGGCCGTCACCGGCGCCTGTATGCTCGTGCGCCGCGAGCTGTTCGATGCACTAGGCGGCTTCGACGAGGCCTACAGCGTGGGCTACAGCGACATCGCCTTCTGCCTCGACGCCGTGGCGCGTGGCCTGCACGTTGTCTACACGCCGTTCGCACGCCTGCTGCACCACGAGGGCGCCTCACGCGGCCTGAGCCTGCCCCCCGCCGATGTGCTGCGGGCAACGATGCGCATGCTCCCGCTGATCGCGGCGGGCGACCCCTTCTTCAGCCCCAACCTGGCGCCCACCGCGCGCGTGCCCGCCGTTGCCGATCCCACAGGCGAGGACGCGCTCGACCGCCTCGCCACCATCCTGCGCCAGTTTGGCCTGGTCTACTACGACGGCAGCGCGCCCCTGCGCGAGATCATCGACGGAGGACGATGGACGGTGGACGGGGAAGCAGACGGAGGACGATGGACGGTGGACGGGGAAGCAGACGGAGGACGGAGGACGGTGGACGGTGGGCACCAGCAGCTAGCGGCCAGCCCTGCCGCGAGTGCCCGCGATACGGCCGCTCCGGCACCGTCCATCGTCCACCGTCCACCGTCTAGCCCTGGCACTCCGGCACCGTCCCCCGTCCACCGTCCACCGTCTAGCCCTGGCATTCCGGCACCATCCACCGTCCACCGTCCACCGTCTAGCCCTGGCACTCCGGCACCGTCCACCGTCCATCGTCGACCGTCGCTCCTACCGTCGCTGCTCCTCATCACCCACGACCTGGGTATGAGCGGCGCGCCGATCATCCTGGCGGAGCTGGCCGTGGCCCTAGCCGCGCGCGGCTACGCGCTTACCGTGGCCGCGCCCGCCGATGGCCCGCTGCGCGACCGGCTGGAGGCGGCGGGCGTGCGGGTGCGCGTGGTGCCGCACCTGATCGGCGATGCCACGGCGGCCTACAGCGCCATCGCCGGCCACGACCTCGCCTTGGTCAACACGATCCACGGGGCGCGGGCGGTCCACGCCGCGCGGGCAGCGGGCGTGCCGTGCGTCTGGTGGGTCCACGAGGCGGGCTTCGGGCGGCGCCTGGCCGACGAGCGCCCCGAGGTGGCGCAGGCTTTTGCCGCAGCCGACGCCCTAGTATTTCCCACGGCGGCCACGGCGGCGCGCTACGTGGGGCTGCTGCCTGGCCCCGCCCCGTCCCCCGTGCCCTTCGGGGTGCGTCGGCCCGATGGCACCAGCCTGCGCACAACCCGGATTCCGCTGCGTGTCGACGGCGTCCGCCGCAGCGGCCAGCGTGCCGCGCCGGCGCTCGGCGCCGATACCACCGCCGTATTGAAGGCCCTGACCTGATGCGAGAAACCGCCTGGCGCCACCTGCGCGCCGATGAACTGCGCGCCCGTGCGGCCGAAAACCCGGTCGTCATCCTGCCGCTCGCCGCCATCGAGCAGCACGGCCCGCATCTGCCGGTCGAGGTGGATGCCGTGCTGGGCGAGG
>ENA-ORBV01012786-ORBV01012786.1-microbial-mat-metagenome-genome-assembly--contig:-NODE-12786-length-12879-cov-5.764099_pt1 | contig 12879 bp, 9 predicted proteins | sample MGYA00237777_ERZ505514 | MGnify/ENA primary metagenome ERZ505514 (study PRJEB26160, sample SAMN06269048) | microbial mat metagenome | isolation source: Oligotrophic lake microbial mat | place...
TTTTTTTTCAAGCAGAAGACGGCATACGAGTTTCGCCTTAGTCTCGTGGGCTCGGAGATGTGTATAAGAGACAGTATTCATGGTTGCCGTACCACGACTGGTACTACAATGTAGTACCACGCAAGCGGTATTCATATTCCATATTACCAAAGTAGCCTACTAATCTACACAGTAGCACAGTGTTTGCCATGTGTGACAGACAGTGCTTTAACTCTCATGGTGGTTGAATTGTCACATTTGTGGAAGATGTGGCAATTTGTCACTAACAGGAAAATAATTTTTCTCTGATAATTTTTGGTTTTTGTAACTGGAGAATGGTGAACAGTGAAAAATGAAACACAAAATGCAACAAGCCTCAAATGCAAAAAGTCAAAAGAAACAGGACATTTGTTGCATTTTGCAAGGGGCACAGCCACAAAATTGCAAGAATGGAACCAACAAGGACAGACATGACTGGATTTTCTCTGGTGAGTCCCTCCCAGTCCATGCAACACATTGGGATGGTTTGTGGAGTTTTCTGGTTTCACGGCTTGATGCAAAGAACATTCACACAATCATTGTCTTCTGGTGTCAATTGATGTGCTCTGCATCAACAAAGAATTCACAGCACATGAAATCAACCACATCAGTCAATCTTTGTTTGAAAAATTTTTTTAAGTACAAATGGGAGCATGGGCTGGATCAAAATGTTTCGCAGGAGCCAAAACGTTGTTTGGATTGGTCAAGACACTCAGCAAAATGTGTCATTGGTGCGAAGATTAGGTTGGAGCAACTGTTATAGTATCACGAGCTACTGACGGAGGCTCGATACACTCTGGAGTAAATAATAGAAAGCAACAAACGGCTTTGTTGTGACGTGTCCCCAAGGAGGAGTACTTTTTCCCTCCATCGTCGTAAACTATATCGAATAGTTCTTTGAATAATGCTAGAGTACAAAATTACTTTCATAGTGGTAGATGGATGATTCGTAACCCATGAAGACCGGCGACCGCCGGCAGGAATAGATGTGTATTTTCCAAAAAATCCAGCAAATGCTCAATGTTTCATCCCAGCTTGAACTTGGGTGGATCCTCTCCTCCATCGGAGCAAGACGAAGTAGTAGCCGTCGAACCTGCAAATAGTACCATTTCTACCCACAGTTCATGGACCCACCAAATGATGGGTAAATGAGCATTGGTCTGGACAAGAAGCAAGATATGGGCAATCATACAATCTCGACCTTGTTGTTGGGAAAAGAAAGCATCATCATCCTTCGTCGTCGTCCTCGCTTGATAAATGGCGGCCGTACAAGCATTGGCCAAAAGTATTAATGGAACACCCGTACAAGACAAGGCAAGACCTTGTCGACAGGCAGGACTTCCCACCGGAGCCAGCGCCGTCCAAAGGGCAAGACAAAGCGTTTGACAAATTGTGCCGAGCATGGTGCAAAGTAAAATTCCAAAAAAGGGCGGGGATTCCGCCGTGGTGCGGCCAAACGTTTGGACGAGATTGTATTCGTACCCAAATCCGGTCCAGACCAGTGCCGGCAACATTTTGGAAGGATTCGAAGATTGAGTGACACCCATGCCCAATACCATGATCCCCGTCACAATCCCCCCTATCGAACCGAGCTTGACGAGAAATCGGACCATCGAATGGAATCGAACATTCTTCTTTGTCATCGTGGTGCTGGGGGTGCTGGAGGTGATGCCGGGGCGGCCTCTCTTGTCGATGGAAGCGTAGAACAGGACCCCGACGAACAGGTAGTAGTTCCACAAACCCTTCTTCTTGTGATTGCTAGTTACTGCTGCTGCGCCACCACCCAAGCATTGCCCCAATGTCACCCCCGCCAATATACTCAGTACCAAATACGTCGACAGACTTCGCCCTCCTTGTAGCGATGCTTGTACTAAATGATATCCCAATGGAATCAAGCAGGAAAAGGTAAATTCGCCTCCCAAAAACGCCATCCATCGTTTGTCGTCGTCGCCGCCGCCGTCAGAGTAGTCCTCCATCGTCAAGAAAAAGCCATCCGAAAGAATGTCAAATCCATTCGTGGTCAACCGGACCACCGACACCAGAACCAACGTTCCCGTGGCGACAAGCCCGAGTCGCAGCGAAAGAGAAAGTAGTAGCATGGTGGTCGATGATGGGGGCATGATGTTCGCGGCCTTTGGGAATGATTGTTGTAACGTCCATAAAAGGTACCAGTACCAATAGGGTACAGCTTGGCGATTACAGTAATTATTTTGATGATCTTGGATTGAGGGACCCTGCTTGGGGACGCACGTCTTGGATTTGGCCGTAATAATAAAGGTGCCATTTCATCCGAGTCGTGTCCCGAGTTCTAGACATGGAACTACTGTGCATCCCAGGGAATTGTGCCCGAACGCTGTTCGATTTTTTGCACAACTGACCCCTTTACAAATCCACTCTTAAAGTGGTTGGAAAATCGAAGGGATTTCAGTAAGGGGTGCAGCAGAGCATGTTGGATGGTGACATTTATGTGTGGCACGGCCAGTCGGCTCACTCCTCGCTTCGCTCGTCGCCCCCCCCTGGAAGGTGGAGATTCAGTCCCGGTGTGAGACATGTTGCTGAGCAAGCTTACTTTTCGTACCATGTCTCTCATGAAGCTGTTTTAAGTCGGAAAATGTCTTGTCTACAGCAACCCTTTGTGCATTTATACTGGCATGTTTTAACATGGTTTGAGATGCGACATGCATGGCTCTGCGCTGCACTTCTCAAATTGCGTGGCATGTGCTGTTTTCACACAGTGAGGGCCTGCCAAATTTTTTGCACAACTAGCCCCTTTCTATTGTGCTGCAATGATCATTAGTTTCTAACTTGTGCAAAATCACATCTGCTTTGTTGGTGAAACATCAGGGTAGGAAAATTTGTTTTGAAGCATTGTCATTGTCGTTTGTCGTCCTGTTTGCGGTCGATTTGACGGTGAAGAATTGTCGTTTGTCAGATTGACATTTGTGGCAGTTGAGTTCCACAATGAGCACCAGAATGGCAACCACAAGCTGATTGTGATCGTTTGTTGAATGCACTTGCCAATGCATGCGGTGTGCCGTTTGCTACTGGCACAGCCAAAAGACACCCTTTGCATCTTGCCTTGAAGAACGATGGGATCGTCCACTTTCATGACGATTTTGTCCACATGACGGCAACCAATGTTGATTCACTTCAGTGCAGAAAGTCTGGTTTACTTGTCCCTCTCAAAATGAATTTCAAGATAACACTTTGAGCACTCCTTGCCTTTTGCGACCACGAGTCGCACAAGAGATGTGGAGGCATCAACATCCTGTTCAGTGCGGCTACAGAGTTCAAGAATTTACTCAACACCAAGTGCAATCCCACGCAAGAAATGGTCCCGTGGGGTTTGGTCTTGTCCAAGAACCAAGGTCTTTCGAACTGGAACAAGATGGTCAAGCCAAATTCACGTGACTTTAAGCCTTTTTGGGAAGCCAACAATTGGGTTGAACACAAGGAAGGATTTATGATTGCCCTTGAAGCCCAAAATCTTACTCATTTGGTGGACAAGACGCACACTGTTGTTGATCCGGACCTTGCCAAGGCTCAACAAAAGCATTTGCATAAGGTGATGAAGGATGCATTCATCCATCATGAAGCCAAGTCAATTGTCAAGATGTGTGTTGAGACGAAAGATGCTCGTGTCATCTGGGAACAAGCATGCAAGGTGCATGACGAGTCTGTCTCCTCCACGTCGATGAATGGAGATGCAATTCTTGGATGGTTGCCAGGTGTCCAACTGCACAAAGCCAACTGGAATAGAGCCCAAGGCAAATCTGTTACCTTCTGTTCAATGAGATGTGCCCTGACTCTTTTGTTGATAGTGATCAGGCCTTTCCAATGCTTCAGAATGTCATCAGTGGCACTCCCAATCTCGCGAACATCTTGAATTTGTATCGCCAGACCAAGAAGGCAGCAGGTCAATCCATCAAGATCTCTCTCAGAGAACACATTGCCCTTCTTGCCCAACAAAGCCCAAGTTTATGACAACGCGAAGACGTGCACAGGTCACAATTATCGTCGAAGTGCCGCTGCGCATGAACTCGTCGGACAAGAACAAGAATGTGAGACCAATGTCCACGACTTTGATGATGAAGGAGACAAGGAACCCGAGCTCAACAAGCTCTGGGAGGCAAATGTGATGAATCAGTGAGATCCCAAGACAGGCCGTCACCTTGGCAACAAGAACGGCAACAGAGCACAGGATTCAAGAAGGGTCAGTGCCAGAAGCACAAAGAGAATGAAATGCAAGGCACTTGTTCTCGGGCCCACATGGATCGTGAGACATGGAACTTGTTCAAGTTGCAGGAGTCAGACAAGAAGGCCTGGGATAGATTATTGGATAAAGCCAAGACGAAGATTGCTGGATGCCATTTTAACAAAGGTGAAGAGTGTGTGTCCCAAGGCTCTGAAGCCAACAAGATGGAGGCCAAGGAACACGATCCATGCAAAAACAAGAATCCGCAAGGTTTCCTTGCAACTTTGAGGGGGGTCCCAAAGGAACCTGTTCTGCATTTTTTTGCAGGCCCTCACTTAACCATGTGAAAAGCAGTGTTTTTATGAAAGTCGAACAAATTCAACATGGAACCAAAATGTCACATCCAAATCCATGTTAAAACATGCTAGCAGAAATCTGCTCAAATTGCTTGTAGAAAAGACATTTCTGCCAATGATTCGAGTTCTTGCAGACATGGAATGATCATTTAATAGCCAGGACTGGAGGAATGAGCAAAGTGTGGAGTGGGCCAACTGGTCCTGACAACAGCTCAAAACACTTCCCAGGACCATGAATTGCATGGGTGTTTGGCAGAAGCAAAATCAGTAGGCACAGCTGTGCTAGCTAGCCAGTGTCGTGCTGGCACTGCAAACTCCACAAACCTCAAAATGGCAGAGAGACAGACGAGCAGACTCCATGCTAAACAACCAAGCACCTAGAGTCTACTAATGCACCGTACAATTGCAGTAGTAGTATTGCAGGAACCTTCCCAGTCGTGCATTATGTGCTAAAAAATCATGTCATAAAAACATCACACGATTTTCGAAAATCGTGTGACAAAATCATGTGATAAAAGTCATGTGATAAAAATGTCACATGATTTAACGGTTCCTGTGATAAATGTATCACACGATTCGAATTTATCGGTTAAATAACACGTTAACCGTTAAAATATTTATCACAGTGTTTTCAAATCATGTGATAAAATCATGTGATAAAAGTCATGTGATAAAAATATCACATGAAAATATCACACGATTCCGGTTAACGCACGACTGGGAACGTTCCAGCACACAACAACATCAAACAAAATACCCAACAACAACAAGTCAGCAGAGCCAAGCATTCAATATCGAAAGTCCAAGACAAAGGAACAGACAGCCAAAACTGCAAGTTTCGGTAGTGTGAATACAGTAATATCGGTTGGCTGTAATTCAAAACTACAAGACGGACTCGACTCGACCAAACCCTGATCATCGCTCTTGGGTTTTCAAGTGAGTCTCATTCATTTACAAATTTGGCAGTTTGCGGCATCCACATACTTTCTGGATATTTCCAACTGATCAAGTCAAGTCATTCGGAATCAAAATGGGTCGTCAAGTTCCTCATTATGGTACGTCGACTGGTCCAAGAAAATATTTGCTCTCTCTCTTTGTCGCTCTGTCTGGAGAACTCAAAAAGGATTCTTTTTTTCATTCATTGCGTATTTCATAACTGCTTTTCCAAGATGTCGATGTCGAGGCCGCTCGTTCCGAAGACGAGCAAGACTATCCCATGGCCGAAGCCATTCCCATATTGAGCAACGAGAACTTGAATGGCGCCGATCGTCCTCCTTCGGCCAATCCAAGTTACATGTCTAGTACGAGTACTAGTAGCAGCACTGCAGCAACTCCAACAGCACCTCCTTTGCCTACGACTAGTACTAGTAGTTCGGTTCGCTATCAAAATAGTCCTGTTGGCAGTCATACAACAACACACGACAATGACAACAACAATCGTCACCACTATCAACATCTCGGCCACAACAACAATTTGCGGTATCGTCAAATTCAGGGACGCAAACCTGTCGAGGGAGCACTGTGTCCCTTTTGTCAAACGGAAACCACCACACGGACGGTCCATCATGCCAATGGTGTCACCTGGGTCGTTGCCGCCATTTTGGCATGTTGTTGTTGTCCGTGCTGTTGTTGTTTTACGCCCTTTTGTTTTAAATGCTGTCTCCAAACCGATCACATCTGTACGACCTGTCAAAATAAGATATCCCGAGTGGGACCCTTTGCCAGTGCGACACTGTAGTCCTATAACAATAATATCCACAGTATGACGATCCATAGATCAGTCAATCAATCAGCATTTCTATTGCAAGTCAAACACAAGATAAATAGAGAAGCGATTGAAACAACTGGTGGAAGGGCCACTATGGGCTGAATAGGATCAGAGATGACACAATTGAAATGAGAAATCATCCAGGCGCTCATACTTGACACAATATCTGAGCATGACTACCCTTTCCTGTGATGGCATGGCCGTAATTGCGCCAAAGGAACGACAACAGATTCTCAAAGGTGCCGTTTTCTGAAGTCGTTGACAAAGCCTATGCCAGCTTCCTTGTAGAAGCAAGCGTGTTGGCTAAATTTGGGCGTCGGCTAGCAAGAACCAAGGTGAAATTAACCTTTTTCCATTATTATATAAATGACACTAAAATAATATGCATACTCAGGCTTCTCATATAGCCTTTACAACTCTTTTTCTTTTAAATGGTTCATCGAAGATCCACTAGCAACCATTTCAATAACGCGATGGAAACCAACGACCACGTCCAACCAAAGTCAAACCTTCTTGGAGAAGAAGACACGGATGATACGGTGACACTTTCTGGAGTTAACTCTTCATTGTCCTCGTTGTTGGTGCTGTCCGGAACTTCATTCTCGGTGTTGTCAGAAAGCGTGACTAACGGGACTTCCGATGGAGCGTCGGAAGCGCGCAGGGAAAGAGCGGCAGATGGGCTTGCAGACTCTGGCACGGAACTGCTAATGATTCCTGCTGTGGTATCGAAGTTGGCATCCGTATCTATCAATTCGGCTGTGGTGGCGGCTGTTTCCACTAATGTTGCGGCCAAGGACGCTTCAAACGTCGTACCATCCGTAGCAGCATCCGTAGGCGAGAGGGTTGCGGCTTCCGTTGCCGCTTCGGTGGGATTGGTTGTGGATACCATGATGGTCTCGGGAGCCTCCGTCTCCTCTATCGGTAGAATGCCTCGTACATCTTCCACCTTGAAACATTCCACGAATCCTCCAACTCGAGAGTTGGCCTCTGCCATGCCCGCAGCAGCAACTGTAGTACCATCGGCGGAAAAAGCGCAGACATTTCCAAACTTGTCACCAGGAGCTGCTCCAGGCTCAATGCCAATCAGTAGCCAATCTTGCTCCTCCTCCATCCACTCATAAACACTGACTCTACCGGTCTCGTTAGGTCCAATGCCGGGTTGTCCAACGGCGAACGTACTGCTGTTGCCAACACAGAAACTGCCATCGACCATTTCCGGAAAATCAATATCGGAACCCATCCTCTCCCACTCGGTTTCATTATTGAGCTGGTAAACTCGGGCGAATGTCAAAGCACTCACGAACAGTTTCGTGGCATCTGAGGACAAGAATACATGCAAACCAAAGCTATCTCCGTCCACTCTATCTGTCGCTGTTAAATTTTGCCCAACTTGATAAAAAGTTGTGTTTTCCTCGTTCCAAGCGTTCACTTGGACAAAAGAGAATCCGTTGGCGCCAACTGCATACGTCTGCCCATCTGCAGAAAGCGAGATACCTGACGGATCCACCACAAAGTCCCAAACAGTAGTAGCTTGATGCCTCCATCTCCACTCGGATCGACGCGAACTAAAGACCAAATCATACACAGACACCTGCGTCTCGTTGTCTCCCACAAGAAGCGATGCCAAGGTCTTGCCATCATCGGATAGGACAGAGTGACTAAACCCAGTGTTCCAGGGAAGTTCGTCGCCAATTTGGGCAAAGGCGCTCTCTGAAACGTTGTAGACTAAATGATCGAAATAACTGTCGTACATGACAATCAATCCATCTGGTGTCATGTCCAAATTGAGTCTACTGACGTCCCCGGAGAAAAATCCATCGTTGGTTTGAAGAATCCTTGAGCTTGGATTGGATTCACTCACGAGGGACCATGAGTTGCCAGTTTCGTTCTTTTCATTAATGGTAGCTAAACCGAGTTGGGAGGTGAAGGAAGGATTGGTGCTTAACATCCACTGCGCCACAGCTACTTTGCTTCCGTCGCCAGACAGGGCAATGTCGTCGACGCCGTGAGAGTCGAGACGACCGGCCGCTGAGACGGACGGAGCCTGTGATACCGTTGGTGATACTGTGGGGGCCAAAGTGGGAATTAGCGTCTCATTGGTTGATATTAGCGTCTCATTGGTTGCATTGAGATAGCTAGTAGGAGGTTCCTCATCTTCTGTGTTGCCACTCAAGGTAACATCAGCCACAGCCATGACTTGCACGTAACCTCCTCCAATTCTCGAGTCCGACTGGATCGACCCAGCGGCCGCCACCACAGCTCCATCGCCGGAAAGCGAACAAAGCCGACCAAAATGATCTTCCTGCGCCATACCATTCACAACTCCGTGGTACCTCCAGTCTTGGTCCGAATCATCCCATTTGTAAACCGTGACTCGTCCCGTATTGTTGACACCAAAGTTTTCTTGCCCAATCGCCACCACATTGCCACTGCTGGAAGCCACACACAGCTCTCCCTGAAACCCTTGAGGATACTCCACATCACGGCCACGTTGGATCCAGCCACTTGTTTTGTCATCATATTCAAAAAAGCGTGCAAATGTGTATCCACCCACGGCCAAACGAGTTCCGTCCGCGGACAAGGCCACTCGATATCCAAATCCTTCTTGAGCACTATTGACTCGATCTTCGGCCATGAGGGTTTTACCAACTTGGACCCAAATCCCACCCCCATCGGCGACATCTCTCCATTCCGCAGTCGTCACCGTCTCGTTGCCACCCATAATGGGAGCACTCACGGTCGTGACCACGGTAGACCGCGGTGTCCATTGCTTGACAAAGACCGAGGGAATGCCCGTGGCACCGGCGGCATACATGTTTCCATCGGCACTGAGTGAGACATCGGACATGTTGACACGCTCGGTCGTGGCATAATCATTGGGCGTGGTGGGCCGTGGCGTCCACATGCCACCTGTTTGATTATCGGTATTTTTCACCACCAAATCAAAGACTTCGACCATGGGCACCGTCTTCATGGTATGAAAGCTATTTCGATCGGGACGATTGACACGCGCCACTGTCGTGGTGGCCGATGCCGCACTGGCAAAGGAGGAGGAAGTCATGGTGGGAAGGTTTCCATTGGTAATGGCCAAACGCTGATCGACGCGGAATCTAAAATTGGAAGGATGATTGCCCATGGGAGGCCATCCATTGTAGGCACGAACATGAACGTCCCAATCATTGTTTTTTCCAATGACTATATTTTGACCATTGGATGTCATGGCCATGGCCACATCGGAATGGTCGGTGGGACGCCAATCCCGACGATATTCCACCAGAATGGGGGACCCATACGAGTCCCATGTCGTGGAGGATGCATTGCTGCGTTGGTGGACTTGGACATGTGAATCCACGACCATTTCTTGACTGACAATCTCGTTGGATTCTGTATCGGTTTCCGAGCGAAGGTATTGTGACCAGGATGCCACTCCCACAATGGATCCATTGAAGGAAAGAGAAATGGAATTGATCACAGTGACATTGTTATACACATCCTTTGTGGTGGTAGTTGTATACGTCTCGGTAAGAGGTGGTAAAGTGGTGGTTGTTGTCGTTGCATTCGTACTGTTGCTATCGTCCACGGTTTCATCTGCGATGCCATTGTCATCATCAAAATCAATATCCGTTTCCGCGACAAAATCATCGGATCCTACAAAGATAGTATTGGCCGTGTCGGGAGCGGTTGTTTCGGGTGCAACCGTGGCTGGTTCGGCTTCGCATGACGAAAAATCATACATGGCCGAGGCAAAGGGGGATGTCCGATCTACGTCCAGGTTACTACCCTCGGCGGTATAATGTTCGAGTGTATCAATATTGGGTCCAAATTCCACACCACAATAATTGGATTGACCTCCTTGAGGAACATTGGTACAGTCGTAGGAGGTTCGCAAGTCGGAATTGTCACAGACCGTGGGTTGACACGATTTACAATCCTGGAAATCAGCAGCCGTCGTCGTATTGGAAGCCACATAAATTTGACAACTATAGTCGTCTCGAACAAAACTATCTTGATGACGAATATTGACCATGCAAAAACTGGTATTCATCGCAATGGCAGTCATGGCTGGCGTGTTGGAATCTTCCTCTTGTTGTTCATTATTATTGTTATGATTGCCAATGGAATCCACAGCGGCTCGAATTTCCTCCGTGCTGGTAAAGAAAGGACTTTCCGCAGCTGCACTATCCGCATCAGCATCCGTAGTAGTACTGTTAGCATCCTCTGTAGTAGTTGTCGTATTCACCAATTGATACAAATCACGACAATGCGTCGCATTGAGCGGCACCAAAAAGTCGGGATCCGCATCCGGCGTCGTGAGAAAGTAATGGACGTCATGACGAATGGCACATTGTCCCGTGACTTCATCGCAGTAGGGACAATAATCGTAGATGCATTCCACACGAAAGACCGTGTGGTCGACATCGGTACGAACACAAGTATTGCAAGGATGTTGGGACATTAATTTTTCATTGTTGCGGTACAAGAAGCGGGTCACAATGGCCGTGCAAATGGCATCGTGACTATCGATAGCACTCTCATCGTTGTTGTTGAAACTATTGTCTTGGAGATGGCGCAAGTTATGTTGTTGTGGTTGTCGTTGTTCATCCTTCGCTGCATACAAATGACTAGTGGTAGGAAATCGAACGGGTGATGATGCCGCACTACTAGTAGCACCTACTGCTTTGGCAGGCAAGGCCAAGGTGGCCAGCACCACAACAACCAAGTGAGTGATGCCTTTCGTAACTCGGCGGCACAACAACATGGTCATCAGTTGTATCTAGCTAGAATTCTACAATACAAAAGTTTGAACAGCTAACAGTGCTTCACTTCAAACAAACAATAGCTCTGCTTTTAGTTGATGGCACATGTGAATGAAGGATGGCAAGCAACTTACTAACTTGCTTGTCTGCATTTCACCGAAAAGATCGAGAATTTAAAGTTCGCGCCATAACAAAAACCTTGGCGGTAAGCTGGCCCGGCGTGGTGGGATTCAAACAAAACCGGGGAAGGGGGAAGGGAAAGAAAAAAGGGGGCATGGGAAAAAAATGTGTCTGGAACTTCACTCTAGCTAGCTAGAATGTTACAGTAGCTAGGCTACAGTGCAGTGCAAGTACAGCAGCTAGCACACCAATCAATCCAAAAGTACAGTAGGACATGGCTACAAGTGAAAGATTTGCATGGTCAACAGTGCTGTGTTTTGCAACACAATCAATGTGTTTTGAAGCAAACAGTTTGCTTTGTCAAAGATGTGTTCAAGTTTTCAGACAAAATTCGAGTTGTAAAATCAAACTGTCATAATGCAAGTGCATGTGGGTGAACTTTGGGCTTGTTTTTCATTTTCTTCCTAGGAATTCCTGTTTTCCTCTGATTCTTTCCTCACTTTCGGTTTCAACATGTTTCAGGTGTTTCGTTCGTTAAGCACACCTACAAAAGCGAACTGAAGCATTCGGAGTCACTGTAATCCCTGTTTTCCTTTGGCAGATTTCCATTTGTTGCATGGCTGGCTGACTACATGGGGTGTTGTGGACACTCATTGTAGAACTAAGTGTCAGTTTTGCATGTCACTGGTTCTGATGCACTTGCTTTCAGGATTGTCAATCACTGTTTGTGTCAGCAAAATGGGGCAACTGCACAAAACAACACAATGTGCCCCTCCCATGGCTTCTCCCAACTAAGCTGAACCAACTGAAGCACTGTAAGAATGGATACTTTTGGTGAGTGCAGTGTAGCAGTCCAATGTCAGATCCAATCAATGGCAAGATTGATCCATGCAGTCATTCGGCAACTTGCTGTGTCTTGTGCAGCAGAGGAAATCATGATGTTTCTGCGAAAACACAAAACCAGTGTTCATTGGCTTTCCTTTTCCTCCTAACTTCCTTTTCTTGTTGGGACCTCCAAAGGAAGTTGTTTTGTTGGGTGTGCAAGAGATTTTCTTCTTTATCTGGTTCATTGTCTGTTTGGGCCCAACCACAAAGGAACATCGACAAGAAAAGTGAAACTTCTTCTTTCATGATGTTTTGATTACCAAAGTCTCACCTTTTCTTCCTTCAACACCCCATGCAGAAACGTTCTCAATTTCAATCAACTTCTGCACATCAGCCCGGTCACCAACCTTTGCAGAGCCATGGGAGTCACACCACCAAACTCGCACTTTGGGGCATCCAGTGCTCTGTCGATTGAATGAGAAAATGAATTTTCATTTCATCTTTGTGTTCGCTTCTTCTTTGCCCAGCTTTGATGCATTTATTTCTGAAGTTGATTCAGAAGGGGCAAAGGTAGTTGAGAATCAACCCAGCTACTTTAGCAAAGTAGCATGCTACCTGTTTCTAGCTGGCTAATCAAGAAAATGCAACTAAAGTGCCAACATGAAAAATAAACAGAGATTGCCACCACAAACGAGACATTAATATGTCTTTGTAGTGGTTGGGCAAGTGAAGGGAATAGGGGCTTCCTATCCTTTTCATTCCTCAAATCGGACTCTCATGCCAAACATTTTGCAACTCAATTCTATGACACCAACCCCCCCCCCCCCAGCCAACCAACGT
>ENA-ORBV01012789-ORBV01012789.1-microbial-mat-metagenome-genome-assembly--contig:-NODE-12789-length-12877-cov-8.275000_pt1 | contig 12877 bp, 9 predicted proteins | sample MGYA00237777_ERZ505514 | MGnify/ENA primary metagenome ERZ505514 (study PRJEB26160, sample SAMN06269048) | microbial mat metagenome | isolation source: Oligotrophic lake microbial mat | place...
ATGATACGGCGACCACCGAGATCTACACCTCTCTATTCGTCGGCAGCGTCAGATGTGTATAAGAGACAGAATTTATATTGTAAATGGATTGGCTTCCTTGAGCTTCAATTTCAGATGTGTAGTCAGATGTGCTATATTTATTTATAATTGATTGATAACCTAGTTTTACCCCAGTGACAATTTTTTTACTATTAACATATGAAAAGGAGAGGTTGTATTTTATTTCTGTGTGTTTACTAGTTGGAGTATTAAAAAGGAAGTTTAAGAATTCTGAATCTTGACGATAAAAATCATGAATAGAATGATCTACTTGTCCATTGTTACTCACTGAAAAAGAAAGGGATGTTTTTCGTGATTTTACACTATCTATTTGTCCAGTAGAGAAATTAGAAATAAGTAGGGTTAGAAATAAAAAAATTGAAATTGATTTATGGTTCATTGTCTGTAACTTTACGGCTCATGATTAAACTCATTTCTCTCCACGTACTCAATAATTTTTCCTGCAATATCAACTCCTGTTGCGCCTTCAATTCCTTCTAGTCCGGGAGATGAATTTACTTCCATTACTAATGATCCACGAGCAGATTGCAACATGTCGACACCCGCAATTGCCAATCCTAATTTTTTTGCTGCTTTTATTGCTGTTTCTCTTTCTTCTTTCGTTAATTCAACAATGTTTGCTTTTCCACCACGGTGCAAATTGCTTCTGAATTCGCCCGGAGCGCCTTGGCGTTTCATTGCACCAACAATTTTCCCATCTACAATAAATGCACGGATGTCCGCACCACCTGCTTCCTTAATAAATTCTTGAACAAGGATGTTTGCTTTCAATGCCAAAAAAGATTCAATTACCGATTTCGCAGATTTGTGTGTCTCAGCTAAAATTACTCCGATACCTTGTGTCCCTTCTAATAATTTAATTACTACTGGCGCACCACCAACTTGTTCCAATACGTTATCAATGTTTCGAGGAGCAGAAGCAAATGCTGTTTTGGGCATTCCTATTCCTGCCTTTGCCAACAGCTGTAAGCTGCGTAATTTATCACGTGAACGAACAAGTGCTTGCGATTCTACAGAAGAAAAAACTTTCATTTGTTCGAATTGACGAACAACTGCTGCTCCGTAAAATGTTACGGATGAACCAATACGAGGAACAACAGCATCAATTCCAACCACTTCTTTTCCATTGTAAAAAATGTGCGGGTTTCCTTTTTCGATTACCAATACACATTTTAAATGGTCGAGTACCACCACTTCATGTCCACGTTGTTCGGCCGCTTCAACTAATCTACGAGTAGAATAAAGTTTTGGTCCGCGTGATAAAATTGCAATTTTCATGTTCTAATTTTTGTTTATAAATAGTTTGAATTTTTGCTTTTACAAAAAAGAAATCCTTTTTAATCTTTATTTTTTTACCTAAGGCAAATTATTCAACAAACTTACATCCACAACAAATTTATTCCTCAACAACTTTCTTCCAATCAAAACGGGGTAACGCATCGTTCCTCTGTCGGTTAACGAAATTACAGATTTTATACGTTTCTTACCAATTCTCACAATTGTTTTTATGATGTATCGTTTTTCAGATTCTCCAGCCGAATTCTTGATTTCCTTTTGAGAATATAACGTGAATTTTTGTTCCTTTTCTGTATAGTCAGGATGTGAAGGGTCTAATAATTTGAAATACAAAACACCATTTTCTTCTCTAATATCATGACAATGCAAAGCAGTTGTATAAGCTCCGGTATCTATTTTTGCCGCGATGCCAAACAATCCCAATTCAGGAAAATCGATGAGTTCTCTTCTGCCGATTGTTAGTTTTGCTTTTTCCATTATTTATAATACAAAATAGATTCGTCACTCAAATACTTACTTCATCATCAAAGAGAAAGGTTAGGGATGAGGTTTATTACGATGCAAGATAAAAAGATTTAATCAAAGATTTAATACTAATTTTAGGGCAAAATGAGCAAAAAGGTAGATTATATAATAGTTGGACAAGGACTTGCTGGAAGTATTCTAGCGTTGACACTGTTGAAGTATGGTCGGTCAGTGATTGTTATTGACCAAGCAGCTAATAGTAGTGCTTCAAGAGTTGCAGCCGGACTTTACAATCCTGTAGTATTTAAGCGCCTTGTTAAAAGTTGGATGGCAGACGACTTGCTTACATATATGGACGAATTTTATCCTGAAATGGAAGACCAGCTCGGAGCTCAATTTTACTTTTCAAAACGGATTTTAAAACCCTTTGCCGAAGAACAAGAAAAGACCTTGTGGCTGAAAAAAATTGAAGAGCCGATTGGCAAATATTTGAATGAAGCAATTTTTGAAGACGATTTGAATGGGATTATTTATAATCCTTTGGGCATTTCAGAAGTGATGAATGCAGGGAATTTGGACACCATTCAGTTTTTAAATTCAAGCAAAACATATTTTCAAAAAAACAATCAATTTATTGAAGAGTTGTTTGAATACAATCAACTGGTGATGAAGGAAGAGTCGGTTTTTTACAAAGGAATTTCCGCATCTAAAATAATTTTTTGTGAAGGTTACAAAGCAATCGAAAATCCCTATTTCAAATGGCTGCCTTTTAAACTCACCAAAGGCGAAACACTAACTATTCAATTAAAACATAGCCATCATATTCCATTTAATACGGTTATTAATAAGGCTGTATTTATTCTCCCAATCGGGAATGATATATATAAAGTAGGAGCAACCTATGAATGGGAGGATTTAACAGAATCGACTACAGAAAAAGGGAAATCTGAACTGGTTGAAAAGCTTCAAAAAGTACTGAAAGTGCCTTTTGAGATTATCGATCACCAAGCAGGTGTCCGTCCAACGGTTAACGACCGTAGACCACTCATTGGTTTACACCCTGAGCATCCTCAATTGGCTGTTTTTAATGGAATGGGAACCAAAGGAGTGATGTTGGCCCCCTTTTTTGCTTTCCAGTTTGCCAATTTTCTCAGACACCATACAGCGCTTGACAAAGAGGTGGACATTGCACGTTTTAAGTAAAAATCATTTTTCTTTATGGAATTTTGAATTAAATTGCATCTAATGGTGAAACCATATAATTTCCCTCTCCTTATTCCAAGGAGAGGGATTAAGAGTAAGGCACTAAAACCATTAAATTTTTTAAAAAACTACTAATTATGAAATTGAGGAAGATTCTTTTAGTCGCTATTGCTACTATAGCAACAATTACAGGTGCTGTAACCCTTACATCTTACCAAACAAACAACCAAAAAACCGTATTGATTTTTCCAAAGGGAAGCACTTATGCTAAAGAATGGCAAAAAGTGGATTCTTTAAGCAATAAAGGCTTAAATAAATCGGCATTGGATGTTGTAAATGGGATTTATGATAAGGCAAAATTAGAAAACAATGCGCCTCAATATGTAAAAGCAATCATTCATAGGATGAAGTTTGAGCAGTATATGGAAGAATATTCCTTAATAAAAGCGCTCAACAAATTAACAGAAGAAGCCAAAGAAGCAAAATATCCTGTAAAGCCAATTTTACAATCCATGATTGCCGAAAGCTATTGGCAATATTATCAGCAAAATCGGTATCGTTTTTACAATCGTACCACAACAGTAAATTTTGATAATGAGGATATTACTACTTGGGATTTAAAAACCATTTTTACTAAAGTAATTGAAAATTATCAAGCATCACTTGAAAGTAGCGACAGTTTAAAACGTACGCCATTAAATATATATGACGAGATCCTTGTAACACAAACCAACTCTCGAAAATTCCGACCTACACTTTACGATTTCCTTGCTCACCGTGCTGTTGATTATTATTCGAACGAAGAGCCGGATATCACACGACCAACCTATAAGTTTGAAATCAATTCAGAAAGTTATTTCTGGAATTTTAATGAGTTTGCAAAAGTGGGAATCGTTTCAAAAGATTCATTGTCATCGAAATTTTATGCTATCAAAATATTGCAAGAACTAACGGCATTCCACGCAAACGATGCCGACCCGAAAGCGCTTATTGATATTGATATCAAACGCTTGAAGTTTGTTAAAAGAAATTCTACTTCTGAAATTAAAGACAGCTTATACTTTTTAACATTACAAAATTTAGAGGCAAAATTTGCTGCTGATCCAGCCTCTGCAGATGTAAACTATGAGATTGCACAAGTGTATTTCGAAAAAGGAAATAAATACAATGCATTGCAATCGGATGAAAACAAATGGATGAAAAAACAAGCCTTGGAATTGTGTGAGGCCGTTATAAAAAAATATCCCGGCAGCGATGGAGCACAAAATTGCGAAGCATTAAAAGCAAGAATAGTTGAGCACACGGTCGATTTCATGGCAGAGAAAGTAAATATTCCGAATGCGCCTTCCCGCGCATTGGTTACGTACAAAAATTTGAAAACAGTTTATGTTCGTATTGCTCAAATGGATATCGACAAATACAACAAATCCATCGAACGTTATTACGGAGAGCAACTCATCAAACAATATTTAAAATTAACTTCAGTAAAAGAATTTACTGTTGAATTGCCGGATGATGGAGATTATCAATCACACTCCACAGAAATTAAAATTCCTGAATTGCCTTTTGGTCATTATGTGATTTTAATTGGTTCTGATAAAACATTTGCATACAAAAATCAAGGCGTTGCCTATGCTGCAACTTGGGTGTCCAACATCAGTTACATTAACCGCAGAATGACCAATGGCAGCTACGATTTTTATATGCAACATCGTGAAACAGGTGCTCCGTTAAAAGGAGTAAACGCACAATTATATTTTGAAAAATACAATTATACATCCCGTAAATACGAATACATAAAATCGGAAAAGTATACTTCGGATGACTTGGGATATTTTAATGTTCCTCCAACTACTGATTATAGAAATTTTACCATCGACTTCTCTTATAAATCCCCAACACCATTGATAAATACAAGTGGTGAAACAGATCGTTTACAAACCGAAAACGGAATTTATCAATACAGGGGAAATGAGAAAGATAAAAGCAAGTATCCAAAAACATTTTTCTTTTTAGACAGAGGGATTTATCGTCCGGGCCAAACGGTTTATTTCAAAGGCATCATGATTAAAACCGATGGAGAAACAAACGAGTTAATGACAAACACTAATACAACGGTTACATTTTATGATGTGAATTATCAAAAAGTGGCAGATGTGAACTTAACAACCAACGAATACGGAACATTTAATGGAACATTTACAACTCCGAGCGGTGTGCTGAACGGACAAATGAGTTTGGGGAACGGAAGCGGAACGGTTTATTTTTCTGTAGAAGAATACAAGCGTCCGAAATTCGAAGTGAAATTTAATCCTGTTAAAGGAAGTTATCGTTTGAGTGAAACGATTAGTGTAAATGGAATTGCTAAAGCTTATTCCGGAGCCAACATTGATGGAGCAGAAGTAAAATACAGAGTAGTAAGAAACGCATCATTTCCATCTTGGTGGTACTGGTGGAGAGGATATTATCCGCAATCACCGCAAATGGAAATTACAAATGGTGTCACAACATCAAATGATACAGGTGCGTTTTTTGTCGACTTTAAAGCCATCCCTGATTTAAGTATTCCTAAATCGTACGAGCCAACCTATTCGTATACCATTTATGCAGATGTTACAGATATTAATGGTGAAACACATAGTTCACAAACTTATGTTAGTGCTGCTTATACTGCATTGACTTTAAATGTGAGTATTCCTGCCTTGTTAGAAAAAGGAAACAAAAAAGCATTTGCAATCTATTCTACAAATATGAGCGGACAGTTTGAAAAAGCGCAAGGGAAAGTAGAAATCTATAAATTGATTGAACCCGATAAAACCTATCGTACACGTGCTTGGTCGCAACCCGACAAATACATTATGACTCAGGCTGATTTTGAAAATGACTTCCCGAAAGATTTGTACAAGGATGAAAACAATATGTATAAATGGAAACGCGGAGAAAAAGTATATGAAAAGGCATTTAATAATTCGAATACTGCTACTGTGTTGGCTACGAATCCACCAAAAATCATCAACGATCAGAAAAACGACTCAGTAAAACTTACAAATCTCTCTTCCTGGAAGCAAGGCGTATATGTGATGGAAGCGCATAGTAAAGATGCGTATGGCGAAGATGTGAAGGACATAAAATACTTTACTGTTCATTCTACAACAGGAACAGAAGTTCCAAGCAATGTGATCAACTGGTTTAATTTAATTACAACAAATGCTCTGGAGCCGGGTGAAAAGGCGAAATTCATTGTTGGTTCAAAAGAAGAAAATGTGAAAGTGCTTTATGAAATTGAACACAAAGGAGAAATTGTAAAAAAGGAAATCATCATTCTTAATAAGGAACAAAAACTAATTGAGATTCCGATTGAAGAAAAACACAGAGGAAATTTTTCATTCCATTATGTGTTTATCAAAAATAATCGTGTCTATTCTCAAAATGCAGTTATCACAGTTCCGTATACCAACAAAGAACTGGATATTGAGTTTGAAACGTTCCGTAATAAATTGCTACCCGGACAAAATGAAGAGTGGAAAATTAAAATTAAAGACAGGAAAGGAGATAAGGTTGCTGCAGAAATGATGGCTACTTTGTACGATGCTTCTTTGGATGCGTTCAAACCAAACAATTGGTATTTCAATATTTATAATAATTACTATTCTAATTTATATTGGGAAACCAATAGTGGATTTGGAGTTGTGAATGCACAATTATATAGTAATGATTGGAATAAATATCCAGGTGGCGCATATCGTTATTATGATCGCTTAAATTGGTTTGGATATAATAATGGCTATTATGGTTATAATGATGACTATGATGGAAATGGTAATGAATATAATGTCAGAGGTGCAAGGAGTAAAAGCAGTTTCGCTTCAGTTTCCGCAGTTATGGTTGACGAAGAAAAATCTGTAGAAAGAGAAGAAAGCGGAAAAAATAAGGAAGATAAAGATGGAGCAAAAAAAGCAAACAGACTTACAGCCGGTACAGGTGGGATAACAGCATCGGTCGGAGATGTTACCACTGCAGCAACAGAATCTATGAATGGAGAATTTGCGGCAGGAATTGGCGGTAAAAGTTCTGGTGGAGAAGACATGTCGAAAATAGGAGCTCGCAGTAATTTTGCGGAGACGGCATTTTTTTATCCTCAATTAGAAACGGATAAAGATGGAAATGTAATTATAAAATTTACTATTCCGGAAGCACTAACAAAGTGGAAAATGATGGGTTTTGCTCACACCAAAGATTTAAAATTTGGAAGCATTGAAAAAGAATTGGTAACACAAAAGGAATTGATGGTCGTTCCAAATGCTCCACGTTTTTTTCGTGAAAACGATAAAATGGAATTCAGTGCAAAAATTCAAAATTTGTCGGATGGAAATTTAGTTGGGAAAGCAGATATATTCCTTTACGATGCAACTACCATGAAAGAAATTACTACAACCATGGTAGAAGCACAGCATGGAAAATTTTCAACGATTGGTGAAAGAGATTTTACAGCTGACAAAGGAAAGAGTACCGTTGTTACCTGGAACATTTCAATTCCCGAAGGTGTTGGCGCCATCACTTATAAAGTAGTTGCAAAAGCAGGAAACTTTACGGATGGCGAAGAAATGGCTTTGCCAGTATTAACAAACAGAATGTTGGTAACCGAATCAATGCCATTGCCAATTCGTGGAAACCAAACGAAAACATTCCGCTTCGAAAAATTGATTAACCAAAGTAATGGCTCAACAACTTTAAAAAATCATAAAGTAACATTAGAGTTTACTGCAAATCCAGCTTGGTATGCGGTGCAAGCACTTCCATATTTAATGGAATATCCATACGAATGTTCAGAACAAACCTTTTCCCGTTTTTATGCAAACAGCATTGCTTCACACATTGCTAATTCGTCACCAAAGATAAAAGCAGTATTTGATTCTTGGAAGAATACTCCTGATTCAAAAGCATTGTTATCGAATCTTGAAAAAAATCAAGAATTGAAATCTTTGATGTTGGAAGAAACTCCATGGGTGTTGGAAGCAAAAGATGAATCGGAGCGAAAAAAACGTGTTGCTCTTTTATTCGACTTAAATAAAATGGGTAACGAATTAGCTCGCGCACTTAAAAAACTGGAAAAAATGCAAACACCAAATGGAGGATTCCCTTGGTTTGAAGGAATGCGCGATGACAGATATATTACTCAGCATATTGTTACCGGAATGGGACATCTTGACAAGCTAGGTGTGAAGAATGTGCGCGAAGATGCTAAAGTTTGGAAAATGGTTAAAGACGGAGCGAGATATTTGGATAACCGTATTCGTGAAGATTATGAATGGATTTTGAAATACGATAAAGCAAACATCGATAAGAATCATTTAAGCTATTCTCAAATTCAATATTTATATGCGAGAAGTTATTTTAAAGATGTAGCAATTGATAATCGTAATCAAAAAGCATTCGACTATTATAAAGGCCAAGCTAAAAAATATTGGCTGGATAACGGAAGATATATGCAGGGAATGATTGCGTTGGCATTGAACCGTTATGATGATAAAGTAACTCCGAAAGAGATTTTGAAATCCATCAAAGAAAACTCTTTGAACAGTGAAGAGATGGGGATGTATTGGAAAGAAAACTACGGTGGTTATTATTGGTACCAGGCTCCAATTGAAGCACAAGCTTTATTAATTGAAGCATTTGACGAAATCAATAATGATAAAAAAGCTGTGGATGATATGAAAGTCTGGTTGCTGAAATCAAAACAAACACAAGATTGGAAAACAACCAAAGCAACAACCGAAGCCGTTTATGCATTGTTGTTGAGAGGAACAGATTGGTTGGCGACAGAAACCAATGTTGACATTACTATGGGTGATATGAAAATTGATCCTAAGAAATTGGAAGGTGTAAAACAAGAAGCAGGCACAGGATATTTCAAAACATCTTGGAGTGGTGGAGACATCAAACCAAATATGGGAGAAGTAACGGTTGTGAAAAAAGATGCAGGTGTTAGTTGGGGAGCTGTGTATTGGCAATATTTTGAACAGTTAGATAAAATCACTCCATCAAAAACACCATTGGTTTTGAAAAAACAATTGTTCTTGCAAAAAAATACAGATGCCGGTCCGGTTATCGAGCCCATTTCTGAAAAGACCTTGTTGAAAGTCGGAGATAAAATAAAAGTAAGAATTGAGTTGCGTGTAGACAGAGACATGGAATATGTTCAGATGAAAGATATGCGTGCATCCGGTTTTGAACCGACCAATGTTATTTCAACATACAAATGGCAAGATGGATTGGGTTATTATGAAAGCACAAGAGATGCAGCAACTAATTTCTTCTTTGATAGATTACCAAAAGGAACATACGTTTTTGAATATCCATTAGTAGTAACGCACAATGGTAATTTCTCAAACGGAATAACTTCTATTCAATGTATGTATGCTCCAGAGTTCTCAAGTAATTCAGAAGGGATACGAGTGAAAGTTGGGAAGTAGTTGGGAGAGTTGAGTCGGTGGTTCATAGACAGGCTTCGATTGGGACTATTCCCTCTTTGAAAAGAGGGGGGCGAAGGGATAAAGCGTTGCAGGGAGATTGATGCAGGAGTGTTTTTTCAAAGCGATTAGTCAATAGCTAATCGCTTTTTTCTTATATTTGATAGATGAGATTTTTCATTTGTATAATAGCTATTTATAGACTAACATGATAGCAAAAACTCCAAGTACTCCTTATTATGCTGTTGTTTTTATCTCTATCTGAACAGAAGTAAGAGAAGGTTATTCAAATACTGCTGACAGAATGTTGGAATTGGCAAAAGAACAAAAAGGCTATTTGGGAATTGAATCAGCAAAGGAGGAATTTGGAATTACGATTTCTTATTGGAGCAGTTTGGATTCTATCCGCAAGTGGGAAATGAATGCCGAACATTTAATGGCTCAGTCAAAAGGAAGAAAAGAGTGGTATCAAAATTATAAGACAAGAAATTGTTTGGTGGAGCGGGATTATGAATTTAACACTTCGCCTCTCCACTCCGCTCGGGATGACGCTTCGCCCTCAGTGTGACGGAGAGTTAGTAGGTCTCATTTTAGTTGAACACTATAGTTTTGGATTTTAAATAGTATTATTGAATAAATAAATAAATGAACAGTTCAACAGGCATTCTTTCTCGATTGACAACAAGCAATGGAATTAATTATATCAATATTGGTTTGATGTTGATTAGTTTGGCAGCGTCCTATGTTTTACCTTTTGAAGTATTTTTATTCTCCTATGCAGTTTTGGGTCCTTTGCATTACCTCACCGAAATTTCCTGGTTAGAAAAGAAAAATTACTTTATTAAGTCAAAAAGTGATATTTGGATTTTTGTTCTTTTGGTTGTTGCGATAACAATTGGGATGTTTAATCAGCAATCTAAAGTTAATTTCTTTATCGCGAGTTTTCTGTTCTCGGGATTTGTGTATGCTTTGGTGATTTTATACACTCAAAAAACAGCAGTTAAGCTTTTGTTTGTGGTAATGGCATTTATGTTGTCCTTAATTTTTAGCTTTAATAAATACCCTGATTTCCCTTTTTTGCTTTTTGCTATTTGGTTACCTACCATTATTCACGTTTACTTTTTCACAGGAGGTTTTATCTTATTAGGAGCTTTAAAAACGAAAAGCGCTTCCGGAATCATGTCATTTCTTGTGTTTATGCTTTGTGCGATTGTGTGTTTCATTTATATCCCCGAGAATTTCGGAATAGCCGTTACCGAATATGGTAAAAAAGCATATTCTTATTTCAGACTATTAAATACCAGCTTATATAATGTGTTTGGGTTTGGAACCATTTCCACTTCAGATGATGCACTTTATTATGCACCCAATGCATTAGCGATTATGCGATTTATTGCATTTGCTTACACTTATCATTATTTAAACTGGTTTTCAAAAACAACAGTTATCAAGTGGAACGAAGTATCCAAACAGAGAATGTTTGTTATAATCCTTTTATGGGTTTTAGCTGTTGTATTATATATATTCAGTTATAAAATCGGATTTTATGCTTTGTTTCTATTAAGTATGTTGCATGTGTTTTTTGAATTCCCACTCAATCATCAAACATTTATCGGAATAGGGAAAGAGTTGAGGTCGATTTCTCGAAAAAAATAGTCCAAATATTTATTCTATCCACCACACTTTTCGTCCCTCGACTTCGCTCGGAATGATGTTTGTTTCACTCCCGCTCGAAATAGTATAATTAATAGTGAAAATGAGTAATTCGTATTATTCGTACAGATTCGTTATTCGTATCGTATATTTGCACCATGGCTAAAGAATTTTATTTAAAGCACCACTCCTTTCATATTAAGGCAATATTTGTTGCATTAAAGGACATATTCGAAAAAAACGAATATGCAGATAAGGCAATTGAAAAAGTGATGAAAGCGAACAAGTATTGGGATGTGAAGGAACGAGGTTTTGTTTCCGATGTGACTTATGATATGGTTCGTAACTGGAGGCTATTATATGTATCGGCAGGATTGGAAGAAGCCGCAAAACTATCAGATAGAAACCTCTGGATGATTTTTGGAACCTATTTGGTTTTTGACGGATACAATTTACCCGATAGCAATTACTTTAAGGGATTGAGTGAAAAGAAGGTGGTATCTCAGCTAGAAAAATTCCACAAGATTAGAAAAATCAGAGAATCTATTCCGGATTGGTTGGATGCTCTTGGTGAAAAAGAAATAGGCAAGGACTGGGAGAAAGTGATTCGTGCCTTGAATCAAAAACCGACAACTGTATTAAGAGCAAACTCTATAAAAACAAATCCCAAAGAATTACAGGAAGCTTTGGAAGCAGAAAATATTATGGAGAGCACATTGATCTCGTGGTCGCCAGATGCAGTTGAATTAAAATTTCAGCGAAATGTTTTCAGAACCGAAGCATTTCATAAAGGATTGTTTGAAGTACAAGATGCATCTTCTCAAATGGTATCTGAGTTTTTAAATGTACAACCGGGGATGAGGGTAGTTGATGCTTGTGCCGGAGCAGGAGGAAAAACATTGCATTTAGCATCTTTGATGAAAAACAAAGGACGCATCATTGCATTGGATGTTAAAGCAAGAAAGTTGGAAGAATTAAAAAAACGAGCTGCAAGAGCAGATGTTCGCATTGTTGAAATAAGAGCAATCGATTCTTCAAAAGTGATCAAGCGATTAAAAGATACTGCAGATAGATTGTTATTAGATGTTCCATGTTCGGGTTTGGGAGTATTGAGAAGAAATCCGGATAGTAAATGGAAGTTAACATTGGATGAGATAGAAAGGGTAAAGACACTTCAAAAGGAAATTCTTACTAATTTTTCTGATATCACTAAAGTGGGTGGCAAGATGGTGTATGCTACTTGCAGTATTCTGCCATCAGAAGGAGAAGATCAAGTGAATTGGTTTTTAAATACCGTTGGTGATAAATGGAATTTAGTTGGCGAGAAACGCTACTCACCAGAAGTATATCATGCAGATGGATTTTATATGGCCTTATTGGAACGAATAAAATAGTTTTTAGAATTTTATTTTCACGTTTTTCAATTCATTTTTCAATCATTTTCGTTCTTTGGTTTTATTTCCTTTTTTATTGAAAAACATAAAAAATCATCTTTTTCAGAAAATAATTCAATAATCGCGAAAAATAATTTGACTGGCATTTGGTGTTATTTCGACTCTTTATTCAGTCAAAATAAGATGTATTTTCGAAGCATAAAAAATGAAAATAAAAAATCACCTAATTTTTTAAATAATTAAGTTTCCAATAAGCGACCAATTACCTGTCTCTTATACACATCTGACGCTGCCGACGAATAGAGAGGTGTAGATCTCGGTGGTCGCCGTATCATT
>ENA-ORBV01012790-ORBV01012790.1-microbial-mat-metagenome-genome-assembly--contig:-NODE-12790-length-12877-cov-5.591719_pt1 | contig 12877 bp, 7 predicted proteins | sample MGYA00237777_ERZ505514 | MGnify/ENA primary metagenome ERZ505514 (study PRJEB26160, sample SAMN06269048) | microbial mat metagenome | isolation source: Oligotrophic lake microbial mat | place...
ATTCGGAATTCCCTTTTCTTTGCCTCGGTTTTGGTTCAATCAACTTAGCTAGACAATCACAAGAACTTAAATTAAACACTTATTAGTTGGGTTGAGACTTGATGAGAGTCGAGAGCAATTTTTCACCAATTGAATGAATGCCTGGCGTTCTCCTGTGATAATTTGTCCGGGTGGACACAAAAGGTTTTCTTGTTTAAGAAGCACACCTGCTCCTATTTCACCGCTCGTCAGAAACATACTGTATGTTGAGAGGCTGATCGAGAGCGTCAGTTTCTCACAAATGACTTCCACTTTGGTTGAAAAAGACTTGAAAGCTACAGCCCACTGGTCATTCATATTTTGGCCACTAGCTAGCTAGTATAGCTAGCTATAGCTAGCTGTTAGTCGTACTCGAAGTAGAAGTAGAGCTTCTTTAGCTTGCAACATCAAAGAAAAACCATCATTCATTCCATCACTCCTAGTAGTCACCGAAATCAGAAGCAATGTCTAACCCAACAAACGATGATGACAAAGGCAGGACAAGCAGCCGGCAAACGAGAAAGAATCGACAACGGCGCCAACAAGATGCCCGCGGCGGTGGTGAAGACGCGAAGGCAACGATTACCCATCAGCGCCGTATGGTGGTCCTCACCGCTGGTATAGCGTTGACACTATTTCATGCTGCACAACAGGAACGAGGTCAACTGGCACGGCTGCTGGATCCGTCTGTTGCGAGCGGCAATTTGACTGGACGATTGATGGGATTTTCCTTTTCCAGCGTTCGCAACCGTACAAGTGCCGTTACCTCGTTGTGGCTCGCCGAAGAGTCGGCGATTGCCCAAGGGAAGGAGGATAAGCCACGAATAGGCCTGACCTCATCTCCAGCAGAAGAATCCCCACCACCACCAGTGACATTTACCACCACCATGCACAGTAGTGCGTCGTCGCCGTCGTCGTCACCACAACAACCTCTCCTCCAAAATCTTCACTTGGCGATGATAGGAGACTCTCTGTCACGGCATCAACACTTGTCGTTGGTTCACTATCTCAATACGGGCGGGAAATCGTGGGAGTCGGACCCTCGTTTCATCGAAGGAAAAGCTGGAGCAGAATTTCCCACCAACCAAGACCACCGAACTTTTATCAGTGAGACTCTGAATTTGACCCAAGCCTGTAATTGTTATCGCCCCGAAGGGCATTACATGGCGAAAAAACAACTCCACCGCATGTATGATAACATGTACTACATGGACTCCACCAAGAGCAATTATGTGACCTTGATCAGCAAATTCGGAAGCTACGAAGCCCACGGTCATTACGATCCCAAAACGGCCTATGAGCCCGAAGTATTTGCACAACACACGGCCGAAAACAATGTGACCATCTCCCGAGTACCTCCCTACTTGTGGAGGGGAAATTGGTCCTACGTTATTCGAGAGCATTTGGCATGGTTGCAACCCAAACCCAAGTACGTGGTCATCAACGCCGGTCTATGGGAGGACCATGATTTAGGATTAGATCTTAACAATGAGACGACTGTGCTCCGCGACATTCAACTTGCCTTGAACGAAACTGGAATGATTGGCATTTACAAATCCACCACCAAAGTACGGGGGGATACCAGTACGGACCTGGTACCACACGATGAGGCAGGATGCCAGTTGTTGCCATATTGTTTGAACATCTCCTGGACAGGAACGGTGGGCCCGGAAGGATACCAAGACGACAAGCACTTTCGAGGCCACGTATATGCGCGCATGAATCGTCAGCTCTTGGATTTGATCAAGACGATTGATCAAGACCAACTGCTAGCAGCAACTTAGTAGGAGTGCTAGCAGCAACAAAGTAGGAGATGAATAGGGGACTGCTAAAAAACTGACTGACCAAAAGTCTAAAGGGTGGCATCTACTCTAGCTACAGTAGTAGGAATGACAAGAAAGTTCAGTTGCTGTTGGACCATAGAGGAGTTCAACAATATATGCCCGAAGAACCCAGAAAACGGTACAGTCATCATCCTCCGACCAAAATCATCACTGGGCGTACCTACGTGCGTGCCAATCCGCACCCGACCTTTCCCCCAAAACTCGCCGTCACTTTCAAAACCAAGCTTACTACGAGATGGTCCATGTCGCGCCATTGTCATGAACGCCAGCGCATTTGAGCATCCATCCTAAGTAGTCGTGGTCCGCACTTTTTGTATGTGACCTTTTGGTATGCCGAGTGGGTCAAGTGGCTACTGAACAGCATCACAGATGAGTCCTCTTACTACCAGCAGGACACTTCTCTCTGCGCACGCATAGATAAGACATTTGAATAATTCTAATTAAAGCTAGGCTGGTTTGCATTGTTCCGTCCAAAAGACTCCTTCGTTGCGCCAAAAAATCACTTAGAGTTGTCCAAACCAATTGTGATTTTACAACCACGATGGGGTAGCAAACAAACGCTGGTTAGCTACCTAGCTAGCTAGTTAGCACCCTGTACTTACTTTGCTGATAGTAGTTTCCAAAATAGTACGATAACCAGGTAGATTAGTTCGCAATCGGTAGTGTGGTTCCAGAGAATGAAGGAAGGGGCCTACTAGCTAGCTAACTAGTACTGTGAAGCCTGGTTTGGGGAGACGCCACAACCAGCTTCGTGAAGTCCTGTCTTGGAGCCCATGTGCGTTCGTAACACTACTAGAAGCAAATACCATGTGCGTCCGCGTTTCCCGCCTTCCCGTACATTTTGGACAAGGTAGCGAGAAAATAAATGCGAAGACTACCATCCCGGGACCACCTACAGCATCGTAATGCTGGTGCCCTTGCTTTTTTTTGACACCATCCGGATCCAGCGTCAGGCTGCAGAAATAGGAGACACTATCATGATCAGCTGGCTCTTCTACCTACTAGCTAGCTACTAGCTAGATACTATGCTTGTAACTGGCACAATTGCAGTATGTAGTACAAACGGCACAGAAATTTTGCATGTGACATTTATTAATAGATATGAATGTTTAGCTAAACTAATTGTCAAGAACATCGAGTTCAACTTTTTCTCTGTGGTTCCACCAACGCCGTGTGCTGGTGAACCGGCAGAGTTGGCTGCGGTTATGATGGAGTCCTTCAATCGTATGTAAATGGCGGATATCAAGACTTGCGGTACATGTGGTGTTATGAAATTCAATGGTTTTGTGGGATGACTTTGTGAAGGAGGATCACGCGACTCCTCCTACGGACGTTGGTATCATGATTATCTTGAATGGGAGCTTCTCTGGAGTTCCTCTTCCAGCCGTTGTCGTTGTTGTTGCTGCTGTTGCTCTAGCTGCAAGCGTCGCTGATGGGGAGTGAGGAGCAACTCACCGGGAATGGAGGAAAGAGAGTCCTGCCCCAGGACTCTATGTCCCGTCATCGGTGTGGCGAGCAACGGACTCATCAGAAAGTTATTATTGGGCGACAACAAAGTGGATGCTTGAAGCTGTGTCCGAGAAGGAAAGGGGCTGCTCAGAGCGGAGTGTTGGCGCTGATGTTGTTGTTGTTGCACAGCGGCCAGTCGGGCGTGCATTTCTCTTCTCCTCTGCTCTGAAGCAAGTGTTGCCGCATCAGCTTCCTGTCGTTGCGGTTGTCCTCCGTGCTGCTGTTGACTTTGTTGTAAAAAGCCTTGCCCATGCCGGGCAGCAATGAGGGAAAAGAGATTGCCAGAACTCGCGTCATCGGGATCTTGCTTTTGCTCCTCCAATCGCTGTTGCTGCTGCCGATTGAGGCGTTCTCGTTCCAAAGCAAGCAACAGATGGCCTTCTCGCTGCTGCTGTTCCCGTCGTTGCCGTTCCCTCTCAATGTTGTTCACCATGGAGGCCAAGAGAGCATTTTGCTCCGTCGCACCCACTTGGTTGGCAGCCGCCGTGGCAGCACCGCCAGACTGCTGCATGCGTTGGAGTGGGAGCTGCAAGGAACTGGTTTGCGATAGGAAATCTTGGTGGTTTGTGGCTGCCAACCTGCTGACAGTGGCGGATCCGGGTGTCGGAAGAGGACTGGCCATACCCGTCAAATACGATGACGATGGCATGGACGGCGTGGACAAGAGTCCTCCAGCACTGCGTCGTCCAAAGATGGACTGCAAAATGTTGGATTGACTACGCTGTGAAAAAGGACTGGCAAAGGCAGCACTCGATGGACCAGGGATGGGACTGTGGATGCTCATGGGTCCTCCTGCACCACTCATTCCTCCTCCGGCTGCACGACTTGCTGCTGCGGCAGCAACTGCCTGTGCCGCATGATTTTCTTGCAAGGCTCGAGCCAAAATGCCTTGAGACATGGTCGCTTGTGGAAAGAGGGTGTACTGCTGATTGGCGATCAAGCCACTACCACTGCCATCGGCAGCGGATTTGTACTCTTCCACTTTGCCTTCTTCTTTTTCAATGCATTTGACCAGTTCAGGGCGGCCCTTTTGAAAGGATCGGTGGTAGTAGGCAACCGTCTTGGCGGGAAGCGAGCGGTCGACGTGTTTACGAAAGCCCCTGTTATGGAAAGGAATGGATGAGCGATGAGATGAGATAAACGGCACACAAGATCACCTGTTCCTTTTTGCGAACAACAGAACAACAACACACAGACGTTACACGACAAGTACGTACCATCGGTTGAGTTTTCGAATGATGGAACTAAACTTGTTCCCCCGAAAATGCGACTCCAATAGCTTTTCCGAAAAGACAAGTTCATTGATGCAAAAGACATCATCGTTGCTGCCGGGTAGCCACCAAATGGCATCCTTGAGTTCCTTGTCGGAATATTGGAGCAATTCCCAAAGTTGATCGGGAAATCTCATATTGGCACTTTCAAAGAGGGCCATCAGTGATTGCCGGTTTCAGTTGCTGACTGGAGTAACAGAATTCTCATTCGTTCTTAGTGTAGAGCAAGTGGAGTAAAATAGCACTTTGCGGTTCGGGAATCGGGATGCATCGTTTGACTTCTTACATAAGTAATAAGTACTCCAGTACCGGAGTACTAGCGCTAGGTAACTTTTTGGAGTGCTCCTGTGAATCTATCCAGTTTACTGTTACTCCTTTACGAGGAGTTAAAATCCTATTGAAGAGAAAGCTCCCCTATGCAGGGTTCGTTAGCTAACGCTATCTGGGTTTGGCCTACTAGTTAGTAATAGGAGGCTTTATTGCGAATTCTAAGATCTGCGGCAACCTTTCGACCCGTTTTAAGATGCAGTCATTACACAGTAAGATTAGGATTGCCCTTACATCACGATTAGTGCATAGTACTACAGTTGCATTTCATGTCCAGCTGCCCCTGTGGATAATGCGAATCGTAGACTGGCGTTCTATTGCCTGTACTACTTTACTATCACGGGCACTTCCGGCAATCCCTTGTTCATATTGTAACAAACTGTCGGTGAGGGGACCACATAAATAAATCTTCTTACCAGTGATTCGCATTGTTAAACTAACGTCAGCGGGTTGTAGGGTACCTTGTATGCTATTGGCCTACTGCAGCTGCACAGGTATTTGACTACTAGTACCTGTAAATTCAGTGCGTACCGCAAGACACCGCAAAGTACCGCAATGTATCGGTGGTGGCTTTCGGTGGTTATAGAAATTTATGGTGAAACTATCACGAAAGTGACGAAACAGCTGCTTCCGAAATATTGCAAAACTTAGCACTTGAACCAAGGCAATAGGTTGAACCAAATCTTCCGCTTCACCTTCCGATTTATGGGGCGACACAAAGACAGATGCGCAATTGATTATTGCTCGAGCAGTTTCGTCAATGGAGTTCGTTGCTTCGTACGACTGTAGTACTCTTCGTGCAAACAAGGGTACTTGTACTGGTACTGGGAGATTTTTTTTAGAATTCCAATGACCCGAAAGGTGAAAGGGGTCATCCTTTTGCCGCCAAAACAAATCCAGCAACCGGAAAAAGAAAAAATCCATCGATCGAGCAAAAAGTTCACGATAGCTTTCACGATAACCTCCGATCCCAGCTCTAGGAAAAATCATCCACTACGACTACTGATTATCGAACTCCAATAGGTTCCGACGGTACTAGCACGTCGTAGTCGATTGATACGGTACACCTGCGGTGTACTAGATAGGATTAATCCAAACGGCGTGGTAACATTGTCTTCGAAACTGGAGATTCCGTGACCGCCCGACATGCCTTAGCCAGTTGTATATAATAGCTGGTCAGTAGATGTTAGCTAGTCGTACATTGTTCAATGGTCAACTCGTTCCTAAGCAATCTTCTACTGCAAGTGTCAGATAGGAACGGCGCAACCAGACGAAACATGCAGCACAGCAGCAGTATCTCCAACCGACTCATGTCAGTGATCAACAGTACCCTCTACGCAGCAACTTGAATTTCAGTCCAGCCAACAAAATACTAGCAAACCGACGAATGAAGAACAATGACCTGCAGCCACCAGTTTGTAACACGGCTTGAATCCTTGTACTGAGTGTGCCACTCACTCAGCAGAGGTACCCGCACTTCAGCATTACCTCTGCTGGCAATCGATCTGGCTAGCTACTGCGCTAAAGGGCATGCCGTGGCCTGTCTTGGGACGGTCGCACATGCCGTGGGATCTAAGAAAACGGAACGGCCGCAGTCGGGGCTTTACCGCTCGCGGCAATGCCGCTGTAATAGTACCTGCCTGGCTGTTAGCAGAACACCCCTCCTCCACACGTCTTGGCCTGTCCTACTGCAACTACTAACAACTATAAAAGCTAGTAGTATGAATCCATACAAGGTACTGACTTCGAGCTAAGTTACTACTAGCTCGTTCAGTTATCTTTCCATGCAGTGTTTTTTGCCGCCGGACCGGCCCATTGATTGTGGTTGGTTGTCAACTCACTTGGACACTACGAAGGAGCCTCAGTCGGGCAACTGAATGATGCAAAGCAGTCCCTTCACTGTACCGCAAGAGATCTACTGTAGAGTTTGCTTTCCATGGACTTTTTTCTTTGTCATCTCACCACGAAACTTCAGTTAGTTAAAAGTTAGGGGTTTTGCAGAGCACATGTTTCTCGTTTTACCCATACCGTCGTTGACTCCACTTGAGGCCAACCATCAATCCTCATGCTGTTACTTAGCAAATTCTAATTCTATTACATAGAAATCCATAATCTCTCCCGAATGTGCACCTAGCCTATGAATGTGCTTTGATTTAATGTCCAACTCCTCAATTCAGCGTTCCAAAGGTACCCGTTTCAGTGGATATGTGGAGAGCCACTTTTTTGACCAGTCGCCACGCGTTGGGAGCAATTACTCTTATATCTTGGAGTACTATGTGACACGGGGAAAATACTGCACAGCCTAAGTATTTTTTGATTATTTAAGAATTTTCGTGTGACCATCAATGCCGAATCATTCATTGGCTTATTTCCAATGATATAACAACAAACGCTCACTTGACCCTATTTCCGGCCACTGCTGACCAATGGATCGAAAGCTTTTGGAATCTTTCGCGTACTACTAGTAGAAGTTTAAAAGTCAATATCTCCAACAGTGCAACGGATGGAGACAGCAGGCATCAGCCGGCTACAAACCATGTTGGTACCAGCACCAGTTAGGACCAGCATTTACTACAGTACTGGCCGAGTCCATCATATCTACTACTCGCTAGCTAGCTAGTCGAGATAGCCACCATAGCTACAGTAGCACCCGTCATCCTCTATACGGTTGTCTCCATGCTAGGATGGATCAACAACAACACGAAAGAAGGAATGGAGGAGCTGCCATGAGGAGCATGGCGAGAGGCGCCGTTATTACAGTACAGTACAGTACTAGTACTAGCTAGTACTATAGTCTACTAAACCTGATAAACCCCAAGCGGAAGAGCACTGTCTATACAACAAGAACGACGAGCACAACCATAAAACAAGGCTTGGTTAAAGTACCAATGAATCATCCGTTAGAGCACAATCGCCGTCCATTGCTCTATGTTATTTTTCCTTACCCCACGATCAGCGTGAAATTCAACTCTGCTAGTAACTGCTACAGTGTTAACGCTAGCGTTATTGGCGGGAAACCAGCAGTCATTGTTGTTAGTGGAGGGAGCAGCATGGAATGTACCCAGTGTCCCTTTACACGGGGCGAGCACTACCAGTACTACTACAGGTGCTTCTTCTACTGCTGCCGGTACTAGTATTAGTGCTAGTTCTAGTACCATTGCCTCCAGCACACGGCTACCAATGGCGCCATTTGGGTTGGCATTTGAAACAAACACACAGCAAGTTCCAAGCTACAGCCATTATCGAAGGGCAATTGTACCACGCTTGTTCGTGTCTTCTACTGGTGAAAATGATAGTGCTAGCGACGAAGAAGGTGAAGGCGAAGGCGAAGCAATCAAGAATGACAAGCAAGGTAGCTCCAGCAGCAGCAGCAGCAGTTGTGCTGGTTCTCCTACAGCGGCCAGCCCTGCTACTCCTGCGTCTACTAGTCCTAGTAACCATTTTCCAGGTGCTCCCACAAATCCCGCCTTTTCCCCCGCCGTTAATCGCCACTCGCCACACCCGTGCCGCATGCATGGACATGCACTGTGCCGTATTATGTGACCGAGACAAGAATGGCTCGGCATCCGCTGGTTGTAGAAGTCAATGTACCGTGTCTCCAACAGACAACCAACGGAAATGGTGGAATCCAAGGACTGCAGTTCATCCGCCCTTGGGGAAGGAATGGGAAGAGTCGACTCTATATCATTTTATCATTCTCGATATAGCCAATTCGGAATTTCGGCAACAGAACAAAACAGCCGCCGGCAAGTCAGTGCATGCTGTGCGAGTGTACCCCGGGGAGGAGTGGATGACGACGGTTTGAGCAAATTTTCAAATCTTTCCGTAAAGGTCTCATTGGGGGGGGGGGGTCCAGCCTTGTCTTCGTGTCTTCCATCACAGATGCATGTGCATACAAACGCGTATAAATACTCTCTACAACAGAGGCGCCACCAAGCATGGATTCTAATCTGACAAGTCCTTCGACGGCAATAAATACGGCATCGCGAAGGAAGAGTCAAGTCGTCCCACGGTAGAGGAAGAAAATCATCATCGAGCTGTGTTGGCCTTCGAAGGTCTTGGATAATAACGGTACTCTCTCATCAGTTTCCGAATTGGAATGGGGAGGAGTGAAATTGATTTTTGAGGCAGGAACTTCACAAGAATCCATTTTTCGATCCAAGAGTTCCATGGCAGCCATGGAATCTTGCAGACTAAAATGACCGGAACAGAGCATAGGATTTGCAAAGGAGCTGCTTGCTCCTCCATCCAATCAATATGGCACGACCATGCTTCTGCGTGCTGCTCCAAGTTATGTCTGCTGTGGGACCCTTGTCCGAGTCACTTGGAAAGCAATGCATGGCTCTCTACCTACATACAACGGCAGCCTGAGGGATGGACACTCCGATCCTCTCTACTACTAGACTAGTAGCTGTCAATGTAGCACCAAGGCACTCAACAAAAAGACGACAGCAACTACATTTCTGCAGTATTAGAATGTTTTGGGCCTTGCTGCTGGATACAACTGCAGTACAGGTAACTGCTGCCCTCTGCTACTCTAGCAAGAAGACAGCATGCACATGTGCCCGGACACGACAACAACTCGATGACAAGGTTGATATGGTAGTCTTACCTTGCGTCCAACCTTGCAGCGACGGCCCCTCAGGCCATGGTCGTTCCGCGGCTCATCCTACCCAGGTCATCCTACCCACAACAACCAGTAACTACTAGTGCTACGGGATCCTGGTACACTTTCTACGGGGACATTTTCCATCCTTTCGCATCAGCTGTCATCCCGGCGTCCATCGAAACCTTGCATATTTTCCTGGTACAAAATCGCGTAGGGTTCTACGAGGAAATGGAAGTGCTTGTAAGTGCTTGTTATTGTTGCTTCATTTATTATCACTTTTTTCATTTCATGACAAAATTATTGATTAATTCTCTTTCATTTTCATCTTTGACAATGACAAACTCTTTTACTTCTACTTCTTCTCTCACCATGTACTGTGTGTACTTCTGCATTGCCGCTGCGATCGTAGCCTTTGCCGCTTCTCCTGCTGTTCGCGCGGACGCGAAAGCCCACAACCCCATTCTTCTTCATGTGAGTGTTTTCAACGTGGCCCGCAGCTTACTTTCTGCCGCTATTTTGATTACTTACTCCCTTGTCATCACCATGGCTCTCTCTCTGCCTGGTGCTTGGATCATTCCTGCTGTGTGGGTGCTCCCTACTGCTGTCCAAATGGCCTACACCTACTCCGCCATTCTTTCTTTCTGTGTGATGATGGAAACCTTGCCCAAGAAACCATTCAAAAAGCACGACAAGCCCACCATGTCTGCCTTGTCCAATGGCACAATCCGCAAGAACGCTGCTGCTTTGGAACTGTCTGATGATGAGACAGCAACCATTGTAGCCCACAACAGCAACCTCCGTCATCAGAAGAAGAGACGCACCAACAAACACAAGAAGCAATTCTACTATTCTGCTTCTGTCCATGTGCCTCAGACCTCTTTCCAGAATGACAATGGTGCTCCTACTGGGGCTGTCACTCCTGCGGCGACTCCTACAACCTCCTTTACCATGAGTGCGCTTTTGGCTGCTACATCGACTTCTACTCCTGCTGCGGAGGAACCGACAACAACACTCGCTGCTGCGGCGACTTCTACTCCTGTTGCGGCGACGCCTTCTCCTGCTGCGGAGGAACCGAGTGTCTCTCAACAAAGCACTCCTACAACAGTGGAATCGGAAAGCAGCACGAGTACGGCGACTCCTACTTCTGCTGCGGAGGAACCGAGTGTCTCTCAACAAAGCACTCCTACAACTACACCCTCCTCCGTCGATTCACCTCTCCCTACTGCGGAATCTGCTGTCATCGATACAGTGGAACCCTCCTCTGTCAATTCACCTCTCCTCAGTGATGATGGACAGTATGCAGCACCAGTCTACAAGGGGCACTCTGGGTATGATGATGTTGTTATTATGGAAGCCAGCACTGCTACAGCCATGGGATCTACAGTCTCCGATACTGTGGAATCAAGCACTACCACACCACTCCCTGCTATGGAATCTACTGTCTCCGATACAGTGGAAGAATCTACAGTCTCCGATGCTGTGGAAGCAAGCACTACCACACCACTCCCTGCTATGGAATCTACTGTCTTCGATACAGTGGAAGAATCTACAGTCTCCGATACTGTGGAATCAAGCACTACACCACTCCCTGCTATGGAATCTACTGTCTCCGATACAGTGGAAGAATCTACATCTACAGTCACCGATACTGTGGAATCAACTGCACCTATCTCTGCTACTGTCTCCGATACAGTGGAAGAATCTACAGTCTCCGATACTGTGGAATCAACTGCACATATCTCTGAATCTACAGTCTTCGATACTGTGGAATCAACTGCACCTATCTCTGCTACTACTGTCTCCGATACAGTAGAGTCTTCTGCCAACAACACCACCGCAGAAGAACCCTCCTTTTTGGCTGGCATCATGGAGAGACCCAACACTAAATCTACTGTCGTCGACACAGTGGAATCCAAGGTCTCCATCCTCCGTCATCCCAAATACACCAAGGGCAACAGCAGCAGTGGTTTGATTCCTTCTTCAGAGGAGCAACAAGTCCATGCGTTGGGCCAAGCAGAGATCCGAGAAGTGCTCAAAGATGAGAAGGATGTGGCCAGAGCTCAAGCTGTCGTGGTGTGGCATATCTTCCAAGGCAGGGAACAACAAGAAGGTGCAGTTTGCAAGCAGCAGTTGCTTGGTGGCTGTCAAGGAATATCAGGTGGAGACCTACATGCACAAGTGCAAGGGAACCCAAGCTGCCCGGGGGCAGCATGCTCCCAAGGGTGACACCAAGGTGGGATTCTTCACTGAGGTAGCTCAATGTGTTCTGGCAGTGGAAGCAGCAGCAGCAACAACCCCTTCCATCTCTGCTGCCAACAACCTCTCCCTCAAGAGAGCCTGCAGCGATGACGACATTCCTCCAGCCAAGTGCCGCCGGGGATACTTTGGTCCATTGCCCACTGCTCCTACACAAGCAGCAACAACAGCAAGTGACCAGGATGCCATGGAGATTGATAATGCCCAGACTTGGAAATACAGCTGCAAGGAATTCAGTGCCTCTCCTGGAACACCCAACCAAGTTCCACTCAAGCGCCGCCGCATCATCAAGGCCACCCGCCCTGTCATGCCACAACAGGCGCCAGCATCTCCCACTGGGCCACCCGCTGCACCCCGCATGGCACCCATTCCTGTTGTGGTGGAAGACGTGCCCGACTGTGAGGACGAGGAACTCAAGGCGCTCAAGTGTGTGTTCCGAAATCGTCACCCTGGAGCTGATGAACCGTTCATGGTTCCCATTGAACACAAGTAAGTGCCAAAGCTGTGGTAGTGGAGCCACCCCCGATGTCATGACAGCTATGCTTTCAAGTGAAGCGCTGGGTATGATGGGGGCAACTTTCTTTCAGGCACTGCGAATGACAATCAAGGCCCCGGTATGGGTATAAACTGCATCCTCAAGGCCCCTGTATGGGTATAAACTGCATCCTCAAGGCCCCTGTATGGGTATAAACTGCATCCTCAAGGCCCCCGGGTATGGGTATAAACTGTGTCCAAGATCATCCACTTCAAGATCCTACAACACTCAAATGTCTTGCACTTGATCATCTATCTGATCCTACAACAGGCAAGGTGCGCATGCATGCAAGATCATTCCTTTCAATGGAGTAGGAAGCATTCTCCTCAGGACAGCGCCGTGGTCAATCAGTCAAGAGAATCCTGGTTGAGTAGTCAAACTACAGAATGCTTTTCAAGAACATTACCAAATCGCAATAGTTCATTCCCAGAGATTGGAACTCGATTAGTATGCCTCTGCCAACAACACCCACACTATGTCGTCCCGGATACAGTGTACATCTCCGCAC
>ENA-ORBV01012791-ORBV01012791.1-microbial-mat-metagenome-genome-assembly--contig:-NODE-12791-length-12876-cov-4.053051_pt1 | contig 12876 bp, 15 predicted proteins | sample MGYA00237777_ERZ505514 | MGnify/ENA primary metagenome ERZ505514 (study PRJEB26160, sample SAMN06269048) | microbial mat metagenome | isolation source: Oligotrophic lake microbial mat | place...
AGCAGAAGACGGCATACGAGATTCGCCTTAGTCTCGTGGGCTCGGAGATGTGTATAAGAGACAGCATAGGTGCTGACGTTAAGATTACTCCACAACTTCCCGGCCCACTACTTCGCTTACCTTTGCTGCCCCAAAATATAAATCTTGAAATATCTTCCAATTAGACTAACTTTAATTATCTTAATAGTCATTGCTGCCGGAATTTTTCTCTGGACATTCTATATATCTCAAAACTCATTTACTGCGAAATCATTGCCTTCCCCTGAGCCTCCAAAAGAGGTAAGAACCGCGGTAGTCACCTCAGCAGCCCCCACGCCAACCCCAAGTCCAAGCCCCAGCCCAACTTCTGCACCTTCAGTCAGACCGGTACCAAACAAGCAATCATATATAATCGCCGCCTTCGGCGATTCAATGGTCGACACCATGGGCGAAAACCTCGATTACCTGGACAAACAAATGATGGCGCGCTACCCAACAACCAAATTTAAATTCTATAACTACGGCATCGGCTCCCAAAACGTAGTTGAAGCAAGTAAAAGATTCGATGTTCCTTTTAGCTATAAAACTCGCAATTACCCGCGTATAAATGAAATACAGGCCGATATCATTATAATTTCCTCGTTTGCCTACAACCCATTAAGTCCTTACGACAGAGCAGCTCATATGGCAGCCTTAAAGGATCTAATCACCAAATCCAAAAATACCGGCGCCAAAGTCTATCTACTGGCTGAAATAGCCCCATTAAAAACCGGATTCGGCAAAGGGGTCGGGGGAGTCAATTGGGAAGATGCTAAAGTTAAAGAGCATGTAGATTTCATCTTGCAAAATCTGGATGCTTCAGTGAGTTTAGCTCCTCAGACAAACACCCCGTTAATCAATGCCTATCAGAAATCCCAGGTTGAAGGCAAGTACGGCAACAAAACATACGTGGGTTCTCATGACGGAATCCATCCATCTGTCGAAGGGGAAGTCTTTATGGCTGAAGTTATTGCCGAAACAATAAAACTCCCTTAAACTTATTAGCGAAGCATAGTATCTCGATGCTTGTAGCGTAAAGAATATCTCGACTAGCCGTTCAAATTAAATACATGTCCACTTGCAATTTACTACGCAATAGCAGTATTCTCAATGCCTAGAGGAGGTGAATTTTAAATGGCAAACGATAAACAAGAAGAAAAAGCAGGCGGAGTAAATCCAATGGTTGCCTCTTTAGCGGGGGCTGCAGTAGGTGCAGCAGTTGGAGCAGGGGCAATTATTCTTTCCGATAAAAAAAATCGCAAGAAATTAGAAGACGCTCTTGAGGGTCTAAAAAAACAGGGTTTTAACGTTCTGGAAATAGTCCAAAAAGAAGCTGAAGCTGTCAGAAAACAGCTTACACCAGCAGACGAAAAACCTGCAAAAAAAAGCTCAGCAAAAAAGAAGTGACAGAATGATAATTCTGTCATCCCCGACTTGATCGGGGATCCATGCTAATAAAATCCCGCGAAGCGGGACACGATAGCCTTGCATTTCAGATTAGTAACAGATTAGAATTTCCCAAATGGGAAAGTTAGTACCTGTTATTAAAATTAAAAAGTTGTCAGAAGACTTAAAAAAGTCCGGCAAAAAAATAGTCCTGGCCGGAGGCTGTTTCGATATCTTACACGTCGGACACATCGAGTTCTTAGAAAAAGCCAAAGCCTCCGGCGACATCCTGATTTTACTTTTAGAATCAGATGCAGCTATAAAACAACTAAAAGGTGATAAGCGCCCTATCAATAATCAAAAGAATCGCTCCCGAATATTATCAGCAATCCAATTCGTGGATTTTGTCGTAACTTTACCTAAGCCATACCAAACAAAGGATTATCAAAACCTGGTCTCTCAAATTAAACCTAACGTTATCGCAATAACCGCCGGCGACTCCAACCTGAAAAACAAAAAATCCCAAGCCAAGGAAGCAGGTGGAGCAGTCAAAATCGTCCTAAAAAACATCCCCGATCACTCAACAACCAAACTCCTCGACTATTTTTAGATCTAGCCAAAAGAGGGTTCTGATCGAGTTTTTAAAATATCACACCTCTGCGAGGCCGGATTTGTTAAATTTAAAAATCTTATATTTACTCCTTGTAATTATTTTTACATCTCTCAAAAATCCCTTCATTAAAGGAATAATCTCTGAAGTTGGAGTTCTGGGGAAATCAAATATAACCGCCCGTAAATCTTCAGGCTGATTTATTAAAAAATCCTTATCAAAAGTTAAAACAATTCGTTTTTCCTTAAAGGCAATAGTAGCCACTATATTATCTGAAGATCCCTGTAAGCTTTTTTGCTGAATAGTTTTTACTGAATAACCTGCTTTTACTATTAATCTCAAGATAGGCTTAGAAAAATTTTCATCAGCGAGAAATTTCATGAGAATAGAGAAGAGTCGGAGCTGTTTCTTTTTGTTTAGAACTTCCCTTTGGAAGCACTCCTTTAGCATAAGCCACAGCCGCCTGGATTTGTTTAGAAGTTATATGAGGATAATCTGCGACTATCTCTTTTTCATTCATTCCGGCTGCTATTCTATCCAATATAAGCTCAACAGAAATCCTGGTGCCAGCAATAATCGGCTTACCCAAAAGTATCTTAGGATCAGAAATAATCTTAGGCTTTAGAGATTTATCTCGCAAGCTTTGCTTATCCATAACTGAATTATATCATGGTTAAAAAAGACTGATCCTTAATTAAATAATTTTCTCATTTCTTGTAATAGTCCAAAAAGCGCCCCTCTGATCTGACCATCCGTAAAAACCTTAATACGTGGATCTCTTGCTGTAGTATCCGGATTTAAGAATCTCATAAAACTAGCGGAAGCCTCCGCGAATTTTTTCTCAAGCTCAGTTATTCTTTGCACCAACCCCTCCGGCTTGCTTTCGTATGCATTGACTAAGTCCAAGGCAAGCTTGGGGATTTGAAAAAGAGGAGTATCTCCAAAGTAACGCATTTGCATATCCGAAATCCCCGCAAAAACTCTCCTAATTCCTGGATTCTTTGAAAAAAGATCTAGCGCCAAATGAAGTTCGGTTAAATCCGGATCAGATTTAATACTCTTTCCTGAAGTATTCTCAAGCCCGGAACGAGCATCTTTAGAGACAACATCTAAATTCTGGTTTTCGGATTGTGGTATTGCCGGGGTCGTATCTAAAATAGCAAGAGTTCTCATTCCATCAGTTACATGAACCCTCGCATGCGCAGCTTTACTAACGGTTAAAGTCGCATTATTAGATTCATCAGCAACCATCTTTGAATTGTCAACTAAAAACAGAGTTGTAGGAATAATTTTATATCTCTCTAAAAGTCTGGCATTGGCAAGATAAAGTCTCACGATATATGCGGTTAAGGCTCGCGCACCATCACATTGATATTCCAACCTACCAGTACTAGGGCTTACAAAATCAGCCAGACTATCAAGATATTTAAAATCTGTTTCTTTTTCATTAAATGAGTAATCTGCAGAATTTTCTATGCAATCCGCTAAATCATACAAGCTCATACTCTTATTCTTTTGTAAGAATCTATTAATCGATACCGCCAACGCAGTATATCCGACTTCTTTCAATCTTCTGCCTATATCCCTAACTGCCTTAGGTTCTAATTTTTGAAGTTCGGCCGGTAATTCTGGCTGGGGGTTTTCTTCAATAGAAACAGCGTAAGTTATAGATGAGGGGCCATAAAGATTATCTACACTAATAAATCCTTGTCCTGATTGCTCCACTTTATAGTGCCAACCTCGGTCAGGTATGAACGGTTCTTTGGAGCTGTCCGGATAGCTTGTAATCTGTAAATTGGCAAGTGAAGAATTCATAGGAACAGGAAGATAAGTAATGTTTGGTCCTCGAGGTTCTTGAACCTGATCCGCTATTCTGATAGTCACGGTATCCTCTGTCTGCCCACTGGGCTCAACCGGCTCAAAATTACCATAATCATACCCGGGAACCGGATATTCTAAAGCTTCAATTTTAGCAACTTCTTTTGCCGGACCGGTTATAACAAATAAAGTTTCCGCCCGTTGCTCCTTAATCTCCTCTTTCGTATTATTCTTTACTCTATCATCACCTCCAAATACTGCCCCTTGAGAATCTTCCTTAGAATATCGGATCTCTTGCCTAAACGAGTTTACAGCTGGTATCAGACTTGGCGCATCGGCTCCTAATACATCTACCTGATCCAGAAATCCCGGGTTTTTCATTATCTGGTATCTAATCGCTGCAGCAATCGGGTCTCCTCTCCCACTCCAGCAATCCACAAAAGATCTAGATCGCGTATTCTCGATGAAGTAAGCATTAGGATCCGATGTGAAAGTTCTAAGATAATCAGAAATTTCATAGAGCGATTCAGTAAAAAAATCTCCTTTAAGATAATCTTGTAGAATGAATCTACTAGTAGCGCCAATTAAATAGGTTAATACACGTCTATAATCTAGTTCTCCAAATCTTGCTAAACCCTCCGGTGAAAAACTTTTAGATATTAAGCCCGTCTTTATAAGAACGTCTGAGATGCTTCCCAGGTGATATATCTCCGCAAATGGCCCTGGTCTATTTTGTGAAGTTAAAGAAACCTGAGCTTTTTTTCCATCTGGTAAGGCTACCCGTTTAAATTCAAAAGTCCCATCCTCCAGTTCCAATTCTCCTTCAGCCAGGGTTGGAAAGTAGGGTAATTTTAAGTCTCTATAATCATCAATTGCCTTTTCATCTATAGTAACGGAATCTACTTTATATCCTCCAACAAGCCCCTCATATTCTGCAAGTGTTTGCTTAGTAATTTTTATGCCAATTTCTTGAAGTCGTTCTGTATAGTATGCCAGCCTCACTTTTGAGGCTCCCGAGTCATCCACAGGCTTACTTTCTCCGAATAATTCCGCTCTAACTAATTCTTTAGGGTACGCCTTTCTAGCTGAATCAGCAGTTTGTAAAAAATAGTTCTCTCCGGGTGGAATTAATAGACTCCCTGGTTGTGATAGGCCTTTTATGGCTGCAGCAGTACCAAAGGTTCTTTCTATTCTGGCGAATGCTTTAGTCTGAGTTTCGAGGGGAGTGGGAGGAATGTCTTGGGGTTTTCTCTCATTGAGTTCAAGATAAATCATTCTTGACAGCACCAAAATTTCAGGCAGATTAGGATCAGTAGTCATTAATTTCCTCCCCACGTCCTTAATTGATTTTTCAGTTTCTTTGTACACCGGGTCCATAATCCGAGCTAATTCCTCATTTGCTTGTATTTGTTCATCAGCAGCCCTAACAAAGCCATTCCAATTGTGCCGACCACGATTTGCAGATTGTCTATAAATATTTATGACATCTCGTACATTAGAATAAGAACCGGGTTTTAAAATGCCGGTTAAAATCTGAGCAGCAGGAATGCGAGTCTGTTCTGCATATTCAGCAAGCCCTTAAGTTCTAAAACGAATTTCACCACTTAATCTAGAATACGTAGATAGAGGGGTGGTGATTAACTTGGGTAAATTCAAACATTTGAGTTTGCAGGAACGGGAGTTTTTGTTTGGTTCTTTAAAAGAAGGTTTAAAGATTAGGGAGATTGCCAGAAGATTAGGCAGAGATCATAGTGGGCTTTTGTATGAGTTAAAGAAAAACAAAGCAGGTAAAGGGAAAAGATCTCATGAGTATTTTAATGCTGAATATATTCCCTGTATAGCTCAAGAGAAAGCAGACAAAAGAGCTTTAAAACAAAGGAGGAAAGCTCCTTTGAAAGAACCATTAATATTCCTGTATGTCAGAGTTCATTTAAGGGAACCTTTTTGTTGGACACCTGAACAAATTAGTGGGACATTACCACTGGAGCATAAAGGTAAATCAATTAACACTGAGACTATTTACCAATATATTTACTCTAAAAATGCCAGGAGATACCAACTTTGGACATTACTGACTCATTCCAGGAAAAAGAGGATGAAACAACTAGGTAGAAGTGTTCATTCTGAGGCTAAAAAAGGTAAAATACTTTTTTCTGTTAGTATTGAGAAAAGACCTAAATATATTCAAAGAAGAAGACAAATTGGTCACTGGGAAACAGACAATGTCATCGGCAAACAAACTGATGATACTGCCTTGTCTGTGACTGTTGAAAGAGTTACCAGATATACCATTTTGTCCCTGACTAACAGGTCAGCCAAAGAAAAAGCTGACAAATTAATTGACAGATTAGGACAGTATTCTCTTAATTTCCGAAGAACCATAACTACTGATAATGGTTCAGAAAACAGTTACCATCAGCAAATTAGTGATAGTTTGAGCCTTAAAATGTACTTTTGTCATGCTTACCACAGTTGGGAGAAAGGCACTGTTGAAAACATGAATGGCAGGATTAGAAGATATATCCCTAAAGGCCTCAGTTTGAACCATCTCACAGATCAACAAGTTTCTTCATTAGAAGAAAAACTTAACTCAACTCCTAGAAAATGCTTAGGATATTTGACACCTAAACAGAAGCTGGATATACTCCTCAAATCTACATAACTGCACAGGTGGTGAAATTCAACTTAGAATGCAGGGCCTATCAACATCAATTCTTATCAATCCTATAGTGTAGCATATATGAGGGAAGTTCGCAATCTCAAGAGTAAAGTTTAACACCTAAAGCAAATCCACAATCAGCGTTGACCACCCAAAATTCTCTCTCCTATATCCCTGCCCGGTTTCCGGATTGTAATACTCCCTAAACCCCCATTTCTCAATCATCTCAACCATCCTCCCCACAATCTGATCCGCAACTTTATCCTGACCATGTTTTCTTAAACCCTTCACAATAAACCAATTCGTCGCAATCCAAGTCGGCCCCCGCCAAAGCATCTTCAGTTCTTTGTACAGTGTCAAATAAATGCTATTAACAAGTTTTGCCCCAAAATCATGCTTATAATCAGGAAACTCCAAAGGGGAGTAATGAGTATCGTCCTGGGAAACAGTCGGAACCGGATAGCTAGTCCAAAACTTCTTCGGATCCAACAGATGCTTACTTAAAAGTGCCGCCATTTTATCCTGAGGCAATCCTTTCAGAAAAAGTGGCAGGAGCGAAGCGATAGTTTTCACCCTGGCTTTTTGCTCTCTCTTAGAGTAAAGAGTATAGAAAATCTCATCAGCTTCGTCCCATGCTTTCTCAATTAGTGATTTCTCTCCCGCATTCGCCAGCTCTTCAAAATACTCCGACTCTTTCAGGTTACCAATTTTCTTAAAAAGCCGGGCAAGCGACCTATTCGACTCTATAAAAACCACATTAAATAACAGTTCCTCAACATTAAAATAATCAGCCTCCAAAATTTTCTTACTATTAAAGTTATATCTTTGGTTCATCAAATCAGGTTTACGAAAAGCGTAGTGCAAACGAACCATATCCTGGCCGGAAAACCCAGAAACCACCTGAAAAACCGGCAATTCATCCATCCCCGACTCATTAGGCGAAATAATCGAAACCAACCCATCTTTATCCGGATCGCGGTTCTCTATCAACCACCTGTTAGCCTTTGCCAGCTTTGGTAAAACCTCCTTAAGAAATTCTTTATCAGGATCTTTTTCAAAAATTTCCTCAACCGCAATTGGAAAAATAGGGGGTTGGGTAATAGCCGAAGTATGAGGCCGAAGAGATGGTTTACTTTCTAAAAACGCCCAATGCGGTAAGTCGTGTGTCTGCCCTTTCCAAAAAATAATATGCGGCAAAAATCCATCATCCCATTGAGCCTTTAAATAATTAGTAATTTCTTCCTTCGCCCATTTAGTATCAAAATTCGATAAAACAATCGCATGAAACCCGGTATCCCAAAGAAATTGATAAACATACTCCTCCTTAGCCGGCGCTATAAATTTGTAATTAGTATTTTTCCAACTCGAATGGCCCTCAATCAAATTATTCTCAAAAATCTGCCTGGCCTTCTGAATATATTTTTTCTTTAACCGGGTGTTACTGGGCATGGGACTAAAAATATCAGAGGGAGGAGAAAGTATCAAGAGTAGAAGGAATAGTTTTGAAGAAAATAGTGAAAGAAGGATTTAATTCTTAAGTTGTATAGAGTGACCAAAGCTGTTAAAAGATAAGCGCACATCAGTAATATCTTGCGAATCGCTCATCAGCTTTTCTCTCCATTCTAATTCCGTTCCATCAGGTACTTTTACTGTAAAAGCATTGTCAGTTACCCAGTTCGGGGGAATCGCGCTCTCAATTCCGTTTCTCATGATGTAATCATCGATCTGTTCGTCCTTTACGCCCTTATTAAAACGTACAAAGCCTCCTGAATACTCACCATCCGTATATGAAATATCCCATATTTCTGTATTCAAAACGATTGAATCATTCAACTTTTCGTCCCATTGAGCAGAAGTTAATTCCTGATCTAATCTCATTACATTAAGGGAGGTGTACTCATTACTCCAATCATACATAATAGTTAAGTCATATCTATCAAGAAATTGTTGGAACTCCTCCTTCGTAACAGTCCGTTTAGTCTGGACTATAATTTGGCCCAAGGTGCATCTACCCTCGAACTCCTTTAATTCAGGTTTGCAGTAAGTATCTTGGATTTTATTAGTATAAGAATCTTGTGGGGGATTTGAAACCTCGGCTGGTGCAATAGGTCCAGGTGCTCTTAGGTAATAAACTACGGCACCAGTGACTATTAAAACAAAAGCAAACCCAAGTATCGGAATGAAATTCCCTTTTTGATTTATAGGCATTGAAGACAGTATTTCAACTTAAAAGTAGCTTGTAAAGAGGCCGAGGTCAACTAACTCAGGGTAGTTTTCCTTGTCTCGCCATCGAGCATTTTTTAACTCTCTCAACTAAAGCCTCTTGGGCTCTCTGAACATTCTCCTCTTTCCCGTCCCAAATCGAAAGCGGTGTGCCGACAATCGCTCTTCCAAAAGAAGCACTAATATTCTCCTGCCCCTTCTCTTTCGCCAGCTGACAAATTCTATTTAAATATTTCTCAGCCAGTTCGTCAGTAATCCCTCCCGACAAAAAGTTAATCCCGGCAATTTCTTTCGGCACCTTGTTTGTCAAAACATCCAAAGTAGTCTGCGCAACTAAATCAACCGACCCTTGATCCTCCGTGTCCTCGCCCGCAGTAATCATATTAGGCTTCAAAATTGCCTGGGAGTAATTAATTCCTACTTTTGAAACTTCAGCAAAAACCGCTTCTAAAACCTGGGAAGTAACTGCCGCATCTTTCTCTAAAGAATGTGCTCCTGTTCTCAAAACTTCAGGTTCAATCATCGGCACCAGTCCGCCGTCCTGACTCATTTTCGCTAAAGTTGCTTGTACTTTTGCGTTCGCTTCAATCAATTCAGTTGATGGGGTAGTATCTGAAATCTTAAAAACACTCCTAAATTTTGTTGCTGAAGCGCCTTGTTTCCGCCACTTTGCTAAAAGCTCTCCCAAATCTTCTGCATACTTAGTAGTTTGCTCTCCTTGATCTTTAAAATCCGCTAAACCTCCATCAATCTTTACAACAATAATAATATTCTGCTTTTTCAATTCTTCAACAACTTCAGAAACCTCAAGCATCTCAGGGTGTAAAATAATCCCCACAGCTCCTGCCTGCGCAATCGGCGCCCGCGCAATCAACGCTCTCCAGCGAGACCGCATCTCAAAAGAGTCGGCAATCCCAACTTTATCAAACCGCGTTTTCATCGTTGAAGGCGATTCATCGGCCGCCACAATAACTCCCGGTGGAGAAGATAATCGCTTTGCAATTTCCGTAAGATTAGAATCCATAAAATGTATTATCCAAAATAAGGTTCAGCTTTGCTAGACTTCATTCTGACCGAATAATTCGGGTTCCTTGGTGTGTAATAGTGACAGTTTGGGCTTTAAAATCTGCGTTAACCCCGGCAATATTAAACCAAGGATCATCAGTAATTGGTGTCGCACTAATGAGTATTGATGTACTCTCCGCCGGAACTAAATCTCCCGCCTCAAGTATTTTTGCCTGCTCCATAACCTCCTTATCGTCTGAAAAAATTCTCCCTTGAGCAAAGCCTCCTAAGGCTTTCGCCGCAGCCGCCACGATAATCCCTTCCTCCCAGCCTCCGCTGCCCATCAATAACAACCCTTTAATGTTTTGCGGAATTTTACCCCCCTCAACGGCTGACAGAACTGAAGGATCTTGCACGGCCAAAAGTCCCGGAATCAAATCTCCTCCAGAAATCAAAATTGTCGTAACCCCCATACTCTGCGCCGACTCAATTTCAAACCTATTGCGAGGTCGGTCAAGAATGACTACTGCCAAATCAGCAGGATTCTCTATAGATAATTCTTTTAAAGCAATTTTAAAATTCTCAGTTGGGGAGAGCTCCAGCGAAAGTTTCCCCTTCAAAACCGGCGGCCCAAATAATTTACTCATGTAATCAAAATTCCCAGTTTGCACCAGCCCGTTTTTCTGCCCCAAAGCCGCAGCTAAAACCGAAGTGGCCCCCGGCAAATTCCGCGAAGCAAAAGCAGTTCCCTCAACTGCATCATTAACTATCTCAACTGTAATACCATCTTTAGGCCCATACGATCCATACAAATCAGGACTGGCAATTCCGTCCCTCCTTGTATCTTTCCTTCCCTCGCTCCCACGAATTTCAACATAAAAATCTGACTGAGTTTCAAAAACCTCCTGCATCGCCTCAGCCGCAGCACCATCCAAAAGCCTCCCTAATGCTTTAAAATCAGCAGAATCAGGATCAAAATTCTCATCATGCAACTCCTGAATTTTCCTAAAAGCCTCAACCGCAGCGCTTTGGGTTGATCGGGTAAAAACCTCTTCAAAAATCTCAAACTTAGACTGGTCCATTAAGTAATTATACAGTGCTACTCTTGACAGAATAATGACACCTTAGTCTGACTTGCGGAAGTAAGGATTCGGTAATTGGATCTTCTCTTCCAGCTCAGTTTGTGTAGCTTCAAGATGCGCACTTTCACTCCTTAAAAACACCAGATCTTTCCTGATGCTGTCTCGTTCAGCTTTATTAAACGCCTGAGAAAATTCTTCCATCTCCGTCACCGCTTCAAGTCTCCTGATTTTTTTCTTAATACCCTCAAGGCTGATGCGTAATTTCCAAACACTGAGAGCTTCTTTATATAAATCATCCATAAATAAACCCCTGCTGTTGCAGTGCTATCCTTATTCCAATAATATATCACTTCATGACAAGAACACCGCACTTTTTTAAAGTAAAATCCAGAATCGGTTTAACCAGTCCTCCAATCAGAAATAGGGAACTGAACAATGGGGTAGAGGATGCGCCGGATTTTCTACTAACCAAAGATTTACTTGAAAACTTCAACAACCCGGAAATTGACAATTTTATTTTTAGTAATCCTGAAGATATAACTGACAATTACTGGCCAATCGTTGCCAAAGAGTCAAAAAATCTCAAAAATTTAATCAACCAAAAAATAAAACCTAATGAGATCCAGATAGTTATAGGAGGGGATAACACCGTTACTCTGCCTTCTCTGGAAGCGGTAGTTGAGCGCGTTAGCAACGCGGAACAAGTGGGCTATATCCAATTCGATTCCCATGGCGAAATGCATCAATCAAAAACCTCACTGTCGGGAAACTTCCACGGCATGTACATGCGCCCCTTCTTCGACAAATTTGATATCCCAGAAATTGACGATCTGGTTCTGGAAAAATTAAAGACGAGTCAAATCTTAACAATAGGCGACATTTTATTCGATGGGGAAAAAACTGAAGAGGAGCAATTTTACCAACAAAACAAAATCAGAAATATTAATGTATCGGAATTTGATAAGGACAAAGAAAACGTTTTATCCGAAATCAATCATTTCTTAAAATCTTACCAACATATTCATATCAATTTTGACATCGATGTTTTTCACCGTTCAGTATCATCGGCTACCGGCTTACCCGAGGACGGCCGTTGGTTTAAAGAGCAGATATTCACTATCCTGGATTTGATCGCAAACCATAAAAGTATTTCTTTAGATTTAGTTGAAATCAATCCCAAAAAAGAAGGAGCCGAAAAAACAATCAAACTTGCCCAAGATATCCTACTAAAACTTATAAACTAATAATTTTCATACCCAGGAAAATAATCCCGCTTAATATTCTCCTGAGAAACGCCTAGCCCAGAGATAACACTCTCAAATCCCAAAACCATCGGTTCCGGTCCTGAAATATAATAAACAGCCGACTGAAAATTCGGTACTAAGGTCTCAAGAGCCTTCTTATCAATTTGTCCGGGAACTACCCGCACGTTTTCAGTCAGATTTTCATCAACAACTTGCTCTTCGGAGACATAATAATAGAGTTTAAATTCCGGATGTTTCTTAGCCAATTCCTCAAATTCTTTTCTAAATATGGCATTCGTGGTTCGGTTGGCATAAAACAGGCTCACGTTCAAAGGTAATCCGTTATGATCTAAATCCAAAAGTATCGCCCGAAACGGCGTCACCCCAATTCCTCCGGCAATAAAAACATAATTCAAATCAGGGTCATCCATCGAAAATTTCCCGCTCGGCCCCATAGCTTCAACACTTTGTCCAGCCTCAAGTTTCTGCAGATCTCCTTTAAAAACGCTCCCTTTCTCAGGAGCAAATTTTGTAGTTAGCTGAATATGATTCTCAAAAGGAGCCGAAGCGATAGAAAAAAACCTATTCTCGCCGCGATCGTCGGTTGTCACCTCCGGAATCCGGTATCGCAAAAATTGTCCGGGTTTCCAAATAACAGGCACATCCGGCCTAAAATAATAACTAAAAGTATCCGGAGCCTCTTGTTTCTTCTCAATTAACTGTAACTGCATACTAACGAAAGTCTACCAAAACTGCAGAACCCTTTAAAGGGGAGCTTGCACTTGCAAACTGAGGCTGAGCTCTCTATACTAGGCACTAACTGTATCAGGA
>ENA-ORBV01012792-ORBV01012792.1-microbial-mat-metagenome-genome-assembly--contig:-NODE-12792-length-12875-cov-4.522504_pt1 | contig 12875 bp, 10 predicted proteins | sample MGYA00237777_ERZ505514 | MGnify/ENA primary metagenome ERZ505514 (study PRJEB26160, sample SAMN06269048) | microbial mat metagenome | isolation source: Oligotrophic lake microbial mat | place...
AGTCTTTGGTGATCTCGTCGGCGAGGGCGTTGGCGTTGTAGATTTTGCGGATGGCTTCGATCATTCCCCGGGAGTCGACGGCGACGGCGCGGTTGTTGGTGCCATCGTAAATTACGTCGCCCACCAGCGATTCGAGGTTACCATCAAAGATGAGCCCCACCACTTCACCGGCTTTGTTGACAACGGGGCTGCCCGAGTTGCCGCCGATGATGTCGGCGGTGCAGATGAAGTTGTAAGGCGTGGCGAGATTAAGGTCACTCTTCTTTGCTTCCCACGAAGCGGGAAGTGCAAACTCGCCGGTGTTGCCTCGCTCGGCGGCGCGGGTGTAGGTGCCGGCAAGATCGGTGAAGGGCTTGATCGCATCGGCGCCGCTACCCAGACCGGTGATTGAGCCGTAGGATAAACGTAATGTAAAGGTGGCATCGGGATAGATGCTATCGCCTTGCACGGCGAACTTCGCCGCGGCGATCTTGGCGTAGTTGCTGCGTTCAACGCTCTCGACGGTGTCTTCATACTGCGTGCGCAGAGCGCGTTGCTCTCGATCAATGAGGCGTGCGAAGGCGATCAACGGGTCCTTGGATTTTTCGGAGGTTTTGATCCCGCCATCGACCAGATACTTACGTGCTGCGGGGTCCTTCAGGGTGCTGCCTCGCACCAGTTCCGCTGCGCGAACGGTGGGAGATTTTCCCGCGAGCAGCTCCTTGACCAGCTCATCGTCGCCGCCGAACTGCTCCACGAGATTGGAGAGATGGAGGGCGAGATTAAAGGCTTCAAGGGAATCGTGGAGAGGTTCGGGCGAATATAAGCTTAAGTAGACTTCATCCAGCGCGGCCTTGTTATATTCAGGAAGGCGATCCTCGTTGCGCTTAGGGAGTTCATCCGCGAGCCGGACGATCGTAAGTGCTTTGGAGAGCAGATTGCTGCCGCGGATCATGCGATCAAGTGCGAACTTTTCCGGGTAGAAGTTCACGTACTCGGCTTGGGCACCGGCGATTGCTTCCCAAGCACCGCTGTACTTGGCGGCCAAATCCGGCTTTTTTGCGATCAGATCGATGAGGGCGGTTTCTTCGGCCTGCTTTTTGGCGAGAAGGGCGGGGTCTTGCAGACCCGCGATAAGGCCGACGAGCGCTTTGCGAGAGTTGGCAATACCGCGCATGTGGTCGTTGGCAATGCGGGCGTTCTCGGCGTTGCGGGCCGCGAACCCTTGGAACGCCACCTCGGACCGCCACAAGGAGGCGAGGCGGGTGGGCATCTCGACATCACGCATGAATCGTAAGTGATCCATGGTGTGGAGGCGACGGGTGCGACCGGGGTGCCCGAAGACGAAGATCAGGTCGTTCTCTTTAGCGCCATCTTTGCTCCACTTGAGGTGATGTTGGGCGGTAAAGGGTTTGCCGTCTTCGTAGAGGCGGAAGAAGCAGCAATCAAGGTCAAAGCGGGGAAACTCAAAGTTGTCAGTATCACCGCCGAAGAAGGCCGCCTGCTCCTCGGGCGCGAAGACCAAGCGGACATCGGTGAATGACTTGTAGCGATATAAGTGATACTTGCCGCCCTGAAACAAAGTTACGACTTCGCTCTTGAGCCCGGTCTTATCCTTGCTCTCTTGCTCGATGGCTGCGGCGGCCTTGCGGCGTGCCGCGCCCGCCGCGGCTTCGCTGCCGGAAGCGTCGGTGGGCGTTCCCGCGGCGGCGGCTTCCACCCGAGCGGTCACGTCCTCGATCTCCCAGAGAATATCGACGACCAGGTCGGGGCATTTGAGCTCTTCGTCGCGGGACTTGGCGGTGAAACCGTTTTTGATCAGATCGTTTTCTTTGGTGGAGAGCTTGAGGAGCATGTCGCTACCCACGTGATGGTTGGTCATGACCAGACCGTCTTTGCTTACGATCGAGCCGCTACCACCGGTCTCGAAGCGAACGGCAGACTTTTGCATGCGCTCCAGCCATGCCGGGGTTACGTCAAAGCCGTAGGCGGATTTGATCGCCTCCGTCGGCGGAGCGTTCATGAGCCACATGCCTTCGTCGGCTAGGGCGGGGAGGGCGGTGCAAAGCGTGGCGGCGGCCGCCAACAAGCGGCGGACGGAGAATGCGGTGTGATTCATAAATGAGTTCGCAGAGGAATAGACGCGGCGGCCTAGCAGCGTAGGTTAAAGATGCAGCGCGGGCCAGAATCCTTCGAGAAGCGTCAATGTCCCAGTTTAAATCTTTCGCGGCTTTCCGGTGTAGTCTGCGTCCCACCTGAAGACGGGGGTAACGTCCCGCTCGTGAACGTGGCCCATCTATGGTCAGCAAGAACCCGCTTTGGCAATAAAGGCGAAATCCAGACCGAATATTCCTGCGTGAACTCTTCGCTAAGAATCACGCAGTTGTCTAAGTATGATTGGAAGTTACCAAAGTAGCTTCCTTACTTGCCCAACACCATCCTAATAGTGCTCGATGAAGACAACCGCCACAATGGCTCCCAACCGGCCGATGACCGACGACGAAGCGAGCGATAAGTCGGTACAGGCAGCCATAGTCTTCTCGCCTATAGGACCCCTGTCAACACGCGGGCGCTGTTTGCTGGCCGTTGCGAGCCAAATCTACGCTGTGGTTGACGCTATCGCACACTCTGGGCTTCATGTCGTGATCTTCGGGGAGCGCGGCGTCGGTAAGAGTTCCCTTGCCAACATCACTAAGCCGCTACTGGAGGTAATGGCTCAGGAAATTCAGCGCTTGGTCGTGCGGATCAACGCCAATCACCAAGATTCGTTCTCGTCCGTTTGGGCGAAGGCCTTTGATGAAATTAGTTTTGAGAATGATAGGCCCGTGTTTGGATTCTCGAATACCAAGGAGACAGAAAGGGTCACTCTGCGTCAAGCGTTCGGCGTCAGCGACCATCCCACCATTGATGAGGTTCGACGCACCCTTGCACGCCTGCCTAACTCTGTGTTTGTTATTGACGAGTTTGAGCGGCTGCCCAAAAAGTACGTCTTACAGTTCACCGACCTTATCAAGGTTCTTTCGGACATGGCCGTGCCGTCCACCGTCATACTGGTAGGCGTTGCGGACTCGATCGACGGCCTAGTGAAAGACCACACCTCCATTCCTCGCGCGCTCGTTGAAGTGAATATGCCCCGAATGAGTACTGCGGAACTCAAAGAAATCTTGTTAAAGGCTGCCGAGGCACTGGGGATGAAGTTCGATGAAGATGCTTCGTCTCGTATTGCAAGAATGTCGCAGGGGCTTCCGCACTACACGCATTTGGTTGGTCAGCACTCTATTCGGAACGCCTGCGACCGTCGCAGCTTCACGGTAACCTTCGCGGATGTGGACAAAGGTTTTGCCACCGCCGTGAAGCAAGCAGACCACACTGTCGCCGAGACATATGCAACGGCCATTCATTCAGCCCATTCCGGCGCACTCTTCGTACAAGTCCTGCTGGCCTGCGCAGTTACGGCGTGTCTCGCTCCAGATAGCGCGCTCGGTTACTTTCAAGCAGTTGACGTCGTGGACCCACTGGAGACGATCCTTAACAAGAGCGTTCAGATTGCCACTTTCAACGGCCACCTCACGGAGTTCGTGTCCGAAAAGCGAAACAAGGTTCTCGAACGAGCGGGCGTTGCTCGCGCCTATCGCTACCGTTTCCATGACCCCCTAGTTCCGCCGTACATTATTATGAGAGGTATTACCGACAAACTGATTTCGGCTGCGGCAGTAGAAACGCTGCTGAACAACTTGACCGCGACTGAGGCGTAATCTTGAGACCACCGCGTCTTGGCCGCCTTCCAAGGAACCGCGGTATGGTCGACTTCTTAGCGCTCGGTTAGCCGCTTTGGCATGAGGGAGTGGTTTCGCGCTGGGGGGCGAACCAACTCGCACTTTGGACCAGCCAACGTCCGAAAAGTCTGGGCACTTGGGCTCCGCTTTGGTTTTCTGTAATAAGGCTACCCGCATCTGCGTACCTTACTGTGTAGGAACCTCATGAGACTCGTCGGCGATACCTTTGAAAGAGAGCTGTGTCTGACCTGCCGCGGGGTGGGGAAGCTGCCCAATGAGGATTTCCAGATTCGCAGCGGGAAGTGGGTTCGGGGCGGTGGGTATATTCCGTGCCCGGCGTGCCGGGGGTCTAAGTTGGTGCCAGTTGTGATGACGCGGGTTCAGAGTGAGGATCTTTCGGGGTCGGGCCGGGGGCCTACGCCGCGGCAGGAGCACAGCTGAGGTGCGAGCGAGGGTTTGGCGCGCCGAACCCGGCCCTGCACTGCGACTGTAAGTGCCGGTGGGGCTTGATGGGTGGGGACCCGCCGCGATGCACGAGAAATGATCTGTGGTGTACGGAAAGGTGATACCCTCGTAGCCCATGCGCCAGTTCAACAACATCCTTGACGCCGTCGGCGGCACCCCGCTTGTAAAGTTACAAAAGGTCGTCCCGGCGGGGGCGGCGACGGTGCTCGTGAAATGCGAGTACATGAACCCTACGGGATCAATCAAGGACCGGATGGCGGTACACATCTTAAACGAAAGTCAGAAGCAGGGCTTGATCAAGCCCGGGGCGACGATCGTGGAGAATACCAGCGGCAACACGGGGCAGGGTGTGGCGATGTGGGCTGCGGTGAAGGGATATCGGTGCATTTTTACGATGCCCGACAAGATGAGCATGGAGAAGGTGAACATGCTCAAGGCGTTCGGCGCGGAGGTGGTAATTACGCCCACCGATGTTCCCGGTGACAGCCCTCAGCATTATGTAGAGACGGCCAAGCGCATAGCGCGGGAGACGCCGAATGGTTTTTATGTGAACCAGTATCATAACCAGTTAAATATCGATGCTCATGAGTTGAGCACTGGCCCGGAGATCTGGAACGACACCGAAGGTAAGTTTGATATGTTCATCGCGGGCTCCGGGACGGGCGGCACGATCTCGGGCGTTGGCCGTTTTCTGAAGAAGAAAGCACCTCACATCAAGGTGGTGGGCGTTGACCCAATCGGCAGTGTGCATTATCATTACTTTTATACTAAAACGATGCCCACCCCGCACGTGTATAAGGTCGAGGGTATCGGCGAGGATATCCTCTGCGACGCGATGGACTACTCGGTCGTCGATGAGTTCTATCAGGTTAATGATAAGGAATCATTCTCAATGGCCCGCCGCCTGGTGCGCGAAGAGGGCCTCTTCTGTGGCGGTTCTTCGGGCAGCAATGTTCATATCGCTGTTGAGCTCGCCAAAAAGCTAGGAGCGGGCAAGACAATCGTCACAATCTTGTGCGACTCGGCCACACGCTACACCACGAAGTTTCTGAATGACCAGTGGATGAAAGATTACGGTATGCTGGGCTCTGACCGCGATTTGGGACTGGTTGAGGAAGTACTTACGTTCCGCACCAACCGCCCCGTGATTACCGGCAAAGACTCTGACACGGTGGGAACCATCATCGACACGATGAAACGTAACGGTGTGAGTCAGGTGCCTATCACCGACGAGAGCGGCCGCGTGAAGAGCCTGGTGCATGAGGTGGATATTCTGCGAGCACTGCAACTGGGATCGGCGACTATTTCTTCCGCCGCGAGCGCTGTTGCCCAGCCGGTGGGGGGTCTTATCTACCCCAAAGCCCGCATTGAAGAGTTATATCGTATCTTCGAAACCAATCAGGTTGCGATCGTGGTGGACAACGATCGCATCGTCGGCGTCGTCAGCCAGATCGATGTCATCGAGTTTCTCAGCAAACGCGGCCGCTAGCGGCTGCCGCCCCAGCGGTCAGACCGCTCTGGTTCTTTTCAGCCCGCGCCATCTCGCTCAACTACGCTTGCGTTAATGAACAATCGCGCCACGGGAACCAAGGTCTCAAAGAAAACCGGCAACTCCGCTCCTCATCGCTTCGCAACCAATGCGATTCACGCGGGGCAATCTCCCGACCCCACCACCGGAGCAATTATGACTCCGGTGTACCTGACCAGTACGTTTGTCCAGTCCTCACCGGGCGTGGTGATCGATGATTATGATTATGCTCGCAGCAAGAACCCCACCCGCACAGCGTTAGAATCGAATCTCGCCGCGTTGGAAGGTGCCGAGCACGGATTTACATTCTCCTCGGGCCTGGCGGCCATGGATTGCCTTCTCCACCTTCTGCGCGCGGGCGACCATGTGCTGCTTTCGGACGATGTGTACGGGGGCACCTTTCGCCAACTAGATAAAGTCTTTCAACATTTAGGGTTAACTTCAACCCGCGTTGATATGACGGACCTCACGACGGTTGCGGAGTCGATGCGGCCCAACACTCGCATGGTGTGGCTCGAAACACCCAGCAACCCGATGCTGAAAGTAATTGATATACGCGGAGTGAAGTCGATCTGCGCGGCCGGGGCGAAGATAAGTTCGCGAGGGCAGGGGATTGTGGACACGGCGATGGGTCCCTTGGGCTTACCCATTGTCCGACCGTTCCTGGTGGTTGATAACACATTCGCAAGCCCGTATTTGCAGAACCCGCTGGCGCTTGGGGCGGACGTGGTGATGCACTCGTGCACGAAGTACATCGGTGGACATTCCGACCTTGTGGCTGGCGCGGTGATGACATCAGACGCAACGCTCGCCGCGAAGATCAAGTACACTCAGAACGCGGTCGGCGCCGTGCCGAGTGCCTTTGACTGTTTCCTGATGCTTCGCAGTGCCAAAACATTGCACGTGCGGATGGAGCGACATTGCGAGAACGCGGGAGAGATCGTTCGCTTTCTAACGAAGCACCCGCGAATCGCCAATGTAATCTATCCTGGCTTGGCGTCGCACCCTCAGCATAAGCTTGCAAAGAAGCAGATGCGCGGCTTTGGCGGGATGATCTCGGTAGTCGTCAAGGGAGGGCTGAAGTCCTCTCGGAGGATGCTCGAACGGGTGGAACTCTTTGCGCTAGCTGAGTCTCTTGGCGGGGTTGAATCACTTATCGAGCACCCGGCGATTATGACTCACGCGAGCATCCCCGCTGCCGCGCGCGCCAAGCTGGGCATCGATGACGGATTGGTGCGGCTGAGTGTGGGAATTGAAGATGCCAAGGACTTAATCGCCGACCTGAGCTATGCGCTGGCGTAAATAGAGCCTGGCCGGAAGCAAAATGTAACACTCGACGCGGCCACGCTTTTTTCAAACCGGGGTGTTGGGCGCCCTTGCATGGCCACGCAGCGACGCGAGACCGCCTTAACCGGGGGATGCACGTGTTCTTCTCCACCGCTGGCTACATCCCGACGCCCCGCGCGCTAAGAGGCTGCCAACCACCCTCGATTTTGAAAGTGGCTCAAAACAGCGGGTTGAAGATCTGATGCGCTCATGCCGCGCGTTTCGATGGCCGACGAATGCGACGTCCTCGCGGGCAATCCACCGGGGACCGCCTCTATTTAATCTCTATCTAGGTATTCTTCGCATGGACCAACGCTCGGCGCTAATGCAATCTCAGCTTGTAGTCGCGGCGGGGCCCGCCTCGCTTACCACCATCCGACAGTGCATATTAACTCCACTGGAGAAGGCATGGCCGAGAGAGGGCTTTCCCGCGAACGTGTTTCCGGTGGGCATCACAGCGCTGCTCGAGGTGCTCGCCGCGGGAGATGGGAGTTGGACCGACGCGTGCGCTCAGACGGATCATTCCGTAGCGTTGCTAGTCTTTGACGATAACACATCGGCTCACTTAATCGATATCGCGGCGGAGACGCTGCGTTCCCGGCATCTGCCAGCGGTGATCATCTGCGAGCGCCCGTGCATGTGGCAGCCTTTTCAGCATGGCGGAATTATGTTTGAAGCTCGTGGGGTTCCTGCGTCCACACTTGCGATTATGTTACAAACGCTGCGCGAGCGGCAGCGGGAGGTGTGCCGCTTGCTCACGGAAGTGCGGCTTACCCAGCGCTGCGCAGCGACCGTGCGCGGCGAGATGGAGCGGGTACACGAAGAGTTACAACTCGCCGCGTCTATCCAGCGAGAGTTTACCCGGCCGGCGCTGCCCAGTCGTAGCGACGTTGATCTCCACGTTCTCAGCCGTCCCGTGAACTTCGTAAGCGGCGACATGGTGTGCGTGCGCAGCCACGGGGAGCATCACTTAACATTCTTTCTTGGCGACGCTGCGGGGCACGGGGTTCCCGCCGCTCTGCTCACCATGGTACTAGCGCACGCGCTTGATACCGCGGCGGCGCACCCGCCCGGTGACGATTTATCGTTTATGTTAAAGCCTGCCGCGCTGCTTGACTATCTTAATCGTCGGGTGTGCGCTCACTGCCGCGGCATTGGCTGGTTTGCCACGGCGGTTTACGGAGTGCTGGATGTTCATAGCGGTGAACTGGTCATCGCTGGCGCTGGGCATCCGCCGCCGCTGCTGCTCAGCGATGGGCGCAACGGCCCCCCGGTGGAATCGCTGCATGAGATAGTAACTGCAGGGCCGGTGCTTGGAATCGCCCCCGACGCGATTTTTACACAGAACCGTTTGATGTTAACTACTAAGGATGTGCGCTGCGTCTACAGCGACGGGCTGGAAGGAATCTTTCCGGATGCGCCGCCTGGTTCCTCGATGCGCGACCGCGAACGCCCGCACTTGAAGCACCTTGAGTTACTCGCGAATTCGGTCGCGGTACCCACTGATAATGACTCGCCTGATGTTTTACGAATGAGCCGATGGCTCGACTTGGTAATCGATGAGCAGGCCGGAAGCCTTCACCCTTCCGACGATATCACCGCGTTGTTCATACAGCGGCGCGCCGAGGCGGTCGTGCGACGGCTCGCGGCATAAATACGAAGATAGCCCGCGTTGGTCCGCTTGTTTGGCTTCCACGCCGGATTAGCGGCGATGCCTAGGATCGCGAACGTACACGCGCGACCCCATCAGCATCTCGGGCACAACAAGTCAATCTCCGGACAACCGCCAGATTTTTCCACGCAGCCGCGTCGGCGTATCGGTGTCGCCTCATCCCCGGAAGTATCAGAACGCCTAGTGCCCCGACGGGGTACACTCTTGTGGCGGCGACTTATTTATGTACAAGTAAGTGGATACAAGGAACTGGGTCCGAGTGATTGGATATAAGTAAGTGGATATAAGTAAGTGGATGCAAGTAAATGAATACAAGTGACTGGATGCGATCATCTGGATAGAAGTTACCGGGAAACAAGGGAGTACAGAATGAAAAGTTGGGGCATCTTCTTCATTATCATGGCGGTCGGGTCCGCCATTTTGCCGCACTTGGGAATCCAATTTATAATACTCTCTTGGATCGATACGTGGGGCGTGAATATTGCGTGGGTCATCCGTGGCGCGTTAGCGGTGCTGGGCATTGTGCTGGTGGTAAAGGGGAGCAGGAACGGGTAGGCGCTAGTGCCTACATCTCCGGCAACGTAAGCTGATCGTAAGCCAGAAACATATTCTCAGGAAGCGTAGCCTGCGTCTGCGCGTGGGGTAAATCGTGGGCCATGTGGATAAAGTAAGTCCGCTCCGCGCCGATGGCCTCCGCCGCGGCGATTGCGTTGGCCAGGGTGAAGTGCGTCGGGTGCGATCGGTGGCGGAGCGCATCAAGCACGAGCGTCTTTAATCCCTTCATGCGTCGCCAGGTGTCGTTAGGAATCGCCGAGACATCCGTGCAGTACGCCAGCGGAAAGACATCGCTCGCGGCTCCGGTCAGTAGTGCGCCGGACGGCTCGATGCGCCACCCGAGGATGGGAAGACGGCCGTGCAAGAGAGGAATCGGTAGAAAGTTGACCCCGAAGAGCGAGAGGGGGGTTGAAGACTGCACCTCATCATCGCTGATGCGGAATCGCAGGAGCGTCGCGACGAATGAATCATTAACATTACGGTCTTTGTCGAAGATATGTTTGTAGACGCGCTCGAGGCTGTCCATCGTGTTGTTGTCGGCATGTATCTCGATGGCACTCTGCTGCACCGCGTTGAATCGGCGCGTCTCATCAAGGCCGAAGACGTGATCAACGTGGTTGTGGGTGAACAAAATCGCATCGCACCGCTGTAACTTTTCACGAAGTGCTTGTTGCCGCAGATCGGGGCCGGCGTCCAGAAGTATCACTCGTTCGTGTCCGCCCGCGTCGATAAAACGAACGCACGCGCTGGCTCGCAACCGCCGATCGCGCGGGTCATCGCTGGTGCAGACGGCGCAGTGGCAGCCGATCATGGGGATCCCTGCGGAGGTGCCGGTACCTAGGAACGTGAATCGCATTATAAAGGCCCCCACCGCTGTGTAGTGTACTTTCGCGCGTAGTAATCTAACGTAATTTTTCGCGCAGGGTCGCAAGCGTCGCATCGCTCATGATAATTTTCGCGGAAAGATCGGCTCCTCGCCGCAGCACGTCCGCATCCATCGAGCCATCCAACTGGTTCAGCATGCCCTTGGTCGCGGCGAGTGCCATCGGCCCACCGCGGCTGAGGCGCTCAATGTATTCTTGGGCGAGTTGATCGAGCCCCGCGCTTTCAGTACAGATTGCGTCGGCCATGCCCAACTCAAACGCTTGCTGACCCGAGAGCAGCCCGCCCGCCAGCAGCACTCGCCGCGCCCGGCCCGGCCCGATCTTGCGCATCAGCCATGGCGCGACTACTGCCGGGCAGACGCCAAGGTCAACTTCGGGAAATCCCATCTTGCTATCCGCGTGGGTAAGCGTGATATCGCAGACGCACGCCAAGCCGCAGCCACCGCCGATCGCCGCGCCGTTGACTTTGGCGACTGTAACTTGAGGGAGCGTGCGAAGCTTGAAGGTTAAGTCCGCGAGTGAATGTAAAAGTTTGCTCGCCGCGGCAGGGTCCGAAAGCACTGCTTTAAGGTCCATTCCGGCGCAGAATGACTTTCCCGCGCCGGTAACCTCGACCACGCTGAGTTCATCTCGCTTCGCGGCTAGCTCATCCACGATCGCGTGCAGCGCTTCTAGCAACGGGAGCGAGAGCGCGTTGCGCGACTGTGGTCGGTTCAGGGTTAACTTCGCGACGCGCCCCTCCACGGCGAGGTGAGCCAATGTCGGAGAAGTGGGTTGTGTTGCTGTGTGCAATGGGGGGTTCATTCCGCAAAAGCGTAGTGCCCACGCTACCGCAACAGATCGCCGTCAGTCGCGGTAGCCTATCACACCGTGGACCGAAGCCGCTGGCCCGCGCACAAGGCGATCGCTAGTGCGTCGGCAACGTCGGGTGGTTCAGGGGGCTCCGCTAAACAAAAGCAAGCCTGCACCGCGCGCTGCATCTGCGATTTATCGGCGTGCCCGTAACCGGTCACGGCCTTCTTGACAGTATTGGGCTTTAACTCAACGAGTTTCACACTCGCTTGCTCGACAGCTAACAGCAGCACGCCTCGCGCATGCCCCATGATAATTGCCGTAGCCGGGTGCTTATAATGAGAGAAGAGCGATTCAACGGCAACAACATCAGGGCGAAGGCGCTTCATCGCCGCACGAAAGTCACTGTCAAGCTCGTGCAGACGTGCGGAGACCGAGAGGGCGGTGGTGCCCGCGCCGTGGGTGAGGCGGAAGACTCCGGCCTCAACCAGCACGAAGGGCTCGCTTGCCGTGTCAATGCAGCCATAGCCGGTGAACCGCAACCCTGGATCGATGCCTAAGACACGCACGAGGCGATGTTATGCTTCGCGAAAGCGGAAAGATGGGTGGAGTGGCGATCATAATCACTAGTGGCGGAAAGCGCAGACACGCCGCCGCTTCGTCGCGGCAACCGCTGCAACACCGGGAACGGCGTGGCACGAGAGCGCGGTGGCACGCAGGTCGCACGCAGCTTATGATTGAAACCTCGTGACCTGGCCAACCGCACCCAAACGTTATATTTGCATTGATCTGGGCGACAAGCGCACAGGCCTGGCCGTGGGCGACGCCGCGACCAACATCGTCTCGCCGCTTAAAGTGCTTGAGGTGCCCATCAATCACGACCGGGGCGAAGCGCTGCTGTCCGCCCTCGCTGAAGCCATTGCGGCGCACGGAGCCGCCGAGGTGGTCGTCGGACTCCCGCTTATCAAGCACGATCAGGAAGGCCCGCGCGCCAAAATAGTTCGTGCGTTCATCGACCGCCTGCGACCTCGGCTGACACCCCAGCCCCCTTTCCACTTCCACGATGAAACCCTCTCGACCGCTGCGGCGGATTGGTCAATGTCGCGATCTGGCATGACTCGCGGCGAGAAGAAACTGCGCCGTGACGCCCTCGCCGCGGCGGTTATTCTTCGAGATTTCCTTGCTTCCATTGGGTCTTCCACGAGCCATGAAGAGCACGGCGGGATAAGCGCGACCGATAGCCCACCCGCTAAGTCCGCCCCACCTTCGCACATCTAGCCGCGATGCTTTCGCGTTAACTCAACTGACCGCAGACGGCTCTCAGGCCCCCAGCACGGGTGGGCGGCGATCGGAACCGAGGCCGCGGCCAAGCGTCTAACCTTGCACCATGATCTTCCCGCTGATTCAAGTTCCGCTCCTTTCGCTCGCCGCGGCTGCTTGCTGGTTGCCCGGTTCGCCCATGCAGAGTGCTTCGGCAGGCCTATTTTCGTCGGTGGTCGCTTCAGGAGCGTATTCGTATGCGTCTGAGATGATGGCTCAGCCGGTGACGCAACCCGCAAAAACGCCCGGGACAAAGCCCGTGATTCAGCCATCTGGGACCCCTCCAACTCCCGCACCGATCAAGGCTCCGCCAGCCGGTGCGGCACCCCGGACCTTGCCTGCAGTCCCCATCGCCGCTCCGAGCATTTCGGTTACATCCGCAGATTCGCTCCTGACCCTGCTTGAGACTGCCGACGCGAATCTTCGCACCCTCACTGCGGACATCCAGTACGACAAGGTGGACGGAGTAACGGGAGACCGACAGACACGCCGCGGCAAACTATTCTTTCTGTCTCTTATACACATCTCCGAGCCCACGAGACTAAGGCGAATCTCGTATGCCGTCTTCTGCTTGAAAA
>ENA-ORBV01012793-ORBV01012793.1-microbial-mat-metagenome-genome-assembly--contig:-NODE-12793-length-12874-cov-9.787294_pt1 | contig 12874 bp, 11 predicted proteins | sample MGYA00237777_ERZ505514 | MGnify/ENA primary metagenome ERZ505514 (study PRJEB26160, sample SAMN06269048) | microbial mat metagenome | isolation source: Oligotrophic lake microbial mat | place...
GGATGGCTGTGCCAAGGCGCACGAGCACAAACAGCGTAGTGGTGACCACCATCGCCATCACGAACCAGGGCAGCCACAGCTCCAGCACGGGGCCCACGGGCGAGCCAGTCACCAGCGTCGTCACGGTATCGTCGCGCCAGATCTCCTCGGCGTAGCGCAGCAGGTAGCTCACGATCAGGGCGCCGTTGAGCGCGCCAAGCAGTGCCCCGAGCAGCCCGTTGACGATTGCGGCTGGCTGCTTGGCCTTCGGATCGAGGCGCGGCAGCAGCGCGCTGCCACCATAGCCGACGATCAGCGCCGTGAGCAGGAAGAGCGTAGCAACCAGAGCGAAGGTCAGCGAGGCCGGCCGCTCGGGGGCGATCGTCTCGCGCAGCCAGGTGGCGAGCCGCTCGCTCCAGAGATCTACCAGCACCGCCGCGAGCAGCGTGCCCGCCAGCGCCACCACGCCGCGCCGCACACCGCGCAGCAGGCCCGCCAGGCCCAGCACAGCCATCGTCACCGCAAGCATAATCGTTAGCGCCATTGTTCGCTCCTTCGCGGCCCAGGCTCCCCGTGGAGGGATTGTAGCATACCCGCTCCGCTGCCCTGCGCCCGCTTCAAAGCGTGCTATAATATCGCCCGTACCTTCCACTGCACTCTAGCTAGCGTCTTCCTCGCCCCTGCGCATCTGTCCGGGCGCTCGCGTGCTGTGGCTCGTACACGACAACGAGATTGGGAAGGAGGCTCGAGAATGGTTCGTGTCGCTATCAACGGCTTCGGCCGCATCGGTCGGCAGAGCTTCAAGGCGATGCTCGAATACCACCCCGACGAGTTCGAAATTGTCGCCGTCAACGACCTGACCGACAACGAGACCCTCGCCCACCTGCTGCGCTACGACTCCACCTATGGCCCCTTCGACGGCGATGTGACCGTCACCGACGACAAGATCATTGTCGACTACGACGACGCGCACTACGAGCTGGCCGCGCTCGCCGAGCGCGACCCGACTAAGTTGCCATGGGCCGCCATGGGCGTGGACATCGTGATCGAGTCCACGGGCCGCTTCACAGATGCCGACAAAGCCCGCGCCCACCTACAGGCCGGTGCCAAGAAGGTGCTGATCTCCGCCCCAGCTAAGGGCGAGGATATCACCATCTGCCTCGGCGTAAACGAGACGAAGTACGACCACGAGAAGCACCACATCATCTCGAACGCCTCGTGTACCACCAACTGCCTCGCGCCCGTGGCCAAGGTGCTCAACGACCGCTTCGGGATCGCCCGCGGCCTGATGACGACGATCCACTCCTACACGATGGATCAGAACCTTCAGGACAACGTGCATAGCGATCTGCGCCGCGCCCGCGCCGCCGCGATCAACCTTGTGCCCACCACCACCGGCGCCGCCAAGGCTGTGGCGCTCGTCATCCCCGAGCTGAAGGGCAAGTTCCACGGCTACGCGGTGCGCGTGCCCACGCCCACCGTCTCGCTCGTTGATTTCTCGGTGCTCTTCAGCCGCGCCACCAGCGTGGAGGAGATCAACAACGCCTTCATCGAGGCCAGCGAGAGCGAGGAGCTCGAGGGTATCCTCGGCGTGAGCGAGGCCGAGCTCGTGAGCAGCGACTTCATCGGCACCACCTACAGCGCGGTGGTGGATCTGCCGCTGACCATGAACGTCGGCGACGATTTCTTCAAGATCGTGGCCTGGTACGACAACGAGTGGGGCTACTCGGTGCGCGTCGCCGACCTCACCGCCTACCTCGCCGACCACTTCGAGTAGCAGGGCAAGGGGACAGGGAACAGGGAACAGGGAACAGGGCAGGGCAGCTTCGCCACGTTCTGGTTCCAAAAAAAGAGAGGCAGCCGCCATTATTGGCGCGCTGCCTCTTTCGTTTCCGGCCCCTGTCCCCTGTCCCCTGTCCCCTGTTCCCTACGAGACCGACACGCTCGCCCGTCCGAAGGAACCGTAGCCAGTTCGCTCCACCAGTGGCGCGTTGCGCTCCAGCAGAGCTACCTCGGCGGCGCAGTGGTGGCACACGGCCAGGTGATGGGTTAGGGCTGTGCGCTGGAAAGGGTCGAGCAGACCCTGGCAGTAGTCTACGAGCGTCTGTGAGCTCGCGCACTCCAGCCGGTAGAGGCGGCGGGTAAGGCGGGCCTGAAAAGCGCGGATCTGGCTCACGCGCGCTGCACAGTGGGGGCACTCCCGCAGATGCGCGAGGGTCGCCTCGTCGGCCTCACCGTCGGCTGCCGCGATCAGGGCGGACCCGCTCAGCGCCGGGGGCGTGGTGCAGCCATACTCCCGGCTCTCGTCGATGCTCATGCGTGCGCTCCTGCCATTCCTGTCGGTCCCACGGCCCGACGTGCATAGAATGAAACGCAAGCTCAACCAATTTTTACACACCTTTTACACGGCCTAGTAATCTTTTTCTAACCTTTGATCGCCCAAGACGTGAAAGACGCCCCAGAAGGGGGCGTCTCTGATCACAGGCGAGCTTCGAGCTGGCTTACGGGGCGACCATCTGGCGCAGCTGCTGGTTGCGGCTCAGGCGGCCGAGCACATTGCGCTTCACGTTATACACATCGTTCACGCTGGCGAAGAGCGCGCTGCGCTTGGCATAGATGGCCCGTGGCGTAAGCCCTAGCACGAACGAGCAGTAGACCACCACGCGCTCTACTTCGCCATTCAGCTGCTCGTTGATGAACTGCCAGAACTCCTCGCGATCCACCCGGTTCACGGCCTCCTCATCCGGCGAGGTTTGGGGGCCGTTGTTCGGGGCGATCGTATCCTCGGGCAGCATCTCCGACCACGACTGGGCGCGCACGCTGTCGATCACCACGCTGGTGGCGCAGAGCTGGAGGTACTGAAGCAGCGAGGCCAGGGTGGGGAAGGAGGCGAAGCGCTCGGCGCTGATAGCGCGCCAGAACTTAGTAAACGCCCCGACCACAAAATACTCGCTGCTCTCGCCGCTGCTGATAAACGCGCCGCTGCGGCGGATCCAGCCCTCGACCAGGCCGCTATAGTGGCGATACAGCTGCTCCCAGGCTAGCTCGTCGCGCTCCACGAGGGCGCGGCGAAATAGCTCGTAGCTAAAGCTGGTGTCGTGCGGCAGGCCCCGATAGAAGTGCTCGCTCTCGGTGGCGCAGCGGCGCACCAAGGTTGCGAGATCCATCTGCACGAGGGCGGCGGGTTCAAGCTGGGGTTCCACCTCGCGACTAGCGCGATAGCGGACTACGGCGCTGGGCGGCGAGCCCGGAGCGTTGCGGGGGAGTGTCTCGATCGGCTGGGTGATCATAGCCTCCTCAACTCTCTCGCTGCCAGTGCAATCGGCGGCGCTGGATAGCCTCTTCGGCGCGGTTCTTACAAGTAGGGTGAGGCGACTGCACACCACCCGCATTACTACCAGGCTGATTGTAGATTGTCGGCCTGAGCCTGAGAAGGGGAAGGGATGACGGGCCGATTACAAAGCGGCTTACGGCAGGCTATCGTAGGTTGCGAGGGCGTGGGAGGGTACGCGGGCCGCCGTGAGCAGCCCGATCAAGTCGAGGAGCGAGCTAATCGTCCCGTTGGCGGGATCGCCCTGGGGCAGGGCGCGGTCGATCCGATAGGCTCGCATCCCAACTAAACGCGCCCCCGCCACATTTTCGGCCAGGTCGTCGATCAGGCAGCAGGCAGCGGGCGGTAGCGCAAGCGCCTCGGCGATGGCGAGGAAGGCCTGTGGATCAGGCTTGGCCCAGCCGATAGCCGCGCTGCTGCGCGTAACCGCGAACAGGGCGGGGTCGAGGCCAGCGTGGGCGAGGGTGCGGTCGATGCTTGGCAGCTCGAAGTTGCTGAGCACGGCCAGGCGCAGCCCCAGCGCATGCAGCGCCGCCAGGGTTGGCGCGGCGTCGGGGAAGGCGCGAAAGCAGGTATGATAGAGGGCGTCAAGCTCGGCGGCGAGCTGCTCCACATGAGTCTTGTGGCCGCGCTCGCGGGCCACTGCGGCGCAGAACGCCAGCCAGAAGGCCGGCTCCTCGCCCACACTGCGCGGCCACGGGCCGGGCCAGCGCTCCCAGGCAGCGCCCAAGACCTCGATGCTCAGGCCGGGCGCGAGGCTTTCCAGCCGAACCTGGATGCGCGTAAGCTGGGCGTGGTCGGTGGTGAGCAGGGTGTTGTCGCGATCAAAGATGACGGCCTTGGTTTGCATAATCTGATCTTACGAGACCAGCCCATAAGGATGCAATGGGAGAAGAGTACCCATTCCCAGCGCGCATAACTACCCGTGTTCGTAGCGCCGAGCGTGCAGACGGCGCCGAGCCCGCGCTGGCCGCACGGCTTGGCATCGCCGCCCTGGCGCGGCATCTGGGGCGCCCCCGCGCCCAGCCAGCGTTCACGCTGCTGGCCGAGCAGCCTGGCGGTACGCTAGTTGGCCACGCGCTGCTGGCCCACGAGCGCCGCCGCATCGGCGCAGCCACACTGGAGGTGGGGCTGCTTGAGCTGGAGGCCAGCGCCGACAGCGTGGCGCTGCTGGTGGGCGCGGCCGTGGCGGCGGCGGCCGATGCGGGTCTGCCGCTGCTCGCCCTGCACGGCGCCCCGGCAAGCTACGCCCCGCTCGGCCTCGCCCCCTGCACCCTGAGCAGCGAGCTGCGCCTGCCAGCGCCTGGCGTGTCGGCGCCGCAGCTGCGCATGGCTAGCGCCGCCGACGCCGCCGACCTGGCTGCCCTGGCGGACGCGGGCACTGCCGTGCTGCCGCTGGCCCCAGCGCGGGTGGCGCCGGACTGGCGCTGGCTGCTGGAGGCGCCGGAGGCTTGGCTGCTGCTCGAAGACGGGCGCGGCAGGGCTGTGGCTTACGCGGCCTTGGATGCGCAGGGCCGCGTAGCCGAGGCTGCCTCCGCCGACGCGGGCGGCGCGCGGCAGCTTGTTCAGGCTCTGGCGGCGCGCGGGGTGGAGCTGCTCGCGCTGCAGCCGGGGCACGCGGTGGCGCGGGCGGCGCTGCTGCTTGGGGGCACAATGCGCGTGTGGGCGCCGCGCCCCACCGAGCCGACCTGGCTCTGGGGCGTGGTCGATCTGGCGCTGGCGCTCGCAGGGCTACAGGATGAGCTTGCGCGCAGGCTGGGCGGCTCACGCTATGCGGGGTGGAGCGGCACGCTGCGGCTGGAGGGCGAGGCGGGGTTGGTGCGCTTACGCTGCGCTGGTGGTGCGGTGACAGTCGCGGCGGGCACCGGGCCTGCCGATCTGCTTGTAGGCGGGCTGGGGCTGGCGGCGGCGGCGCAGCTGCTGCTGGGCTACCGCGCCGCCGCCGACCTGCGGGCCACCGGCGAGCTGCGCTGCGCCGATGTGGACCTTGGGCTGATCGACGCGCTGTTCCCGGTGGTGTGACGGGGGACGGTGGGTACGAGGGACGCCTTGACCCCGGACGGGCGGCTTGACGCGGGCCAATAGCGGGCGGCCACGAGGGCCGCCCCTACAGGTTACCTTCTAATACGACGTTTGCGCTGGGCATGGTGCTGCCGCCTTCGGGCTCTACCGTCACCATTACCTGGGAGAAGGCGTTTACCTCGCGGGGCGCCTGGACTACGATATGGCCGATGCCGCTCGAGTCTGCAACGAAGGTGCCGCCGGCCACCTGGTTGCTGTCGTCGGCGAGCCAAAACTGGTAGACTTTGCCGGGCGCGAGCGGCGGCAGGCCGCTGAAGAGCACCACGGCGCTGGAGTTGCCGGGGTACATGTACATCTCGCCCTGGGCGCTCAGCTCGGCCTGGGCTGAGATGAGCTGACGCGTAGCCACACCGGGGGCACTCACAAAGGAGATCACGTAGTCGTCCTGGGCAACCTGCGCACTTAGCTGGCCAATACGCTCCTCGCTAGCGGCGAGCTTGACGCTCACCTGCTCTAGCTGGCTCTGGCCTGCGGCGAGCTGGCCTGCCAGGGTCTCCTGGCGGGCCTGGGTGTCGGCCAGGGCCTGCTGGAGCGTGCCAAGGGTTGTCACAAGCTCGCGGTTGGTCTGGTCGAGGCGAGCCATACTGTCCGTGAGCGAGAGCGTAAGCCCGGCGAGGGCCAGCACGAGCGTGGCCAGGGCTGCGGCGATGGCGGGCACAAGCCAGCGGGCGCGGCGGAGCGGAGTGGGCGCGTTGGCAGACGCTGCTGCGGGTGTAGCGGCGGGCTGTGCGGCTGTGGCGGCAATGCGGGCGAGCAATTGCTGGCGCACGCGCTCGGGGGGCGACGTAGGCTGAGCCGCATAGGGCAGCAGGGCCACAACCTCGCGTAGCTGGCGCAGCTCCTCCTGCTGCGCTGGCGAGGCCGCCAGCAGCGCCTCGACAGCGGCGCGATCCTCAGGGTCAAGCGTGCCAAGGGCGTAGGCGGCAACCTGCTGCTCGGCTGATTGTGGGTCGTTGGGGGTCATTGAGAGCTGCACGTTCTAGCGGTCTTCCTGACCGATCCCCTGGTGTTGGAGCATTGCCCTAAGCTTGGTAAGCGCGAGGCGTACGCGGGTCTTCACGGTACCCAGGGGGTTATTGAGCTTATCGGCGATCTCACGCTGCGAAAGACCACCAAAATAGGCCAGCTCGATCACCTGGCGCTGGTCGGGCGGGAGCTCGGCCAGGGCGCCCAGAATAAGGCGTCGCCGCTCAGCCTCCCAGGTGAGTGTGTCCAGCTCTGGCTGTGGGTCGGGGATGGTGAGCAGGGCGTGGTCGTCGGCAGTGTTGGCGAGTTGTACGGGGCGCGCATTGCGGCGGCGCAGCTCGTCGATACATAGGTTACGCACGATGCCGAACAGCCAGGGTGCGAACTGGCCGCTGCCAGCCTGAAAAGTGGCTGCACGGCTCCAAACACGCCAGAACGCCTCTTGCACCACATCCTCGGCGGGCTCGCTGCTGGCGAGGATTTTTAAGGCGAGCCCGTAGGCAATGCGGGCGTAGCGACCATAGAGCTGGTCGAGGGCAGTACTATCTCCAGCGGCGACGTGGGCCATCAGCAGCTCATCGCTGAGCATCGCGGCCTCGGTGTTCTGATGCGAGAAGCCAGCCACAACAACCCTCATGGAATCTTACGTAGCGACACAGCCTGCTGGATGCATGGCGACGGAGCAGGTTCCAGGCGCACACAAATTGTATTATACTCTGAAGGGCAGAGCCTGAGTGCGTGACTGTTATGAGCGGCGATTTTAGGCTTGACAGCCGATTGGATTGTGTTATCATGATGATTGTGTCGAATATCACAATGCCGACCGCTGATCGCTCTCACCGAAGGCAGGCCCTAGAAGAGGAACAGCCTGATGGCTGCGTACCAGCACCAGACCACAGCCCACAACGTTGCCGTAGCGATCGCTCCGCTGGCAAGTGGCGCCGAGGCGCGCAACGCGCAGCCCCGCAGCGCGCCGTCGGCGAGCCTCGCCGACATGTTCGAGCGTGCGGGCATCACGGCCGATCTGCTGGCTGTCGAGAAACTGCTGCTTGAGCGCGCCAGCTCGCGTTCGGAGCTGATCGCCGCCGCGAGCACCCACACGGTGCGCTCCGGCGGCAAACGCCTGCGGGCGGCCCTGGCGCTGCTGACGGCGCGCCTGGGGAGCTACCAGCTGCCCCGTGTGATCCACGCCGCCGCATCGGTTGAGCTGATCCAGGCGGCCTCGCTGGTTCACGACGACCTTGTGGACCAGGCGGCGCGCCGCCGTGGGCGGGTGACTGTCCACGCGCGCTGGGACAACGACGTGGCCCTGATGGTGGGTGACTATTTCTTTGCCCTGGCGGCCGGCGAGATGGCCCGCAGCCCCGACCCGCGCATTATTACCTATTACGCCCACGCCGTGCAGACAATTGTGGAGGGCGAGCTGAGCCCGGTGACGGCGGCCGAGCCTACCGAGACGGCGCTACGCCAGTACGCCTACAAGACAGGCGCGAAGACGGCCTCGCTGTTTGAGGCCGCCTGCAAGGCCGGCATGGCGGCGGGCGGCGGCAGCGAGGCCCAGATTGCGGCCCTCGGGCGCTACGGCTTCGACCTTGGCATGGCCTTCCAGATTGTAGACGATGTGCTCGACTTTGTGGGCGACGAGCAGACTCTAGGCAAGCCGGCAGGCAACGACCTGCGCCAGGGCACGATCACGCTGCCGCTGATCTACGCGCTGGCCCGCACGGGCAGCCCGCGCCTGCGCGCCATCCTGGAGCGGGACACGCCCAGCGACGCCGAGGTGAGTGCGGCTATCGGCGAGGTGCTGGCGGCGGGTGGCGTGGACGCGGCAATGGCGGAGGCGCGCCGCCTGAGCGGCCAAGCGATCGGCCAGCTAGAAGAGTTCCCGGCCTCTACTGCGCAGCGTGCCCTGGTGGAGATTGCCCATTTTGTGACGATCCGGAACGCATAGCTACCGCAGCGCGTAGCGGATACCGTCCTGCAGATCAGCGCGGGTGACGATATCGCCGAGGTCGATGCCAAGCGCCACGATGGTCTGGGCGACATCGGGGCGGATGCCGGTGAGCAGCATGCGCGCCCCAAGCAGGCGCACGGCCCGCCCGCACTGCAGCAGCACGTTTGCTACCTGTGTATCTACCACGGGCACGCCGGTAATATCCAGGATCACCAGGCTTGCCGCTTGCGCTGAGATCGCTTCTAGCAGACTCTCGACGACGCGCTGCGCCCGGCTGCTATCGATAGCGCCGATCAGTGGCAGCACCAGCGTCTGGGCGCTGATGCGCAGGATGGGCGTGGAGAGCTCCGACAGGAGCGCCTCCTGGGCGCGTAGTAGCTCGTCTTGCAGCTCGCTCTGCCGCCGCAGCTGCTCGGCCTGGCGCTGGTCGGTGATGTCGGTGCAGATCCCGACAATCCCGCCATCAGCTGTGCGCTGCTCGGTAGAGCGGATCCAGCGCCCGTCGCTCAGCTGGTGCTCCAGGCTATTAAGGGCCTGATGATGTGCCAGCTGCCCGGCGACCCACTCGTCGACACGCCCCACTGCGGCGGGGTGCTGCCCACGCTGGGCGCCGATGCGCAAGATCTCTGCGAAGCTGCGGCCAGGCGTCATCAGGTCGGCATGTTGCGCGTAGATCGCGCGGTAGCGCTGGTTGCAGAAGACGAGCCGATCCTCTGCGTCGTAGACCGCAAAGCCGTCGGAGATGCTTTCCACGGCGTCGCGAAACTGCTGGTAGAGGCGTTGCGTCTCGGACTCGGCCAGCTGCCAGCGTGTAACCTCGGTGAGCTGCCAGAGCAGGCCGCCTGTGGTGGGGTTGGTGGCGAGGGTGCAGCTAGCCCAGCGCTCGGGCGGCTCGGCGATCTGGGCCTCGAAGCTGACGCGGTCAAGGCGCGCGGCGAGCAGATCGCGCAGCTCGCCTGCCAGGCCAGCCCAGACCTCGCTCTGCCAGTGGAACAGCGTTGCGCAGGCCTGTTCCACCCCCAGGCCAAGGCCAGTGTGGAAGAAGACATCGCGCCAGGGGGCGTTGATCGCGCGGATGACACCGTCGCGATCTAGCACAGCGCATGGCTCGGGGAGGAGCTCGATCAGCGTGCCCAAGGTGGCTGTGGGTTCGCTGTCGTTGAAGAGTTTTGGTTCCGACATGGGCACTCCTTGGGGGCCAGTGAGGGCGAGAGGATGAGAGCCCGCTCATTTTACCATGGGGGTCTAGTCAAATCGGTGCGGGTGTGGTACAACTGTCTGCACAGATATTGCACAGTTAGTGCAAAGTTAATGTAGAGCGTTGGAGCCAGGCGTGAGACTAAGCGGCAAGAGCGCGTTGATCACTGGGGCGGGGCGCGGCCTCGGGCGCGCAATCGCACTCGCCTTTGCGCAGGCAGGCGCCACAGTAGCGGTAGTGGCCCGCACTGCGGACGAGATCGCGGAGACGGTCTGGCTGATCGAGGAGCAGGGCGGCCGCGCTGTGGCTATCCAGGCGGATGTTCGCTCCAGCGCCGAGCTTGCGCACATGGTCGGCGTGGCCCGCGAGGCGCTCGGCCCAATCCACATTCTCGTGAATAGCGCCGGGGTTGGCCTGCGGGCGCCGGTGCAAGACACAAGCGAGGCGCAGTGGGACACGGTGATGGATACCCTGCTCAAGGGCAGCTTCCTTGCAGCACAGGCACTCCTGCCGCAGATGATCGAGCTCGGTGGCGGCAACATCATCAACTTGGGGGCGCCGCTTGAGAAGATCGCGGTGCCGGGTTTCGCAGCCTACTATGCGGCGAAATGCGGCGTCGAGGGCCTGACAAAAGTGATGGCGAAAGATCTGCGGCGCTTTGGTATTAATGTTAATGCTTTGCATCCTGGTGGCTTTGCAGACACGCGCATGGTGCGCGAGACGGTGCCAGAAGTGCGCACAGGCTTGCTTGCGCCAGATGAGATCGGGCCTGCTGCCCTGGCTCTGGCAAGCCAGCCTCCACGCGGACAGACTGGCCAAACGATTGATGCCCATCGCTGGCAGGAGCCGGAAAACGCGTTGAAATAGGGACTTGATAAAGCCTGTGAACGACACACACGCGCCCACGCGAGAGATCAGGAGAACCGCCATGAAGGCCTTGCGTCCGTCTGAAGACAGCGACGAGGTTGTGGCTCAGCATCGCCCTTCGGGCGAGGACGATGAAGCGTGGGGCGATGAGCCCGACGAGGCGGTGGAGCTGGAGGCTGTGAAGGCTGAGGCAGTCGCAGCTAAACGCGCTGTGAGAGAGCCCGTCGAGGACTCGGTGCAGCTCTACCTGCATGAGATCGGCCAGGTGGCGCTGCTCACGGCGGTGGAGGAGCGTGAGCTTGCGATCAAGATCAGCCTGGGCAAGCAGGCCCGCGAGCGGCTGAACAACGAGGCCTACGCCAGTGGTCGCGAGCGCTTCCAGCTAGAGCAAGATCTGGCCCGCGCCGATGACGCGCGCCGCAAGCTGATCCAGGCGAATCTGCGGCTGGTGGTGAGCGTAGCGAAGAAATATATTGGCAGCCCAATGGCCTTTATGGATCTCGTGCAGGAGGGCAACATCGGCCTGATGCGCGCCGTAGGCAAGTTCGATCACACCAGGGGCAACCGCTTCAGCACCTACGCCACCTGGTGGATCAGGCAGGCCGTCACCCGCTCGATCGCCGAGCAGAGTAGGCTGATCCGGCTGCCAGTGCATCTGAGTGAGTCGATCGTGCATCTGCGCCGGGCGATCTACCGGCTGGAGCAGGAACTTGAGCGCGAGCCCACCGCCGACGAGCTGGCCCACGCGATGGGCATGAGCCTGCGCAAGATCAAGCGGCTGCTTCAGGCCTCGACGCAGCCCATCTCGCTGGAGCAGCCGCTCAATAGCGAGAGCGAGGGCAAGGTAAGCGAGGTGCTGGCGGACGAGAGCCTTGAGACGCCGATGGAGATCGCGGCACAGAATATGCTTCACGAGGAGCTGAGCGCGGCGCTCAACGGCCTACCCGAGCGCGAGCGCAAGATCTTACAGTTGCGCTACGGTCTGCTCGACGGGCAGCGCCGCACGTTAGAAGAGGTGGGCTTGGCCTTCGGGATCACCCGTGAGCGCACGCGCCAGATTGAGGCCGAGGCCCTGCGCCGCCTGCGTCATCCTAGTGTGGGCAACCGATTGCACGGGTATCTTGAGTAATATGCGATAGCCGATAGCCGATAGCCGATAGAGCGCAGCGGGAAGCGCCGCGCCAGCGAAAAAGGTGTTACCACGGCCAGAGAGGAGACCGACGGCGCATAGATGACGTCGGTCCGAGGCTGGGGAGGAGATACGACGGGGGATCGCACACGCTGCGGTCCCCCGTCGGTGCGTCTAGGGCGCGTTACTTTGTGAGCAGTGGGAACGTCTGGACCACGAACGGCGCGAACGGCAGCGAACGGCGCGAACGCGAAGGGCGCGTTACTTTGTGAGCAGTGGGAGCGTTTGGACCACGAACGGCGCGAAAGGAAGCGAAAGGCGCGAACGCGAAGGGCGCGTTACTTTGTGAGCAGTGGGAGGTAGAGGCGGGTGCGTAGGTCGAGCTCCAAGCTTTGGGTGATGGTGGTGGTATTGCCAGCGCGATCTTCGTAGCGCACGGCGAGCACGTGGGGGCCGGAGGTTGCCGGAAGCAGCCAGCGGTAGGAGTCGTAGTAGGGCTGGGGGTCCTCGAACGTGCCGTCGAGGCCGAGCTGCACAGACACGATGCCGCCCTGGTCGTCGATCGCGTTTGTGTCGACGCGCACAAGGCGGCTGGTGAGCAGCGCGGGCGCAGCGGGCGCGCCAGGGGTGGCGGCGGCAAGGGCGGCGATCTCGGCGGGGCCGAGGGCGTGCCCGTAGATGGCGAGATCGTCGAGGGCGGCGCCGATCTGGCCGCCGCCGTAGGTGAAGCGGCCCAGGTGCAGCACCTCGCCTAGCGCCACGGGCAGTGCGGCGCCGTGCGTCTCGGCGGCCTGCACGCCGTCGAGGTAGAGCGCTTTGGTGCCAGCCTCGGCGTCCCAGGTGACGGCGAAGTGGTGCCAGCCGGGGCCGAGCGTGTCGGGGGCCGTGAGCAGATCGCGGCTCGCCTCGTCGGCGGCGGTGGTCCAGAACGTCCAGGCGGGCGCGCCGTCGGGGCCGACGCTGTCGCGCCGCAGGGCGAGGGTGCCGCTGTAGATGGGCGAGCTGTCGGGGCTGGCGCTGGCGGCGAAGAGGTAGTGGCGCGGCAGGCGGCCGCTAGGGTAGGTGGCGGGCAGGTTGGCCCAGAGGCTTACGGTGCCGGCTTCGGCGCGCAGGTTGCCAGCGACGGGGTAGGTGAGGCCGGTGGCGTCCAGTAGCAGCGCCTGCCCGGCGCGGCCCTCGACGTAGCGCGGGCGTCCGTAGAAGGTGGGGAAGCCACGGCCCACCGCCTGCAGCGGGTGATCCTCGAACGCGGCGGCGAAGAGCAGGTCGGCGGGCGGCTCGATGGCGACGGTGCCGATGGGGGGCGTTGTGTCGGCGGGGCGCTCGGCGCCAACCCCGGCTGCTGCGGAGGCGCCATCGGCGGGCGCG
>ENA-ORBV01012794-ORBV01012794.1-microbial-mat-metagenome-genome-assembly--contig:-NODE-12794-length-12874-cov-6.025084_pt1 | contig 12874 bp, 14 predicted proteins | sample MGYA00237777_ERZ505514 | MGnify/ENA primary metagenome ERZ505514 (study PRJEB26160, sample SAMN06269048) | microbial mat metagenome | isolation source: Oligotrophic lake microbial mat | place...
CCTTGTGCCTGCGCAACCGGTGCGCCTGCGTTGGCCGTGGCCGCATTTCCGGCCGTGATCGCAAGGCCTGCGCTGGTGGCTTGGTTGCTTGCCAAGCCGCGCCCGAGGCTGGCCGCGTCCATCTTCATCGCGCGCCCGATCGTCTCCACACCCTGACGCGCCTTGAAAGCTGCGCCCGCGTTGGCCGTGGCCTGATCCACGCCTTGCCCTTGCATGACCGACATCGCCCGCGCGCTGCCAGGGTCAATGCCGTTTGCCGCCAAGCGCCGCGCGGTGGCGTCGTTGGTGCCGGCAAATCCCATGTTGACGTCAGCCATCGCAGCGTCGGCTGCGGCCTGTTGCTTTTGCGGCGTGTCATAGGCCGCCGCTTCCGCTACGATGCCCTGCTCAAGCGGGCGAAACGTGCTCTTGTTGTAGGCGTCGTAGTCGGCGGCCAGCGCCGTTTGCTGCTTGCTCGATGCAAGCTGCGCGTTGGCCGTCTCCATGGCAATCTTCTCAGCCGCTGAGCGTGCTGGCGCACTCTCGGCATACTGCTGCTTGTACCAAGCCAGCGCCTCCTTGCCAAGATCGGCTGATGCCTCTGCGGCTCGGTTGACTCCAGTCATATCGGGTGCGCTACTGCACATGGCTATTCTCCGGGAATATTTTGACGAACTGGTGCCCGAAGTGCTCGTACTTCATTCGCCGCATCAGCACATCGGCTTTGTTCACGACCTTGCTGGTGCATTCGATCTGACGCACGCCGATGGAGCGAAGGGACTTCTCTGCCAGGCGCATCAGCGTCATCGCCGAGAACCCGCCGCGCTCAGACGGAACAATGAAAAGCGTATCCTCCACTGCCATCTTCACGCGCGTATGGCGAGAGTGAACAACGTACATGCGCAGGTTGCCGATCAGCGATTCATGCTTTCGAATCGTGAACTGCAACAAGCGACCGGCGCACTCATCCAACAGCATCGCGTCGTAGTCCGGATGGAGTCGAAACCCGTGGCGATACCCCTCCGTCTCTGCCCAATGCATCTGGTGCAGGCCGTGCAGTTCGGGCAAGATGCCGTGCATCCGTTCGGCTTGGAAAACCAGGTCGCCGCGCTCGATACGATCGAACTTTTCAATGTCGATGCGGTTGTCCTCCTGATAATCCGCCGACACTTCAATTTGCGCGGCCATCTCAGGCGTCAGCACCTTGCCGAGAAAGGCCCCGATTGTCTTGCGAAGGTGAGGGATATTAGACACGGTAGGTATTGGGCTGTGGCAGCCTGTACCGTACCCGTCAATGCCTAGACTTCAACCCCGTTCGATCCCTAATTTCTAAATTCGATAGGTGAATGCCTGCGCTCTCGCTCAGACAGGTACGACTGATGACAGTGACCAACATCCTGCGCCAGCGCCAGGAAGAAGGCGTCAATGACTGGGCGCCAGATGCGCCCCCACGGCCGCCCCTTTTGCTCCAGGCGCCACGCATAGGAGCTTGGCGTCTCATCGGGGTATGCATCCCCGAGCGTGATGACGCAGCCGAAAAGCTGATCGGCCGCGATGATGATGTTCTTGGCTCGTCGAACCAAGTCTTGCATCACGCCCATGTGACAGCCTCCACTTGCGCAACAGATTTGGCCGCTTCAATGGCCGCGCGCCGCAATCTGCCGGTGCCGTAGGCGACTTGCACCTTTTGCCCGAAAAGAAGGCCTACCGTGACCATTTGCGCGGTCGTAAGGGTTGCCGTGGTGTTGTCGGCCAGCGTGAAGTCAATGGTAGCTGGTGATCCGATTGCCTCCAGGGTCTGCAGCATCAGCACCGCATTGGTGATGTTCGTGCGATCTTTTGGGCCGCAGTCAAACTGGCCGTATGGGGTGTTCAGCACCGCACTGATTGCAGCCTCGCGATCCAGCTTGATAGCAGACCACTTGGCATCACGGACCTGCGCAAGAGTGCGAGTGTCGACCCACTCTTTGGCTTGAAAGTCGAATTCGCGGCCCTCTGATGGCTTGCTTGGAAGTGGGTGAACAACGCCTTTTTTCACATATCCAGGGAATACGCCAACGGCCTCCAACAACACGGAGACGCCATCGCGTTCAAGCTCCATCGGGTTGTCCGCAGTACCGGAGTAAAGGATTTCTCCGGTGTCTGACTTGTAAGCGGTAAATTGGATGCCATTCATTTTAGAAACCCGAATGCCACGATACGATTTGCTGAGCTGTACGAGCTATTGCAGGAAATAGTTACCGTTCTTCCACCTCCGCCTGCGCAGGAAAGTATGTGCATCAGAACACCACTTCCAATGTATGGAGCGGCCACTAGGTCAACGCCGACGTACCTGACTGCGTTATCCAAAGTTCCATTGACAACGTTGCCGTCGATGGTCACTGAGCAGGTAGCCTCAACATCAATGCCAGCGCCGCCGCTAAAGTATGCAATGGCGGTTATAACAAGCGTTTGCCCCGATGGCACATAAAGTGTTGTGCTGACGGTTGCCCCTCCAGATGCCGAGTTTTGGACGGTCACGGAGTTGTTGGCAAGTTTGGCCGAATCAACCTGTAGTGATCCAATTTTCGCGGTGGTAATCTGCGCATCGGCAATCTTTGCGGTGGTAATCTGAGCATCGCCAATTTTTGCGGTCGTGATGCTGGCGTTGCCAATCTTTGCGGTCGTGATGTTGGAATCCAATATCTTGGCTGTGGTGATGTTGGCGTCGATGATGTTTGCCGTGCCCACGGCGGCGTTTGCGATCAGCGCATTGGTGATGGCCGCGTTGGCGATCTGCGCGGTCTGAATGGCCGCCGACGCGATGTAGGTCGAAGCGTTGTCGGTGGTGATCTGCGCCAGAGTGGCAAATGCTGCGGCACCAAGCCCGGGAAGCGACACCGTGCCGCCGCCAGCGCCGGACAGCACGCCGGCTGCGCTGATGCTCACGTTTGCATTGAGCCAGTTCGATGCCGGGGTGATGTTGGCAGCGGCCAGCGGTACACCCGATGACAGGATGACAACACCAGACCCATCACGCACCGTCAGGCCCCGCGTGAGCACGTTGTCGGCACTGAATGCGCCAGCGACTATCCGATCAGCCGTAATGGTGCCTGCTGTGATGTAGGACGCATTCATCGTGCCGGCGTTGATCTTGCCCGCGCTCAGGTTCGCGATCTTGGCATCATCGATGGTGGCGTTGCCGATCATCGCGTTGACAATGGCGCCGTTTTGGATGGCCGCCGTGCCCACTGCAATCGAGTTTGCTGCCAGCTTGGTGGCCAGGATTGAGCCGTCAACGATCAGGTCTGCGCCTGACTTTTCCATGACGCGCAGGCCAGTCATCTGCACCGTACATCCTGCAACGATATTTTGGTTCAGCAATGCCCCAATCTTGAAAAACCGCGCATTGGTCGGTATCTTTCCAACCTCGCTTGGGCCGAACGCGAATGTATACAACGTCCAATCGGTCGATGGAACATCCGCGGTAAGACCCCAGTAGCTCTGAGCCCCGTTCGACCAACCATCCGGCGATCCGGCGCCGGCTGGTTGCGCAGCATTTGCGGTAAGGTTCACTCCTGACGCATTAAACCAGCCAACCGACAGGTAGACGATTCCAGCCGTCGCTGTCAACTGCCTGACATAGCACTGCAGCCGGTAGTTCTTGTTGTGGTCAAGTGGTATCAGGTCGGACCATGGATCAACGCGAGTCCCAATCGTTGTTCCAATGGCGGTGCTCCCGTTTGGGGCGTCTGCCAGGCCCGTTACCATGACCATGTTGACGAGGGCTGTGTTGGGTGAATTGATCCCCCCCCAGGCTGACACATCCTTGCATGTTGGATCGGGATTGAGTTCTGAGCCGATGCCTGTGACAAGTAGCTTTCCAGTGGTGATCGATTTCGCTGCAATCTGTGTTGCGCCGATAGCTCCCGCTGCAATCTGACCGGCCGTGATACTGTTGGCCGTGATCTTCGCGGCGTCCAGCGTGTTGGCAGTGATGCGATCCCCGCTGATGCTGTTTGCCGTCATCTTGGGAGTGGTTATTGAGCCGTCGGTGATCTGCGTTGTTATCACCTGACCCATCAAGTCTGCAGCTGGCACGGTCATGATGTAGGCCGATCCGTTCCAGCGGTACAGCTTGCCGTCATCGGTGCGAAAAATCGTGCTCGTGCTTTTGACGCCAGGAACCGCACCCGTCACCATCGTGATCGGCTCAATGGAGTTCGCGAACTTGGTGGCGTCCAGCGCTGCAGCGGCGACCTTCGCTGCAGTGACTGCGCCGCTGGCAAGGTTTGCCGCTTCGACCACCAGAAGCCCCAGGTCGATGTTGCCGATCTTGCCCGTCGTGGCAACGACGCCATTGGTGCCGCCTGCCGGGCTGACCGACAGGTAGCCATCTGCCGAGCGCCACTTGATCCAAATCGCCCATCGCGTTCCGGTGTCGCTTGGGTACGGCCCAAACGTTCCATCGAACGAGAAAATCTCCACTGCGCCGGAGAACGTTGGAGCAGGGTCGCTAGTTGGCCACTTGGCCCCGTAGACCACAGTTCGCCCGTGGCCGTGCCCCTGCGTGTAGACCTGCGTGTCGCACTCAACGTAGATATGGGACAGGCCCGCCGTTACGGCCAAGCCGGTCGGTGTTGGCGGCGCCGTAGCATCCGGCGTGATGGATCCGGTCGCACCCGTTGGTCCCGCTGGCCCTGCAGGCCCTGGCGTGCTCGAACCAACGAATTCGCCATTCGAGTTCAATACTCCGATGGCGATCGCATTCCTGCGCGTCAGTGCCTGATCCAGTGAATCACCACGATATCCGCGAAACGTCTGCAGTGTCTCGCGCACCGCCTCACCGAACGCGGCAAGGTTACTGCCGTCTCGGGCCAGTTGTGGGATGTCTTTGAGGCGAGTCATTACGCGGTCAAGTCCCGAAGGTTGTCGGTCACGATGACGCCCGTGATGTCGTTGTCGGTGCTGACCTCGATCTGATAGTTCTCGGCCGTGTAGCCCGATGGCAGCGCAAACGGCTCCTTGCTGGTCACGGTGCGCACCCATGGCGATCGCGCGTCTGCGCGAAGCGTGAACGTGCACGGGTAGACGTCGGCGATCACCTTTGCAACGGCCATGTTGATGGGTGCTGGCATGCGAAACACCTTGCTCTTGAAGGTGGCTGTCATGTTGGAGGCGCCCGCGTGCCAGCGCTGCACGCTGGTGCCATTGAGCACATACATCTGCTCTGAAAGTGGATCAAAGTGCGCGGCCGCGTATCCTGCGCTGAAAAAGTAGATGCCCGCATCGGACGCCATCGGGTCGATCAGAAACCCCCTCAGAGCGCCAGCGCCTGAGTCGTAAAAACCCAGGTACTTGTCGTCGTACTGCGTGCCGACGATCGTCTCAGGGTTCAAGGCCTTCCAGTCATCGAGGTTCATCAGCCCATCGGTCAGCAGCCGAGGCGCGCCGTTGGACCCCACGTAGGCCAGGCCGTCAGCCGTCGCCCAACAAGCGCCGTGGCCCAGGCTTACCATCGACTGCGCCGATACGCAGGCGGCCAGGAACTCGACGGGCGCATCATCCATTGCCTCGGGCGAGGTGCCGTATACGATGCGGGGCCGGCCGGTGGTTGCGATCACAAGGCTTTTCTGGAACGCGGCCAGAGCGATCGGCGTATCCGGGCACAGTGTCTCGTAGGCCACAGGCCACGCATGGGGCTTGAATATCTCGCAGTACCGCACCGACTTGCCAGAGATACCTGCCATCATGCCGTTCCACAGTGGCGTGAGGTTTTTGAGGTCAGTGGGCGGCTTTGCGTACAGGGTGGATGGGATCGTGTCGACACCCACCGCCCGCGCGTCGTCGGTGGTCGTTGCTGCCACCGCAATCTCGCGCAGGAAGAAGAACGCTGCACCGCTAGCCCCGGCCTGGGTGCGGTAGATGCGAATACGGTCAATCCCGCGCGTCTCGCCAGCGCCCGCAGGTGGCGCAGACATACCGGTGATGTTCATCAGTGCGCCGGGCTTGCAGACGATCGGAGCGCTGATTGCGGGCGGCCCTTCCTCATCCCAATCTGAGAGGTAGGTGTAGGCGTAGTAGCGCGTCTCGTCGTCTCCCGTGCCAGCAGTTGTCTGCGTGATGGTTGGCGCCAGCACTGGTTTTGGAATGCCCAGGTCGCGGTAAGCGGTTGGGTATGGCGCTCCAGACAATCCGATGATGTTGTCCGTCACCTTGGGTGGGCCTGAGCCCGTGTAGTAGGTGCGCTTGGTCGTGTCTGTGCTTCGAAAGCTGAGCACGGCATGCACAACGGTTGTCCACTCAAGCCAGTAGATCGTGTCTGCGATGGCGTCTCGCCCGAGCATGTGAATCGTCTTCTTGGACGATCCAATGGTCGTATGCGCCAGGGGAATCTTCCACGGGCGCAAGTCGCCCTTGTCCGGCCAGTGGTTCAGCGAGTCCACGGCCATCAGATCGCCCAGGAGCTTTGGGTTCAGCGCCTTGTTCGCCCCAAGGAACGGCCCGAGTCGGATGGTGGGCATATCAGAACATCACCTTGGTCGTGCGCTGCACTACTCGAGCGCCGCCGTTGAATGCCTCGTAGCTGGCGCAGTCGATGGCCTTGTCCCACAGTGCCTGCGCACGCGCCGCGCCGCCCGGATCGCTGTAGGTCTTGTCTCTCTCGGTCAGGATGCGTGATAGCGCGCCGTGGGCAATGGCCTCTGCAAAGCGCATGAACTCGTCGGGCACGGTGGCCGCCGCAAGGGTGGGGGCGACAGCGCAGTGCGTTTTGATGACAAGAGCGGCCGCCTGTGCGGGGCGAAGCTCAAAGCCCGACATGCGCCCGTAGGCGTAGGCCGACACCCATGCGGTGAGGTCGCGTGCGCGGCCAATGCGCGGGTCCACAACCTCCACACCGACGCCAGCAAGCGTCAAGGACAGGAGCCGCACGAACTGCTGGCCAGCCGCAAACCCGTAGGCGTAGCTGGTGGTGTCGGCAATGGTCGCAACGTTGCTCTGATCTTCGCGCCACAACAGCGACTTGGTGCACAACTCGATGATTGCAAGGCGCGCATTGAAGTCAGCCACGATGCCAGGGCAACCCTTGGCGCGCGGCAGGATGTAGCCTTGAAAGTCAGAGATATTCACGATGCAGACCCCATCGGTGTTGGCGCAAACGGCAAGTGCTTGAGGTTGGGGTTGTGCCCCGTCACGGCCGCCGACCGCGCGTTGATCGATCCAGTGAACAGCGAGCCGAACGCCTCGGCCGACATGCCGGTCGCGGCAGAGTATTGCGCGTTCTTCATGAGCGCACGGGCGCACACGTAGTTCACGATGTCGGCCACATGGTCGTCGTGCACCGTGATGGCGGTCGTGCTGGCCCCGCCTTGGGCATATAGCTCGCTGCCAGGGGTGCCAGTGTTGGGGATCAAAAGAGGCGTTGCCTGATACGACACGCGCGCCCACACCTGCGTGTTCGCGTGCACGCCGGGCGTCACATGAAACTCGCGCGGCATGCGCGGATCGAATATGTAGCCCGTGAGCGCCGTTGCCGCTTTGGTGTGCCAGTCCGGGTCGTGCACATCGAGCATCTCTCGGCCATCGGTGATTGGCCGGATAGACCTGCCAACGGTGAGCCCATCGGATCCCATGTTGCAGATGATGTCCAGCAGCATCGAGCCGATGATTGGCACGGCCGGCGTGCTGCCGTCTCCGGGCTTGCAGAATGCGGCCGGGATGCTGGCGATGCTTTGCAGCGTGCCAGGGACAAGGCGAACCGCGTCAACGCGCGAGCACGAGGAAGGCAGGAACGTGTGGATGGCGCGCTGCGCGTCATCGAGCCAGTCCACAATCTCCGTCTCCGGGTATCGGGTGAACTGCGGGTTGTTGTCCTGCAAGAGCACGCTCACGCGGCGCAGGACTTCCCTGACCTTGATCGTGCCCGGCATGGCCGGTTACTCCTGCGCGGCGGGCGCGGCGGGCGCGGCGGCCTCGGGTGGCGCACTCAATGCCTCCACGATCTTGCTGCGGATCGTGTCGCCCTTGGCCGCGTGGTGCACCTTGATGGCGTTTTGCTTGGCAAACTCGTGCAACGATTCATCGTCCAGCTTGCGCAGATCCAAAATGACCTCGCCGGCCTCGTCCTTGAGCACGAAAGGCGACTCGTCGGGCGCCTGGGGTGTCAACGTTGACACTTCGGCTGGCTTCATGAGCACCAGCGGCACCGACTCGGCGGCATCTTCCAGTGCTTCCAGTGTTGATTCGGCGCCAAGCAAGACCGATGCCAGTGCATCTGGAGCAGTCACGGTGCCGGGCTGGTACTGGTACACCCGAAAACCCGTGGGCACCTGCAAGAGCCGGTCCACCGCGCTTTGCAACTCGACATCAGCAACGACATCGCCAATGGCGTTGGGCTCGAACTTGATCGTGATGTCGGCGAACTCGTGCGTGTAGGACTTGGTGCGCTTGTAGGCTTGAATGATTGTCATGGTGGGTCCGAATGGTCAGGTGAAGGACAAAAGCGCCGCATCCTATTGAAGGTGCGGCGCTTTTTCAGTGCGTGATGCGCAGGGGATTAGCCCTGCAGCAACAGCATCAGCTTGCCGGTCTTGCCGCTGCCGTCGTAGGTCGTGGCAATGGTCGTGCACTTGAGGGCGACGACGCGATTCGTGGTCTTCGGGTCAGCCTGGCAGGCGTTGAGCGCATTGCGAAACGGCACGCCGGTTGCAAACGCCGTGATCGAGGTGCCCCACACCTTCGTGCCGGTGCCAAGATCGGACAGATCGGCAAGGGCAACACCGATCGACACTGCCAGCGCAGAGCCGCCAGAGTCGCAGTCGGGAGACGTGATGAAGTAGTCGATGACCTCGAAGCCGATCGGGATCGTAGCGGCCAGGATCAGGTCGGCAGATGCCAGGGCAGTGGCCGGCATTTCGATGTCCACTGCGGTCCACTGAGGGCGGCCGTCATCGGGAAGGGTGATGGGCTTCTTGTTTTCGTAAGCCTTGGTGAGAAAATTTGCCACGGTGTTCTCCTGAAAATTTGATGTTCAATCGAAGGCGCCCCCGAAGGGGCTCCATTCGCAGTTACGCCACGTCAGCGCAGTAGGTGTCCATTGCGAACACACCGAAGTCACGGGTCACGCTGTTGTCCTTGGACTTGTACGTGGACTTCTTCACACCCATGATGCAGTGCGTGCCGATTTCGACTTGGTCCTCGTGGTCCGTCATCACTTCGGTCCAGCGATACCGGCTCTGGAAACCGCCGCTGGAGCCAAAGGCCAACTCGCCGGCCTGGGCGGCCAGGAACAGCGCGCGCGCGGCCTTGACGGAGGCGCCGCCGTAGTCGTTGAAACGCATCACGTTGCGGTGCTTGTGGATCGCGCAGTCAGCGTACATGCCGCCAGCGTTCTTGAACAGCGGGCTGTTCATGCCGGCTGCACCAGCGGCCGCCTTCTGGATGTCCAGCCACTGACCGGTGTCGGCGTCGGACTTCATGGCGTCGTACTGGAACGTGTGCAGGAGAGCCACGTAGCACTTCTTACCGTCAACGTTGACAGGAACCATCGACAACTCGTTTGAGCCGTCGCCACCCATCGTCTCGGCCTTCGCCACCGCGCGGTCGATCAGGCGCAGATCGAAGCCGTCATCGACTCCAACATCGGCCTTTGCCGTTGCGTTGCCGCCGTACATCTGGTGCTGCGCGTCAGGCGCCGTGATGGTGTTGACCGTGAACATCGCGTTGCCAGAGGTCCACAGGTAGCTGGTGCCGCCGTAGTTGCCAAAGCCGCCCGACAGGTAGATGAAGTGCAGTTCGTCCTGCAGGCGAGCCCACCAGTCCTTCATCACGAGCCTGGCGTCCTCGCGCAGATTGCGCAGGGTCGCCTTGCTGGTCACGCGGTCGCCGGCACCCACCGCACCGCGCACCTGATCGATGCGCAGCTTGTCGGTGAAGTATTTCAGCGGTGCGCCCTTGCCTTCGAGCTTGGCCTGAACGACAGGCTCCATGCCCATGGGCATCAAGAGGTCAACGGTGACTTCCAGGCCGGCAGTCTTCTCCAGATCGGTGATGATCTGAATCGGGGTGCGCGCGCGCTTACTCTCGCTCGCCATCGAGGACGAGAAATAGCCCTCGCGGTTGACAGCGACTGCAAGGTCGGTGCCCCATTTTTTCACTTCTTGCGGGTCGTTGACCCCAAATTTCGTTTGCGCCACAGTAATGCTCCTTCAACGTTGTTGATAGGGCTGCACTACTGCGCGGCTCCCGACTCTGGATTTAAGGCTCCAGTGGGCCACCTACCTTAACTCCCTGCTTCGCAAACCGGGCCATCGCTGGCTCGATCTTCTCGACACTGGTTTCCTGCGTGAACTCCAGCCGGATCCGGGCGCGTTGCCCGGACTTTTCCTCCACACGCAGCCGGATTCGGCCGCCATCGATCGAGACTTGCTCGCCGGGGCGCACTTCGCCGAACCACGTATGAGGGCTGGTTTTCATCATTCGCCCATGTATCGGTCGCGTTGCTCATTCGTCAACTTGGCATGCGCTCTTTCAAGCTCAAGCCCTTGGAGATTGCGCATGTGCGCAAACTCGTCCGTGTTGACCGAATTGGTCGCCGCAGCGGGTACAGAACGAAGCGTAGGCGGCAATTCGGAAATATCTACACCTCTTGGGGTGTTCGATGCAACTTTCTTCGCAGGTGTTGCCACGATGCCAAGTTCTTCCTTGGTGATGCGGTGCGCCTCGGCCAGGAACCACTGCCCATCACGCTTCTCATTCTTTGGGTCGGCGCCCAATGCGCGCAGGCTGTAATTGAACGCAGCCAGGAGGGCCGGCTTTGCGCTGTAGTCCACGCCTTCCGTCTTGAATGCAGCAAAGGATGTGCGCTGCGCCCGGTCCCACTCGGACTTTGCCGTCTGCTCCTCGGTCTGCTTGTTGACCTGCTCGAAGATTTGCGACTGCGACACCTTCGCCTTGAGGTCGTCCACGGCAACCTCGACCCGCTCTTGAATGGTCTGATACTCGTCGGCGTCGATTTCACCGTCCATCAGGCGCTTGAATGCAGCCTTGTCCTCGGCTTTCAGGGTCTTGATCTGCTCCTTGGCGTCCGCTGGAATTTCGACCTTGAAGCGAACCTGTGCTGGCTCGTCGGCCGGCTCGTCGGCCGGCTCGTCTGCGGCCGGGGTGTCAACGTTTACACCTGCGTCCTCTTGCTCCTTGGCTGCAGCGTCGTGCTTGGAGCCCGAATCGTCGCCATCGTCGCTGGAGTCGGGCAGCAACAGGTTCTTCACTTCCGCCTCTGCCAGCATAGCCAGGTCCGTCTCGGTGTAGCCCTGTGCTGTCAGGTTGGTCATGTCGTCGGCGGTGATGTCTTTGATGTTCACGGTGTTGTCCTTTCTGGGTGTTTAGGTGCTGAGTTGCTGCTTGAGCGCATAGCCCATGAGCGGCCAAATCTTCTGCACGGCATTGGCGCGGGCGATATTTCGACCGATTTCAGCGTCGAAGTTCTTGGGGCTGGCGCAAGCCGACTCGCCGGTGACAATGAAGCCATTGTTCAGCACCAGAGCGCAGAAGGTGAGGCTCTCCAGCGATGCATACTTTTCCAGGAAGTCGTCCATCGCTGGTACACCTTCAGCGCCTGCGATACCTTCGGCGGCGGTGAAGTAGAGTTCACCGGCGATGTTTCTCTCTATGTCGGCCGGCGTGATGCGCGGCGCAGTCAGGCCCTTCGCCTGGATTTCCTGCTCGATGGCGATGTCGTCGGTGCGTGGTGATTGAATTGCGTTCACTGTGTTGTCCTTTCGGGGTGTTACAAAATCTTCCAGTCGTCAGCAAGCATGTCGGTCTGACTGGCGAGCCATTCCGGCAACATGGCTCGCCGTCCGTGAGCGTTAACCGTCCACATATCGATGTGCGGCAAAATTTCGCAAGCGTTGACCTCACCCAATACGCTTAGAGCCTTGGCATATGGCGTCCCTGGGTTGAGCTTTGCAAGTTCCGTTCCTGGCACCAGAAGTAGCCACATGTCTTTTCCGTTCCAGCCGGCACGGGCAACCTTGAGGCCTTTCTTCAATGCTTCAATCGCCAGTCCAAATGACAGGCCGGAAGTCTCGCGGTAAGCGTTGTCGAACTGCTCTGCCGGCGACCAACTGATGTAGCCCGCATGGCGCGAGTCGTTAGACTTACCGCCGTCCAAGTACTCAACCAGATAACCTTTGTCATCGCCATCCTCGGCGGCTGGCAGCGCCCACTGCCGATAATCGTTGTACTCCTGGCGCGTCATCGCCTCGGCCCAGATCAGTTTTGTTCCAATGTAGGTTTTCATGCTCTATCTCTCCTTGGGTTACATTGCGGGGCCGTTGTCGGCCGCCATTGGGGTTTGGATACCTGCTTGAACGCCTTCGAGCCCTTGCGGCCCCGGTGGCATACCCGGGTCGGGCATTGGCATACCCGGGTCCGATGTCCGAATTCCGACATCGGCCATTGGATTGCCCATATCGGCTGGCATCGCGGTCTGCGGCGGCATTGGAATGTCTGGCTGCGGCAGGTTCGGATCCATGCCCTGCTGGTCTTTGAATCCAGCCCCGGCTGCGATGGTGTCGGCCACGGGCGCCACGTTGGGCGTCATGGCAACGATTTGCGCGGCCTGCAGCGCCGAGAACATCGACTCTACCCGCTGCAGCATGGCGCCGGTGTCCAGCTTGCTTACCTCCGCGCGCAGCTTGTCCAGACCGGCCTGCAGCGTGTCCAGTTGGATCGCCTTGGCGCGCGCTTCTTCTTCGCCCGCCTTTTGCTTGGCCGCCAGTTCCTCGGGCGTTGGCTGTTTGGTCGGGTCGCGCTGGCCGTTCAGTGCTCGGATGCGGGCAACCCACTCGTCCTTGTTCTGGATTTCGGCCGAATCAACCACCAGATCGAGCACATTCATCACCACCTGGGG
>ENA-ORBV01012796-ORBV01012796.1-microbial-mat-metagenome-genome-assembly--contig:-NODE-12796-length-12873-cov-5.896218_pt1 | contig 12873 bp, 8 predicted proteins | sample MGYA00237777_ERZ505514 | MGnify/ENA primary metagenome ERZ505514 (study PRJEB26160, sample SAMN06269048) | microbial mat metagenome | isolation source: Oligotrophic lake microbial mat | place...
AAAGATGGCAGCTATCGCTGGCTTTCATGGAACGCCACACCCGATATCACAACCGGATTAATCTATTTCGTCACCCGTGATATAACACAGCAAAAACAGATTGAGGAAGAACGTAACCGCTTGTATACGTCGTCCATCGATTTGCTCGGTTCAGCCGGGTTTGATGGTTACTTTAAAGACCTCAACCCCGCATGGTCACAAACGCTGGGCTGGTCACTTGAAGAACTGATGGCGAAACCCTATATTGAGTTCGTCCATCCAGAGGATGTAGAACCAACCAATCGGGAAAGCAACGAACAGCTTGCTGCCGGTTTAAAAACGCTCTCATTTGAGAATCGCTATGTCTGCAAAGATGGCAGCTATCGCTGGCTTTCATGGAACGCCACACCCGATATCACAACCGGATTAATCTATTTCGTCACCCGCGATGTGACACAGCAAAAGCAAACAGAAGAAGAACGCAAGCAACAAGAGGAAATCATTCGGCGACGTGCCAATGATATGGAAACAGTGGCGCGGGTGGGTGCAGCAACTACCTCCATTATCGATGTTGATGAACTGCTGCAATCAGTGGTCGATGTAACTAAAGACAGCTTTAACCTCTATCATGCCCATATCTATCTGCTTGATGAGGAAAGTTATGACATGGTGTTAGCTGCAGGTGCAGGCGAACCAGGCCGTATTATGAAGGAGAATCACCACAAAATCCCATTGGCACGGCAAAATTCGCTCGTCGTTCTAGCCGCGACCACTTTGGAAAGCCAAATCGTTAACGACGTATCCATCAATCCTGATTTCCTAGCAAACCCACTGCTGCCGGATACAAAATCAGAAATGGCGATCCCAATGATCGTCGGCACACGGTTAATCGGGGTGTTGGATGTACAAGGAAACACCATTAATCGCTTCGACGAAGAAGATGTTCGTGTAAAAACCGCGTTGGCAAATCAGATTGCAGTCGCGGTTGAAAATGCACGTTCCTTCCAAGACGCGGCATTACGGGCTGAAACTGAACGCGAAATCGCCGAGCAATTACGCGAGGTTGATCGCTTGAAGTCGCAGTTCTTAGCCAATATGAGCCATGAACTACGTACACCATTGAATTCGATCATTGGCTATTCGGAAGTGCTGCTGGATGGTGTGGACGGCGATTTAACCGACGACGCGCAGGAAGATGTGAGCGCCATCCATAACAGCGGCAAGCATTTGCTCTCGCTCATCAATGAAATCCTTGATTTGGCGAAGATCGAAGCTGGCGAAATGCGGCTGGATTACAAACCGCAGGATATTACCGAGATCGTCCGCGACATCATGCGTACCGGGCAGATGCTCATCAAAGACAAGCCCGTCTCGTTGGAGCTTGAGGTCAAAGGCGATATCCCCAATGTCCGGGCTGATCTCATTCGCTTACGCCAGATTATCTTAAACCTCGTCAGTAACGCGACCAAATTCACGGAACGCGGCACAGTAAAAATCACTGTCGAGGCGCTGGACGACTCGATCGTGCGCGTCGCCGTTACAGACAGCGGTATCGGCATCCGAGCAGATAAAGTTCATCTTGTCTTCGAGCGCTTTAGCCAAGTCGATGGGTCTTCTACCCGACGCGCTGGCGGTACCGGCTTGGGCTTGACAATCACTAAACAGCTAGTCGAAATGCACGGCGGCGAAATTGATGTAGAAAGCGTCTATGGCGAGGGGTCTACCTTCTGGTTCACCCTTCCAGTCTTCGTACCTGTCCAAGCGTAAGTCCATTTTCATAACCTACAAATTAGGGTGACTTGTTAGTCGCCCTAATTTGTAGGTATTATTTCTAACCAATTTCAAACCAAGCCGAGCGTAAAAATGATTTCATACTTTAACAGTGTGGTGTGTCTGGAATGCGGAAATGAAATGCCCGCCGACATGAATACGGCAACCTGTACACGCTGCAATTCTGGTTGGCTGGATGCCCGTTATGATTATGCGGTAGTCGCTAAAAAATGGCCGAAAAATGTCACCTTGCGGGATCGTTCTTTGTGGCGCTACGGCGAATTACTCCCGATTTCCGTCCCCAACCCGGAAATCTCGATGGGCGAGGGCTATACGCCGTTGATTCGCTTGTATCAATATGAGCGCTTGTATCAGCATGAACACATTTATGTCAAAGATGAACGCCACATGCCGACCAATTCCTTTAAGGATCGGCAGGCTACGATGTCTGTGACCGCCATGAAACAATCCGGCGTAACGGAATGTGTGCTGGCCTCCACCGGGAATGCTGCCGTCGCGTATGCGGCTTATTGCGCCCGCGCTGGAATCAAGCTCTGGCTGTTTATGAGCAGCCTCGTCCCTTCGGAAAAAATGCGCGAGGTGGCGCTTTACGGTGCGGAAGTCGTCAAAGTCTCCGGCACGTATGATGAAACCAAAAAGGTCGCCGCAGAATTTGCCCATCGCAAAGGTATTGTGATGGACAAAGGCGCACGGACGATTCCGGCCAAAGAAAGTATGAAAACACTCGGTTACGAAATCGCCGAACAGCTTGGCCTTAAGCTGCATCCAGAAATACCCGGCAAATGGGCCAGCCCAGATTGGTATCTGCAAGCGGTTAGCGGGGGCATTGGCCCGCTGGGTGTGTGGAAAGGCTTTAGCGAGTTGTTACAAATGGGCTTGGTGGATAAAATGCCCAAGCTCGGCCTCATTCAAGCCGCAGGCTGTGCGCCAATGGTCAAGGCATTAGCTGAAGGTAAAGCTACAGCCGAAGCCGTTATCCCTAAAACGCTCATTCACGTCCTTGCTACGGGCGATCCAGGTTATGCTTACGTATTGCTGCGGGAAGCCGTTCTAAGCAATGGTGGCACGATGATTGGGGTTGAAGACGGCGAAACCTTCCACGCCATGCGCTTGATTGCTTCCCGCGCTGGACTTTCGGTGGAACCTGCCACCGCTGTCGCCTTTGCGGGTCTGGATAAAATGCTGACCGAAGGCATTATCGCGCCGCATGAAACAGTGGTCGTCAACTGCTCCGGACATACACTGCCAGCAGAAAGCCACGTTTTAGGCGATCAATATGACAAATATATCCTGAGCCTAGATACCAATGGCGCTCCAACCTCAGACACCTCCCAGATTACCCAAGAAGAGGGGCTTGGCGCGGCGCTGCAAAATCTTGACGAACAAGTGACCACCATTGTCGTAGTCGATGATAACGCCAATGATCGCCGCTTAATTCGGCGTTTGCTGCAAAGCTACAAAAGTTATCGTGTTTATGAAGCCCGCGATGGTGTAGAAGCCCTCAGCGTGATTCAAGATCGTAAACCTGATCTGGTGGTTTGTGACCTCACGATGCCCGAAATGGACGGCTTCACCCTGCTGGAACAACTCAAAAACAACCCGGCTACAGCCCATATCCCGGTAGTGGTCGTCTCTGCCAAAGCACTGACCCTACAAGATCGTAAAGTGCTGGAAACTTATTCCGAATCGGTCTGGACAAAAGGCGGTTTTGAAACCCGCCAACTGGTCGATCATGTGGTCAACACACTCGGACATCGCCCCGTACAAGTTATTCAGCCGAAAAAAATCTCGGCATCAGAAACGGCAACAGGCGAAATGGCAGTAGTCAATCAGAAAAATAGTCCTGCCGATACCCATGACGGACACGTCATCGTGATGATCGAAGACAATGCTGTAGATGCCCGTTTAGCGCGTAAGATGCTCAGTGCGGAAGGTGCTTTCCATATTATCGAGGCTGCGACAGGGCGGGATGGGCTAAAAGCCATTTACAATTATCATCCCGACTTGGTGATCTTGGATTTGATGCTGCCTGATATGGACGGATTTTCCATCGTCGAAACATTGCAAGATGATGTAAAGCTGCGCGACATTCCCGTCATCATTATTTCCGCCCGTGAACTCACTTCTAATGAGCGTACCAAGATGCAGCAGAATATTCGCCTGATACTTGAGAAAACTTCACTTGACCGTAAGGAACTTCTGAATATAATTAAGGGAGAGTTAAGTTAAAATTTATATCGCTAAAAACGCAACTATTCTGATAGGAATATCATCATGACTAGGACAATACTCTACATCGAAGACAACCCACAAAATATGCGTTTAGTACGCAAAATGTTGCAAGTGGGTGGTTATAACATGATTGAGGCCACTGATGGAAACACCGGTGTCCTTTTGGCAGATCGGGAACATCCTGATTTGATCTTGATGGATATTAATTTACCCGATATTGATGGTATGGAAGCCACTCGTCTATTGAAAGCCTCAAGCGAACTGCGGCACATTCCCGTCGTCGCATTAACGGCGAATGCCATGCACGGTGATAAGGAACGCTTTAGCGAGGCAGGCTGCGATGGGTATTTGGCGAAACCTGTCACCAAAAACGAACTTTTGAATATGATAGCCTATTATCTTGAACATGCACCTGTTTAATCTACTCGTCGTTCAATTGCACTATTGCTATAATAGAATAAAATATCAGGAGTTGTAAGCGTATGAGCCTGATTGTAGTCATCGAAGACAATGCCCAAAATGCACGGATGGCAGCAAAACTACTGGGGAACGCAGGCCACAAGGTTATGATCGCGGAAGATGGCGAAAATGGCCTTACTACTGTTTTTGAAAACAACCCGGATTTGGTCTTAATTGATCTGGGTCTGCCCGATATTGATGGTCAAACTGTGATCGCGCTGATTCGGCAGCAGCCCGCTTTACAGACTGTCCCGATTATTGCCTTTACCGCATGGCCGGAAGATACCGCGCACAGTATGGCGAAGGCCTATGGCTGCGATGGGGTCATTACTAAACCAATCAACACACGCGCCTTTGCCGGGCAGGTCGGTAGTTACTTGGAAAAAATTCCTAAATAAGATTATTTCTACGGGCAAGGGCACAAAAACCCCTTGTTACGATTTTTACCGGGAGCTTGCTTTGGTTGCAAAAACACTCTCATCGTCAAAAACAAGCCAACAAGGCGAAGTTCGCATCGCCGTTCCTGCCAGTCAATATGACTTTGAACGATTGGCAGCGGTCTATAACCAAGCACGGGTGGATTACATCGTCCCAATGCCGATGAACGCCAAACGCATGGCGGAATACATCCACAATTACGATATTGATCTTGATGCGTCCGTCATTTCGATCAATCAAGCCGGGGAAGAAACAGGTGTTGGAATGCTTGGCCTGCGTGATGATGGCACCCAACGACGGGCATGGATAACGCGGCTCGGTGTTTTGCCAGAGCGACGCGGGACGAAGGTGGGACAGTTCTTGATGGAAATGCTGCTGGAACATGCGAGTGGGCGGCGTTCACATCTGATTCAGCTTGAAGTCATCCTCGGCAATGCGCCAGCGTACCAACTCTTTCATAAACTCGGTTTTGTCGACACCCGCGAACTCCTTATCGTCCGCCGCCCACCAAGCGCCCACGAAGCCAATGCCAACTTCGATGCCGCGAATGTCTCGCAAATTTCCGACGACGAGATTCCCTTCTACCTCAAACTACGTGGGCCCAGCGCGTCATGGCTGGAAGAAACGCCCTCGCTCCTAAACGCGGGTAGTATGCGCGGCTTGCGGGTAGAAACATCCGACAGCCAACGTGGTTGGATTTTATTCCAACGGACACCCTTCCAACTCACGCATTTTGTCATCAGCCCCGACATTTCTTCAGAACTGGCGGAAGCGCTGATTTATCACGTCCATAAAGAGTATCCGATGCAGGACACCAAAATTGAAAATTTACCGATTGATTCCGTCAATTGGCCTGCTTTCCAGAAAATGGGTTATATGGAGGTCTTCCGCCGGGTAGAAATGTTCCTCACGTTGGAATAATCCCCCATCGAACTGTGGTAGCGAGGCTGTCCCCAAAAATATATAATAGGTGGTGTATCATTTTGGTTAAAATTCACAATCGGATAACACCATGCCCGATAGTCAGTGGTTTGAACGCGAGGCCAAAGTCTCACTCAATCGCATCTTGCCCCATCTTCTGCCCATCTTAACCGCTGCCGATGATGACCGCACCCATGCCGCGGCTTTTCTCGCACGCTTAGAAACACACTTCCCGACCATTTTTACCTTACTGTATGAACTTTATGGGGATCGCTACGATTTTTTCTATTTTCTGGAGCGGATTCTGCTCACAGCCGCCCGCATGTCTGCCGAGCGTCCCCCCGAACTGCGGAACTTAGACCAGCAGCGGGAGGATGATCCACACTGGTACAAAAGCCAAAAAATGATGGGCGGCGTGTGCTATGTTGATCTCTTCGCAGGGAACTTAGACGGCATCCGGCAGAAAATCCCGTATTTTAAAGAACTCGGCCTGACTTACCTTCATCTGATGCCGCTGTTTCGCGCACCGGAACCCAACAGTGATGGGGGCTACGCTGTGAGTGATTATCGCCGCATCAATCCCGCGCTTGGGACGATTGGGCATCTCAACGGGTTAGCCACAGAACTCCGCCACAATGGAATCAGCCTCGCGGTAGATTTTGTCTTTAACCATACCTCCGATGAGCATGAATGGGCGCTTAAGGCGTTGGCGGGTGACGAAGAATATCAAGACTACTACTTCATGTTTCCAGATCGAAAGCTACCCGACCAATACGAGCATAATTTGCGCGAAATCTTCCCTGAACAAGCCCCCGGCAGTTTCACCTACCGCGCCGATATAGATAAATGGGTATGGACGACGTTCAACAGTTTTCAGTGGGATTTAAACTATCGTAATCCTGCTGCCTTTGACGCGATGTTGGGCGAACTGTTATTTTTGGCGAATCGCGGTGTGGAAGTGCTGCGCTTGGATGCAGTGGCCTTCATCTGGAAGCAGTTAGGAACACCGTGCGAAAGTCTGCCTGAAGTGCATACGATTATCCGTGCGTTTAATGCGTTGGCTAAAGTTGCCACCCCCGCGCTCATCTTTAAGTCCGAGGCGATTATCCATCCTGATTTGGTCGCCACTTATATCGATGTAGATGAATGCCCAATTTCTTATAACCCGACCTTCATGGCGCTCATTTGGGAAGCGCTCGCCACCCGCGAGGTCAAACTGCTGCGCCATTCGATGAGCAAACGTTTTGGGATACCTGAAGGCTGCACCTGGGTGAATTATGTGCGCGTACATGATGATATCGGTTGGTCATTTGCCGATGAGGACGCACTTGAAATCGGCATCAACGGGTTTGCTCATCGTCAATTTCTAAATCAGTTCTACAGCGGCAAGTTCCCCGGCAGTTTTGCCTGTGGCGTACCCTTTAACTTTAATCCGGTCACGCTCGACATGCGGATTTCGGGTACAGCCGCATCGCTGGCGGGGTTAGAGCAAGCGCTCAACCTGAATAATGATATATTCGTCGAACATGCCATCCGCCGCGTCGTGATGATCCACAGCCTGATACTCGCGGCAGGCGGAATCCCACTGCTTTATTTAGGGGATGAAATCGCCACGCTCAACGATTACAGCTATGAAAACGACTCCGCCAAAGCCAATGACAGCCGTTGGGTGCATCGTCCACGCTTCAATTGGAATCGGGCGGAACTACGCGAAGATGGCGCGACCATCGAAGGCCGCATTTTTGGGACGCTGCAAAAATTGGTCAACCTCCGCAAAGTCACACCTGCTTTAGCCGATGGCGATACATCCAGTACAACCGTCTTTTTCGACACACAGAATCCGCACGTACTAGGATTCATCCGTAACCAACAGATCATGATTTTGGCGAATTTCTCCGATTTCGCGCAAGAAATCCGGCGCGATGTACTCGCCGCCTACTGGCATATCCCAGCGGCGGTGGTCGATCTTATCACGAGTAATCCACAAGCCATGACCGACACGCTTAGACTTGAACCCTATCAATTTATCTGGTTAGAAGCTGCTGGCACAACACTTGCAGATTAATTCGGCAGTCCCCACAGCCTTATACTACTATCACCGCCGGCGGACGCTAACATGGTTCCGTCGGTGGTGAATTCCAGATCAAATACCCATCCGGCATGGCCTTCTAAAACGGTTAGCTGCTGCCCGCTTTGAACATCATAAAGGCGGATCGTGTTATCGCGTCCGCCCGTAGCGAGGAGCTGACCATCAGGACTGAAACTTACACTGAAAACATCCCGCCCATGTTCGGTCAACGTCTGCAAAATTGTTCCAGTGGCTACCTCCCAAATATGGGCAGTATTATCTGTGCTGCCAGAGGCCAAGCGTGTACCATCCGGGCTGAATGCAATCATCCGTACTTCTTCGCTGTGACCACGTAAAAGGCTATGCTGGCTGCCTGTTGCGACATCCCAAAGGATAATCAAACCATCCGAGCCAGCAGATGCAAGAAGTAATCCATCTGGGCTAAAAGCCACGCTCAACACCCGCGCTGTATGTCCGTTAAGGACGCGCTGCTGCTGGCCTGTCGCAACATTCCAAAGTCGCACGCTTTGATCCTCGCTGGCAGAGGCAACAAGCTGTCCGTCGGGGCTAAAGGCGACATCGCGCACTAAACTTGTGTGTCCTTGCAAAATGCTGATTTGATTTCCGGTGGTCACGTCCCACAAAATCACAAGGCCATCGCCGCCTGCCGAAGCTAAAGTGGTGTTATCAGGGCTAAAATCAAGGCCATAGACAACATCGCTGTGAGCTAATAATCGCCGCTGACTGCCATCACTCAAGTTCCATAAATAAATTGCCGCATCGCCACGCCCACCCGCTAACCAAGCGCGATTCGGACTAAAAGCGACGCTCCGATAGGGTTCGGTATCTGCGCTGCTCTGAAATGTATTGAGTTGTCCCATAGCGTTAGCGTTCTGCGGATTGAGCAGGGATGTACCAACTGTTATAGGATTGATCTGAGCAATAGCGGTGATACCAGGTATGGGCGTGACCAGCGGTGTAAGTTGAATAGATTCGGCTGTAATTTCAACTACCTGCGTAGGGGCAGCGCCAACCGCATCATTCGAGTCGTTGTTACCATCGAGCAGCGATTTTACGGCAAACATCAAGATGATAATCACGACTGCCAACAAGACGACCCCAATGCCTGCGCCAACAATAAATGAGTCGTAATTATTGCGCTTAGGCGCATTTTGGTTTCTTGGCTGTGGTATCGCAACCGCTTGCGCTGGAGGGTGATACTGATCCTCCTCTGCCTGAACGGGCGCAACTTGAGAAACAACTGTTTTCGCAGGCTGCGTGAGTTGCATTTCAGGGACAGCGGCAGAACGTACTGTATCGGCGCTGACGGGTTCGGGCGTTGATGGTTTTTCTACAGGAATCGCAGGAAGCTGTGAAGGTAATTTAAACGCAAAAAACTTTGTTGACATTCCTTCAACACCTTGTACAGCCGAGTTAAAGGCTCTGGAAAATTCGCCTACGCTGGTATAGCGCTCTTCAGGCAGTTTTGCCAACGTTTTATCCAAAACATGCGCCACTGCTTCTGGAAGATCAGCGCGAAAATTTTGGGCGGAAGGCGGCGCTTCATCAAGGTGGCTGTACATCAGGGCATGATAGGTTTGTCCATCAAACGGCATCCGTCCTGTGACCATTAAATAAATCACCACGCCCAACATGTATTGATCTGTCGCCGACGTAAGCTGCTCATCGCGCCATTGTTCAGGCGGCATATATTCAGGCGTACCGAGGGTCATGCCTTCCTGCGTCAGAGAAATGTTACTCTGCAATAAACGGGCAATCCCAAAATCGACAAGGTAAGCAGCACCCTGTCCATCAAACATGATGTTGCTGGTTTTAATATCGCGGTGAATAACGTGGCGCTCATGAGCATAATCCAATGCGCCAGCGATTTGTTTTAACAACTCTGATGTTTCACCCAATGCAGGCAGCGTGTTCTCATGATGCAGGCGAAAATCAAGACGCTGCGCTAATGATCCACCCGATAGCAAGCGCATGACAATATAATTCAGGCCTTCGTGCGTACCGTAATCATAAATAGGCACAATATGGGGATGTTCGAGGGAAGCGGCGGTACGTGCCTCTAGCATAAAACGCTGAAAATGATTGGGTACTTGTCCCAATTGTTCTGAGAGGATTTTAATGGCGACATGACGATCTAGGCTGGACTGATAAGCATGATAAACTGCGCCCATCCCACCTGCGCCTAGCAGTTCGCGCAATTCGTACTGCCCAATGGTTTTCCCTGAAAGCTGTTGAACGTCCACTTTTTTCCTCTTTGCTAAGATTGATTGCCATCTTAAAAGGTGATCTTGGAGGCAAAAGTGGGCGAAAAGTGTAAAGTGATCGGGTTGACGGGCTGAAAATACAGCACGTATCGTCGAATGGTGAAGTCTGCCTCTCAATACGAGCGGTATTATACAGAAACATAATAATAGAAAGATTAATCGCTCGTGCAATTATGACATTTATATCTCTTCTTTAAATCTTGGCGATCCTTGCACTTTGTAAACCTACATCGCTTATAATGCGTCTGGATAACTGCTGTCAATAAATCGGTTTATTTCACAAAAAGGAAATGATGGCTCATGCGTAAAAAAGTCGTCCTCATCACAGGCGCGAATGGCGAAGTCGGTCACGGATTGATTCGGCAGATGAACGCGATGGAGGACGCGCCGCAGATTCTCGTCCTTGATGTGCGGGGGTTGGATGAGCCGATTCAAGGACTGGTCGATACGGCGATTGTGGGCGATATTCTGGATACGTCGCTGCTCGATATGCTCATGAGCGAATACGAGATCGACACGGTGTATCATCTCGCCGCGCTGCTTTCTACCCATTCCGAGTTCCGCCCGGAATCAGCGCATCGTGTGAACGTGCAGGGGACGATCAATCTGTTGCAACTGGCGATTGAGCAAGCCCGTTGGCGTAATCAGGCCGTCAAATTTATTTTCCCCAGTTCGGTTGCCGCTTACGGAATGCCGGATTTAGCAACCAAAGCCAGCGTCCCGCCCGTGAAAGAAGACGAATTCACCAATCCGACCACGATGTACGGCTGCAATAAACTTTACTGCGAACATCTAGGCCGCTACTACACCTCGCATTATCGCCAGCTTGCCGTCACCCGTGATGAATACGGTGTGGATTTTCGCTGTGTGCGCTTCCCCGGCCTCATCAGCGCAACGACACTCCCTGCCGGAGGGACGAGCGATTATGCACCGGAAATGCTCCATGCCGCCGCCAAAGGTGAACCGTATGCTAGCTTTGTCCGTCCCGATACCGCGATGCCGTTTATGGCGATGCCGGATGCCATCCGCGCTTTATTGAATCTCGCCGATGCGCCGAGAGAAAATCTAACACGCGCCGTCTACAACGTCAGCAGCTTCAGCCTGTCAGCGGAGCAAATCGCTGATCGTGTAAAAACCGCATTCTCCGGCGCACAGATCACATATGAACCTTCCGCTGGACGGCAGGGCATTGTCGATAGCTGGCCTGCCGATATGGATGATTCCACCGCCCGCCGTGATTGGGGCTGGCAGCCAGAATACGGCGTGGAGGCTGCCTTCAATGACTATCTGATTCCGACAATTAGGGCGATCTACTAAACAGCTTTATTCGCTTTCCCAAGCAACTACTTCGTTCATCGTAACAATACCCATAAGTTTCCCTTGGTCGTTCACGATGATCGCTTCATCACGGCCTGAGTCGAGAAGGTATTTTTTTATATCTCGCATAGGTGCAGCACTTCGCTGTGTTTCAACAGGCACTTTCATAACCTGTGACAAAGTAGCGTCATGCTGACTTTTACCAAGTTTTAAAACATCAATAAGTGTCAAAAACCCAATAGGTTTCCCATTGGATATAACGATAATAATTCGTTTATTTTCAGGAGGCTTTATAAATGTCAAAACATCCCTTACTTTATCGGTTGAATTGGCCTTTACGTAATCGTTAGAATTCTTTGCCCATGGTTCTGCATAATCACTCTCATTCCTAACTCGACCATATTGTTGATGTAGATTATGGAATTTCCAGTACACTTCGGGCCAATTGTGTTCGGTAGCTTGTAGACAAGCATCTAACCATTCTTCGTCAAAAAGTAACTTTTCCGCTAATTCAAAGGGGGAAAGTTGTTCAAAGCTATTAGGCCGCCTAGGACCTAAAAATATTAACTTCAATAATCGTTTGTAATCGTCTTTATCATCAATGAAGTTCAAGAAATCGGAATAACTTGATAATCGTTTTTGTAGACTTAAATCGTTTGACATGGGCATTCAACTTTTTGACATACGAAAAACCTACAAAATTATGCCCATAATTTCGCCATTTTGTCAAATATTAATAGATGATACTGGTTAGTCGTTGTTAGACGGCCTTATCGTAGAGTTCAGTGGTAGTATAAGTCAACACTCGAAGACATTCAGCAACTTCCGGTAAATGGTTGTCGGTAAACTCAATAGCCTGAAAGATCAATGCAGGATCATCGTCAAATTTTAGCGCGACATCCAACGGTTCCGCATTTTGAACACGATGTGTCCCAAATAATTCCCTTAGTAACCGTTGATAATCGATAGTCTCTATTTGGCTCAGGCATCTCGCATAACTTAAAACACGCTTTCTACGCTCACTAACAGTTTGCGGGTCTTCAGAAAGTTTTTGCTGCTTTAACTTAGATACCGTGTGCGAAACACTCTCATTTTTAAGGGCGACAGACGGATTTCCAAATTGTTCTTCAGAGCGTATAGATTCCGGAGCAATGTACTGATGTAATGACTTATTAGCTAATGTTAATTCAGATAAAGAAAGCTTTTCACCTTTTAGAGAATGGTCATTCTGGCTTAATATTCTATCAATTTCATCAGAATAACGTGCCAATAAATCAGGATGTTTCCGCAGCTTTTGAAGTAATATAACAGCGCTGTCTGCTGTTTTCGGATTTTTTAAATTTTCTATCAGTTGGGTAAAAATTGCCACTTGCTGCGATCTAC
>ENA-ORBV01012797-ORBV01012797.1-microbial-mat-metagenome-genome-assembly--contig:-NODE-12797-length-12873-cov-3.887543_pt1 | contig 12873 bp, 10 predicted proteins | sample MGYA00237777_ERZ505514 | MGnify/ENA primary metagenome ERZ505514 (study PRJEB26160, sample SAMN06269048) | microbial mat metagenome | isolation source: Oligotrophic lake microbial mat | place...
CCGGCTCCCCTCGCCCTTTGGGAGAGGGGCTGGGGGTGAGGGCTAAAACTACAGTTCTCAACGTGGACTTGGTTTAGTTTTAAGATTTAACTGTTCTGGGCTGTCTCAATAAAAGACCTTGCATCTACTTGTAAGACTTGAAACAAGATTTTATTATTAAAATAAGACTACAAACGAGACATGCTATCTTTCAATTGGACTAGAAATGATACTATTGAGTCCAGCTTCAATACAGTTCTTCAAACTGCTAGTTTTTTCAGCACATTATGGAAACAGAAGTAATCGCAAACGATCAAGGGCTGATGACGATTGAAGCCATTCAAAAAGTGGTCAATCGTTCCCGTGCGTCGGTTTACCGCTATGCCAACACCGATTTCAAAGACCTGAACCCGCCTTACAACCCCAAGCGCTTAAATCCAGAATTGCGCCAAAGTAAAGACGATCTGTTGCTGTTTCATCCGAGTGAAGTGGCGCGCTTTTCGAGGGATGTATTGGGACTGAAACAGGTCACGATTGAAGTCCGTGAATCTGCTGAAACGACTACCCAGGAGCTGTTACGGGCAATTCTGGCAGAATTGCAGGACATCCGATGTCTGTTACAGCGCGATGAACCGGACGCTTGATGGTCGGTAAGACTGGGGAAGATCGGGCGATCGCCTGTAACGTACGGCGGGCACCTCGTTCAATTTTGCACATGCACCTAGCATAGGATTGGGATACAGATAGGGTGTGGCGCATGGTTCTTGATTACACGGAGCGGCTGCGATCGCAGCTCCAACAGGCTGGCCTTCCGAGCTTCCGTGCCCTTGCCCGAGCAGCGGGTGTATCCGACTGGCAGGTCAGCCAACTGCGGCAAGGCAGGGCGGCTCACATGCGGGTAACTGTTCTGACTCAGCTCAGCCAAGCCTTGCAATGTTCTTTACTAGAATTGCTGACTGACTTTTCTAAGCCTCCTGACTTTTCTGAGCTTCCTGACTTTTCTGAGCGTCCTCTACCGCACTCGTCGCCCCACCCCGACCAACCCCTTCAACCCTCTGCTGAAATTGCCCAACTGCGGCAAGAATACGATCGGCTCCAAACCCAGCTCATCGCGCAGCGCCAAACCCTGTGGCAAGAATTTCAGCAGACCAGCCTGCAAACCCTAGAATCATTGCTGCTGCAACTGCCCACCGCCACCTACGCCGCTCAACAAAACCCCGATATTCCCGCCATCCGACTGCTACCGCTACTGCGCCCCATCCACAAACTCCTAATTGATTGGGGCATCACCGCGATCGCCCCCGTGGGCACCGAACTGCCCTACAACCCCCAGCAGCACCAGCTGATGGACGGCACTGCCCAACCCGGCGACCTAGTTAGAGTCCGCTACACAGGCTACGCTCAAGGCGATCGCCTGCTCCACCGCGCCAAAGTTAGCCTAGTCAAGTAGGCAGGCAAATCAAGATAGGCACAAACCTACCAAATACCTCTTCATCCCTCCAAATATCCTTCCACCAATAAATCAGCCCCAATCGCCCGCCAGGTGACTCGTTCCAGCATCAACGCATCTGTCATTTGCGTTAGACCCAAATCGCCAACGGGCGACGGAGCTGTGCTGCCGCCAATGATTTTGGGCGCAATGAATGCCAGCACTTTTTGCACTGCCCCATCGGCGATCGCCTGCGCTGCTAGCTGCCCGCCGCATTCCCAGAGCACGGATAAGAGGCCGCGATCGCCCAAAATGTCCATGGCAGCAGCGGGCGATAGATCGGGTAGTTCAAGCACTTCTACGCCGTGCGATCGCAGCCGATTTTGCAGCTCAGATGCGGCTCCCGTCTGCGTCAAAACCAGCGTGGGCGCTGGTTCTACATCCAGTATTTTGGCGTCCTCTGGCAGCTCCAGTTGGCGTGTCATCACCACCCGCAGCGGATTATGCCCAACCCCGTGACTGGTCAACAGTGGATTATCTCGCCGCACTGTGTTGCCTCCGACCACGATCGCATCGCAGCCCGCCCGCAGCTCATGCACAAGCTGCCGCGATGCTGGAGTCGTTACCCAGGCGCTATGACCCGTGGTTGCGGCAATTTTTCCGTCTAGGGTCATGGCATATTTAAGGATACCGAAGGGGCGCTGGTGCAAATTTTTGTAGACAAATGCTTCATTTAGCGCCTGACAGAGCGCCTCTTCTACACCCACGGTGACGGCAATTCCTGCTGCCTGTAGACGCGCAATGCCGCTGCCTGCCACCTTGGGGTTGGGGTCTACCATCCCCACCACCACCCGCGCAATCCCAGCCTGAATTACGGCATCGGCGCAGGGCGGTGTGCGACCAAAATGGCTACAGGGTTCCAAATTCACATACAGCGTTGCTCCTGGCGATCGCTCCCCCGCTGCCCACAACGCAAACACTTCTGCATGGGGTTGTCCGGCTTGGGGATGAAAACCCTCGCCGACAATGTCCTGGTTTTGCACAATCACAGATCCGACCATGGGGTTAGGTGCCGTCTGCCCTCTGGCCGTCTGCGCCAGCTCCACGCAGCGCCGCATCATCGCCCGATCAAAGTCTGAGCCAAATTCTGAGCCAAATTCTGGGTCAATGGTTACGGTCATAGTCAAACCTCACTGGGCAGCGTTAGCGTCAAAGCCGTTTGCCACAACTGGGTGAGTAAATCGCGATCGCCCCGCACCCACAGCTGGCGACCAATATCTGCCTTCACCTCCAGCGCCGGAGCCAACAGTTCCATATCCTCCACCATCACCTAATACCTTAGCTTGCTAAAATAATTACAAAACTGTAATTCAAATACCGGGTCAGCCGTCACCTGAAACGAGTGGTAAGTACCCACTTAAACCAATGAATCGACTACGGCTTGTGGACATCTTGAGTCGCGTTTGGGTAGCTGGGCTATTGCTCTTGCCGACTGGCTGCGCTTTAATTCCACCAGGAGATGCTCAAACTCAGTCTCCACCCGTTGAACAACGGCAGCAGTCGGCTGCGGTTGATGTGGCGATCGCGCGTCAGGCCCAATTAGATCAGCCGCCAGAATACACGGGCACGACCCTGCCATACCGAGAAGTGTCGCTGCGATCGCAGGTGCAAGGTCAGGTGCTTGATATCACGGCAGATGTGGGGAGTGTGGTTAGGCGAGGGCAAGTTTTGGCACGGCTAGACGACAATTTGCTAGCAGCGGCAGTGCTCGAAGCAGACGCAGAAGTGGCTGCCCGTCAGGCAGACGTGGCTAGCCTGCAAGCTGAAGTAGACGATGCTCAAACCCAAGTTAGACAAGCTCAGCTCGAATTCCAGCAGGCTCGCTCAGATGCCGCCCGCCTCAATCAACTGTTCAAATCAGGTGCTATTTCCGCACAGGAAGCAGAACTGGCTCAAACAACTGCCGCTACAGCCGAACAGGCGGTGCAGTCGGCTCAGCAACAGGTGCGCAATCGCCAGCGAGCTGTGGATGCTAGTCGCCGTCGCGTTACCGTCCAGCAGTTATTGGTCAACCAGGCTCAACAGCGGCAAGCCTATACAGTTTTGACCGCCTCTGTGTCCGGTTCTGTGATGCGGCGGGTGCTAGAACCGGGCGACTTGGCGCAAGCTGGCAGCGAAATTTTGCGGCTAGGCGATTTAAGTCAAATTAAGGTAGAAGCTCAAATTTCGGAGTTAGAGCTAGCCAGCATCCGCCTGGGGCAACCTGCCCAAGTGCGGCTAGATGCTTTCCCCGATCAGGTGTTTCAAGGCCGGGTGACGCAAATTTCACCGGCTGCCGATCCCACCGCTCGCCTGATTCCGGTAGAAGTTACGTTGCCCAATCGAGATGGCAAAATTAGCAGCGGCTTATTGGCTCGCGTTAGCTTCGCGTCCCAAACGGCGCGGCAAGTGGTAATTCCGGCCACGGCCATCCAAGCGGCGGCGGGTGGCGCTAGATCCAATGAGTCTGGTGTCGATCAGAATCCCCCCGCCCAGCCGACCGCCACTATTTTTGTAGTGAAAAGTAGCAAGGCAGAGGGCAACGGCGATCGCGCCACCGTTCAAGCCCGCACGGTGAAACTGGGCGATCGCTTAGATAACCAGGTCGAAGTGCTATCGGGGCTGCAACCGGGCGAACAGTTTGTGGTGCGCAGCAGCGGAGAACTCAAAGACGGCGATGCGGTTCGGCTCAGTTTCATTTCAGAAACCGCTCCCTAACAGGCTGGGTAGGCTTCGCTTCCAATTAATTACGCTCCTGCTGTTTCTACACGCGTTGCCATGCAGACCCCTCAACCGTCCGGCTTTAGTATTAGCGCAACTGCCGTCCGTCAGCATGTCGGCACCTTGATGCTGACCTTAGCCGTAATTGTGATTGGCGTCTTTTTTATCTTCAATCTGCAAGTGGATCTGCTGCCTTCAATTACCTATCCCCGGATTGGGGTGCGGGTGAATGTACCCGGCATCTCGCCTGAGGTCGCGATCGATGAAGTCACCAAGCCGCTGGAAGAGGCGCTTGCTACCACCGAAGGCGTGGTGCAAGTGTATTCCCAAACGCGAGAAGGGCAGGTGAATGTGGATCTATACTTTGCACCTGGTGGTGACATCGACCAGGCGCTCAACGATGCCACGGCAGCCTTCAACCGCGCCCAGTCGGTTTTGCCCGACGTGGTGGAAGCACCCCGGCTGTTTAAGGTAGACCCTTCGCAGCTGCCCGTCTATGAAATGGCGATCGCCTCCCCGTCGCTAGAACCAGTGGACTTACGAGTCTTTGCCGATGAAGATCTGGCGCGCGAATTAGGGGTAGTAGCCGGGGTCGCAGCCGTTGATGTGTCCGGTGGCGTGACCGAAGAAGTCCGGGTGATCGTAGATCTCAATCGCCTGCAATCTCTAGGGGTTAATATCAATGACGTGCTCACAGAACTAGACGATGCTAACCAGGATGTGTCAGGGGGGCGCATTCTTGGTGAGCTATCTGAACCACTCACCCGCGCGGTTGGCAAGTTCCAAAACGCCGATGAGATCCGCAATCTCTCGTTTCCGGTGGCCAATGGAAACGCCACGGATGCTGCTGACACCGATGCCGCCGGAGGCGAAACGATAGGGAGCGCGGGTCGCCGGGTTTACCTGCGAAATTTTGCGGAGATTATTGATGGCACTGAAGAGCAGCGAGTATTTGTATCGCTTAACCAGCAGCCTGCGGTCAAAGTCAGTATTCAAAAACAGCCCGATGCCAACACAATCGAAGTGGTGCAAGGCGTCAAACGTCGGATTGCAGAACTACGGCAGTCTGGCGTCATTCCCAATGACATGGAGCTAACGGCAACTCTAGATGAATCTGTCTTTATCAGCAATGCCATTTCTAATGTCACCAGCTCTGGCCTGGTTGGGGCAGGTTTAGCGGCTCTAGCGGTGTTCCTCTTCCTGGGTTCCCTGCGCCAAACGCTGATTATTGTGCTGGCCATTCCGCTGGCCACCCTGGCGGCCATTATTATGATGCGGCTCTGGGGTCTATCGATTAATGTGTTTAGCTTGGGTGGTTTGGCGCTCGGCGTGGGCATCGTGGTCGATAACTCCATCGTCATGCTAGAAGCGATCGCCGAAGATGCAGGCATGACACCAGGGCAAGACACTCGCACCCGCCTCACCGCCCGCCAGCTCATTGATCAATCTGCCCGCAGCGGTCAGTCGGTGGAATCGGCATTGGTGGCTTCTACGACCACAAACCTGGTGGCCGTCTTACCATTCCTATTAATTGGCGGATTCATTGCCCTTTTATTCAATGAATTGATCCTGACCATTAGTTTTTCCGTCGCCGCTTCTATTTTGGTGGCTGTGACTGTCGTGCCTGCCCTCACCTCGCGGCTGCTCGCCATTCGCAAAACCAGTGGAGTCAGTCGCTGGTGGCTATTGCAGGCATTTAATCGCCAGTTTAATGCTGCCACTCGTCACTACAGGGGGCTACTCGATCGGGTTTTACGGCGGCGGTTGCTGGTGATTGGGCTAACGTTTTTGCTGCTCGGTGGCAGTAGCATCCTGATTGTGGGACAGATTCCCCAAGAGATTTTGCCTCGGATTAATACCGGGCAAGCCAACTTAAACGCCCAATTTCCGCCCGGTACACCGCTAGCGACTAGCCGCAAAATTATGGATGCGGTAGATGCAATTTTGCTGGAACAGCCCGAAACCGAGTATGTATTCTCGACCGTTGGGGGTTCCTTATTCGGGGGTAGCACCAGTGAAAATTCCCTGCGCGCCTCTAGCACCATTTCGCTAAAAACAGGGACGCCGGTTGAGCCTTACATCTCCCGAGTCACGCAAGCATTAAACCAGCTAAATCTGGTGGGCGTGCGGCTGCGGATGAATCCAGGCAGCGTTCGGGGTCTAATTTTGAGCAACTCTCCGGTGCGCTCAGATATCGACGTCGTCCTTCAAGGAGAAGATACACAGGTGCTAGAGCAAGCGGGGCGGCAGGTATTAGACGCGCTCGAACAGCAGGCCACCCTATCTACCGTGCGCCCAGATGCCGACAGCCGCCAACCTGAAATCCAAATTCGGCTCGACCGAGAGCGGGCGGCAGATTTAGACCTTAATATCCAGGACGTTGGCGAGGTGTTGACCACGGCAATTGAGGGAGCCATACCCACCCAAATTCAGCGCGGCAATCGACTGGTAGATGTGCGGGTACAGTTCAACCAGGATGCAATTCGTCGGCCATCGCAGCTCGAAACTCTGCCTTTGTTTACTGCCAACAACCAATTGGTGCGACTGGGTGATGTGGCTCAAATTCAACCCAGTCAGGCTCCTGGCCAAATTCAACGGATTAACCAACGCCGGGTCTATATCATTGCTGGCACCTTAACCGAAGGCGCAAGCTTAGGCAAAGCGTTGACGGAAATCGATCGCATCATGCAAGGAATTGAATTGCCCCAGGGCGTTAGTCGTCTGCCCAGCGCTGCGGCTCAAAGCAACCAAGATATTCAGTCGGCTCTGCCCCTACTAGGCGGACTTGCGGCCTTTCTAGTATTTGTTGTCATGGCTGTGCAATATAATTCGCTGGTCGATCCGCTGGTGATTATGTTTACGCTGCCGTTGGCTCTAGCCGGCGGCATTTGGGGACTGTTTCTGACTCAAACGGCGATCGGTGCCACGGTGATTGTCGGTGCGGTGCTGCTGGTGGGGATTGTGGTCAACAACGCCATTATCATGATCGAGCTGGCCAATCAAATTCGGGAACGAGACGGATGCGATCGCCGCATTGCGATTTTGCAGGCTGCACCCCAACGACTGCGCGCCATTCTCATGACCACCATTACCACCGTGTTGGGGATGTTCCCGCTGGCGTTGGGCTTGGGTCAAGGTGGAGAATTTTTGCAGCCCTTAGGCATTGTCGTATTTTCTGGATTAGCCCTAGCTACGGTGCTCACCCTATTTATTATTCCGTGCTTTTACTTGCTTTTGCATGAGCTATTTGGCCGCTGGTCAGGCTCAGACTTAGAACCCGTTAGCCCAAGATCGTTCTCAGAGGAGAAGGAAGTGGTCAAAACAGGTTCTCCCCGCGAGTAGCCCAATGCATCACGAGAGGCTGGCATCAAAACAAAATTGACGGCAGGTAAGCACTGGCGAATCGCTTTTACCATGCATTGGACAATCATAATTGGCGCAAACGGTACAGTCTGCCTGGGTAGATAGGGTCACAGAGTTTTGCGTCGCATATATACTAATCCCTTGACTGATGAACCCTCGGGCTTCCAGTTCGGAAATGCTGTCGCAAATGAGTAATGCCTTTTCAATCCCCAACTGCACCCGAGAAATATTGATCCGCTCTAGAGTTTTGTGAAACGTCTGCGCTTCTGTGCGAATTTCGATCATCACTTTGCGCTCTTGGCTGGTAAAGCAGCGAGGTTTATCTTGCGCAAAGTGGTCTCGATATTGCAGGGTAAATGTGCCGTCAAGGTAGCGCAATGTGCGCATCATCCGCAGAAAGGGCACGGTGAAATTGCCTTCCTCGTCTAGGTCATACCACCAGGTTTTATGCCAAGCGTCATTCGGTAAATTCACAATCTTGTCAACTTGCTCGTCTGAGAAACCAGCTTGTGTCAAGATTGCCAGGGTCTGCGCCAGCGTCAGGGCATAACCCAGCGTTTGCATTTCAGATTCGTAGCGCGTTAATTTTAGATACTCTCGCTGACGCAGTTGGGGTTCGGTCGTAGCAGCAACCCTTGCTTCAATTTCGGCTGGAGACGTGACTAAGACACAGTTCAATGATTCAAACTGAATCACCCCATCCACGGTTTTGCGTGATTCTACAGGAATGCCAATTTTGGAGGCAATGGCACCAATATGGTGGGCGCGGGCTAGAGGTGGCGTACAGTCCACCAGTAAAGACCTGAGGGCATAGGTGTCGGCGATCGCCAAAGCAATTTGTACGTGATCATGGGTCGTAATCACCTTGCACCGTTGCGGTTCAACCGGGTAGGTCAACGGATCGTGAGATGGATCGTGAGACATAGGGCAACATCCTGCACTCGCTAGTCATGTTCGACCCGTGAACAGCATTCGTCGGCTCGAAGCATGATCTCACTATTGGGTTGATCTATTGTGCAGGCTTTAGCAGAAAGCGATCGCATTCCTCACTTTCTTTTAAGGGAACCGTGATGCTTCCTGGCGTTACGTTATAAAAATTTACGTAACGCCGATAAAAAAGGTGAGTAGGCAAATGCCTACTCACCTAGTGGTCAGCGACTCATCTCTAGCCGAAACCTGTTAGCGACCGATGCCCACATAGCGGAACCCTAACCCTTCTAGAGCAGCTTGGTCTAAGAAGTTACGCCCGTCAATGATCACAGGGTGGTTCATTAAGGTAGACATCTTGGCATAGTCTAAAGTGCGGAACTGCTCCCAATCGGTCACGAGTACCAAGGCATCGCAACCATCAGCCAAACGCTCGGGGTCAGTTTCCACAATCACATTCGATAGCCCGTGACGCATCCCCGTTTGCGACACCAGTGGGTCATACGCCTTCACTTTGGTACCCAGCCGACTCAGATGCTCGATTAAGTCGAGGGCAGGGGCATCGCGCATGTCATCGGTGTCGGGCTTAAAGGTGAGACCCAACAACCCGACCGTTTTACCCTTGAGAATCTTCAGCACCTGCTGAAGCTTTTCAATCGTAATCAGGCGCTGACGCTGATTCACCGAGACAGCCGCCTTCAACAACTGAGCTTCATAGCCATAGTCGTCGGCGGTGTGAATCAGAGCAGACACGTCTTTCGGAAAGCAAGACCCGCCCCAGCCAATTCCCGCTTGCAGAAATTTGCTGCCAATGCGAGAGTCGAGACCAATGCCTTTTGCAACTTGAGTGACATCGGCACCCACGCGATCGCAAATGTTGGCAACCTCGTTAATAAAGCTAATTTTAGTAGCTAGGAATGCGTTGGAGGCATATTTCACCATTTCTGCCGAACTGATATCAGTGACCACCACAGGAACAGTGGGCGCACTCTTATCGGCAGCAAACTGGCGAGACACGATTGGAGCATACAGTTCCTTCATCGCGGCGATCGCTCGAGGTGACGTGCTGCCTAAAACAATCCGGTCAGGGTTGAACGTGTCAAACATCGCCGACCCTTCGCGGAGAAATTCAGGATTGCTGACTACATCAAACTCGGTGTCATTGGGTGCAGTGGCCACACCACCGCTAGGCACCATAGCCGCTTGCCGCTCGGCAACACCATCCATCACAATCATCCGCACCCAGTCACCCGAGCCAATTGGCACGGTAGACTTGTTCACAATCACCTTGTAGCCGCCGTCGAGATGAGAACCAATGCCCCGAGCCACCGCTTCCACATATCGGGTGTCGCTCTCGCCCGTCGGCAGAGGCGGGGTACCTACCGCAATGAACAGCACTTCGCCATGTGTGACTCCAGCACCCAAGTCGGTGGTGAACTCAATTTGCCCCTCTTGGATGCAGGATTGCATCAGGTCAGACAGCCCAGGTTCAAAGATGGGCGACTGCCCAGACTTCATCAGCTTGACCTTTTCTTCATTGTTATCTACGCAGATCACATGATGGCCAATGTGGGCTAGGCAGACGCCAGTGACCAAACCTACATAACCTGTACCGATGACACATACACGCATGGAATCGTTAACCTCATTGATGATAATGCACTGTTTGCACTCACTCTAGTGCTGCTTTGGCAGCTAGATTGGATGCCCCGCTTCAACCGCCAACGTCAGCACCAGCTACATTGATCCTAAGAGCATGTAGCGTCCTCAGTTTGATTAATAAATCCCTAGAATTGAGATAATCGCTAAATCTAGCCGATTAGATGGAAGGTACAGCCGCCGACGTTTTGGCAGGGCGATCGCCCACACGAGATTGAAAATCGTCAATCGTGATCCTCAGCCCCTGAGATAGAGGAACCGTTGGTTGCCAGCCTAGCCAAGTCTGTGCCCGCGTAATATCGGGTTGACGGCGACGTGGATCATCTTGAGGCAATGGTTCAAATCTGACCTTAGCATCAGGGTCTACCATCTTTTGCACCGTTTCTGCCAGCTGTAAAATTGTATACTCTTCGGGGTTACCCAAATTTACAGGACCAATATGGTCACCATTCATGAGCCGAATCAGCCCGTCTACCAGATCTGAAACGTAGCAAAAACTGCGCGTTTGGGAGCCATCTCCATAAACCGTCAGCGGTTGCCCTTTCAGCGCTTGCACGACCAAATTACTGACCACCCGCCCGTCATTTTCTAGCATCCGAGGACCGTATGTGTTAAAAATACGAGCCACACGGATGTCTACGTCATTTTGGCGATGATAATCAAATGCCAACGTTTCGGCTACCCGTTTGCCTTCGTCGTAGCAGCTGCGAATCCCAATCGGGTTAACGTTACCCCGATAATCTTCGGTCTGAGGATGAATTTCCGGATCGCCGTACACTTCAGACGTAGAAGCCAGCAAAAACCGAGCCTTGACCCGTTTTGCCAAACCCAGCATATTCAGCGTACCCATCACATTAGTCTTGATCGTTTTGACAGGATTGTACTGGTAGTGGACAGGCGAAGCGGGGCAAGCAAGGTGATAAATCTGGTCTACTTCAAGCCGGATTGGATCGGTAACGTCATGCCGGATTACTTCAAACCGAGGATGGTTAATCCACTGAAGGACATTGCGCTTGTTCCCAGTATAAAAGTTATCCACACAGATAACCTCTTGCCCTTCCTCCATCAGTCTATCGATCAGGTGAGAGCCAACAAACCCCGCACCGCCAGTCACAAGAATTCGCATAGTGCCTACTTGAGTTAAGTATTGAAAATCTACCAGAGCTAAACTATCTAAGGCTAATTTATCTAATCCAACTAAGCTATCTAAATCCAACTAAGCTATCTAAATCTACCTAAGCTATCTAAGCGTCTACTGCTGCCCGAATCAGCAGACTAAATTGTTTTACGGACTAATATGCCTCCCTCTAGAGTGACCGCTAAAGGCTGTTAGGTCACTCTAGAGAGAGAAACAGCCTGAAAACTTCTGTATTTTTACGGATTTGCCTAGTAACTTAGCAGAATTCCACCAAACGACAAAGTTAGTAGTCCCTTGGTTTACACAATCTTCAACTCCCACATCTATTTTTGAAGACAGCTTCAAGACAAAAGCCAGTTCATGTTAAAAAAAGTTCTTGCTTTCAGGGAATATACGCAGAAAGCGTGAAAACATGACAGATAGCTGAGGCGAAGTAAGATCTTGTCCTGACAAAATGTTACTCAGATAAAAGCATACTGACTAAGTAGACCCCATACCGTCGATCTCATCCCCTCAATTAGCTCTAGACTTAAATAATTTGCAGGCTTTAGATCAGCACTATATGACACAAGTAAATCGTTCAGAAAGTCAAGATATGAAGCAGGATATTAGACGTTCGGACAATACTGTCATGGTGGAAATTGAGAAACTGCGTCAGGAGATTTCGAGACTGAATCAAGATATTCATGATTTGCAAATTTCGCTTTCAACGACAGCAGAACATGGTGACTTAATCGAGGCGCAGCTATATGAAACCAACCTGAAGCTTCAGGAAGAAGTGGTAGTGCGACAACGGGCAGAAGCGACCTTAAATGCCCTATTTGAAATTATTTCTAAAGAACGAGACGATCTAGAAATCATTGTGCAAACTATCGTAGAACACGGGGACGTTGTAGATAATCAGTGGTATCAAAAACTGCGTGAAGCAACGCGATTAGCCAATTTTGATAGCCTCACCCAAATTGCTAACCGCCTCAAGTTTGATGGGCATTTAACGAAACAGTGGAAACAAATGACGCGAGAGCAATCGTCTCTATCGATTTTGCTGTGTGATATTGACTACTTTAAACAATACAACGATACCTATGGGCATGTAATGGGGGATGGCTGCTTGAAAAAGGTGGCACGGGCACTGAATGAGACGCTTAGCCGCCCCACTGATCTAGTAGCTCGCTATGGGGGAGAAGAGTTTGCAGCGGTGTTGCCCCAAACGGGAGAGGAGGGAGCTTTGCGGGTGGCAGAACGGATGCAGATGGCGATCGCCCACCTTGAAATTCCCCACGCTAGTTCCAGCATCAACCCCTATGTCACCGTCAGCATTGGCGTAGCGAGTGCGATTCCTCAGCCGCAGCGATCGTATGACAGTTTGGTAGATGAAGCAGATCAGTTTTTGTATCGAGCTAAGCAGCAGGGCCGCAATAGAATTGTTTACCGGGGCAAGGCTTAAATATTTAGATTTAGTTGCTGTAAGAAGATGGTGATCAAGCGTTTTTAGGAAGGGGCGTGAATTTATTTTTTTCAAAAAAATTTCGAATTCATTTAGAGAACCTAAGCCTTGCTATTAAAATATTGAAATGTACAGCTCAGTTTTTTCTATGAGCCACGCTCTACTCAATAC
>ENA-ORBV01012798-ORBV01012798.1-microbial-mat-metagenome-genome-assembly--contig:-NODE-12798-length-12872-cov-5.504807_pt1 | contig 12872 bp, 17 predicted proteins | sample MGYA00237777_ERZ505514 | MGnify/ENA primary metagenome ERZ505514 (study PRJEB26160, sample SAMN06269048) | microbial mat metagenome | isolation source: Oligotrophic lake microbial mat | place...
TTTTCAAGCAGAAGACGGCATACGAGATTCGCCTTAGTCTCGTGGGCTCGGAGATGTGTATAAGAGACAGCCGCTGCGCTGCAGGGTCTGGTGCCCGGTGGCGAGCGTTTTCTGGTTCTGCCAGATGAAGTAGTTGGCGACCCAGAGCAGGATGGCCACCGCGCTGCAGCTGATGACAAACGGATTGCGGCGGAAGAAGGTCAGAAAGTGCAGGAGGGCGCTCATGGCTTGGCCTCCTTGAGTTTGCAGGCCACCTCGAAGTTCAGGCTGTTGTCGTTATCGGTCCGTTCGAGGGAGGTGAGGGCGATGGTGCTGAAGAGGGGGCCGAGTTCGGGGTCGCGGCGCAGGCTCTCCACGTAGGCGCGGAGCTGCTGGGTGGCCTGCTCGGAGGGGGCGCGCAGCGTGCCGCGCACGACCACGCCGCCGGTGAAGCCGTTGAGGCTCTCGATGCTCATCCGTTCGAGCCGGGTGCGGCCGAAGGCCATGATCAGGTCGGAGAACAGGTAGGGCGAGGAGACCAAGCTATAGGCCTGGTCGAGCCTGGTGGTCTGCTCGCCCAAGGTGCGGGTGAGAACCTTCAGCTCCTCGGCTTGCCGCTGGTTCTCCTTGATGCGCTGGGTCCAGTAGGAGATCTCCGTGCGCAGGGAATTGCCGAGATAGAGCTGCCAGCAGGTGATCATCAGCGCGCCGGCGGCCATCGTGCCGGCGATGGTGTTGGCCACGAAACGGGTGCGGACGAGATTGTTGCTGGGCAGGTTGCCGGAGAGGCGGCAGTCGAGGTGCCAGGGGCCCTGGTAGGTGTCGTTGTCCTTGGGCTCCTTGGCCGGCTTCGGGCCGGGCAGGTCGGCGACGAGGCTGAGCGCGCCGAGCCATTGCTGGCCGAGGGCGGGCAGGCCCTCGCCCGGCTGGAGGTTGACCGTGGGCATCCAGCTGGCGCAATCGAAGGCGAAGGCGTTGCGGCCCACGACCTGGGCGAGCGGCTCGGCGATCCAGGAGAGGGAGGCGGGCAGGTAGGCGCAGTAGAGTTCGCCCACGGGCTGGCCGGTGGTCATCTCGTAGGAATCGACGAGCGGCTTGAGGTCGCGGCCGATGGCGCGGACAAACTTGCTGGCGCGGAGCAGCAGCTCGTCGTCGGCGTGCTGGAGGCGGTCGCGGACCTCGTCGGCGGTCTTCAGGCCGAATTCCTTGCAGGCGGCCTGGGCGATGGAGGAGAAGCCGTGGCGCACCGGGCCGGGGGTGCTCACGCCCTCCTTGCCGAGGATGTAGGCGGTGGTGTGCTCCTGCTCAATGACGACGACGACGGTGGCGCGCTTGTCGTTGTTGCGGCTCTTGAAGTCCGAGAGGGCGCCGAGGAGCGGCAGCAGGCTCATCTCGAGGCGGTAGGGCAGCAGGCGGTGGTCGAGCATGCGCTGCTGGACCTGATGCACAGCGGTATTGGAGACGCCGCAGAGGAGGGCGGGGCGGGCCATGCCCTCGGCGACGATCTGCGCGCCCTCGAGCGGGCTGAGGGTGGCGAATTTCCAGTCGGCGGGCTTCTCGATCTTGTATTGGTCCCGGACGAGCTCGGGGAGGTAGTTGGCGTCGAGCAGGCGGCGGGCTTGGATGCTCTCGCGCTGGAGGAGGGCCTCGGGCGGGGTGAAGCCACCGATGCAGGGCACCCAAGATTTAGCCTTGTCGAAATTTTCGTCGAGCCACTGGCGCAGCCCGGCATCGTCGCTGGCGTCGAACTCCACCGCGGACTCGATGACGCACGGGCCGCTGTCCGGCCGGTCGATCGCCGCGGCAAGGATCTGATAGGGATTAATCTCTATCAGCAGGCTGTGCCTAGTGTTGCGGGAGTTGAAGATCACGGGAGATGACGCGCTAAGTCGGGATTAATCAGTGAATAGTGCCCGCGTCAAGGTGTCCGGGACGGGGCGGCGGAGGAGAAGGGAAAGTGAGAGTGAAAGTGAAGGCGGGGCGGATGGCGCTCGGGTGGTTCGTTCACTTTCCCCTTTCACTCTCACTTCTTACTTCACGGCCTGGTGGCCAGCTCGGAAGCGTCCGTCAGCTCGCGCCACGCGGTGATGGCGCCGGGGTGGGCAATTACAGGCCGATTTGGCGGACCAGTTCCTCGAGACTGAGTTTGTGATGGGCGGCGATGCTCTTGAGGATACCCGAAAGCGTTCCGACCTTGATGGGGTGGTCGGTGGGGCACCGCCTCGTGGTGTTCCCCTCCTTCCTGAGTCGTCACGCGCACATGCGAGCCCTTTTCCGGTCCACTTGGTAACCAAGCTTGCGCAATGCCTTGACCAATTCCGGTCCGGAGACATCGCGCGGCAGCTTCATCGGGCCAGCACCTCGTCCCGGACGAAGTGAAGGCGGATGACCTTGGGGGCGTCCATGGTTTCATCGAAGTAGCAATCGACCGCTTCCTTCACGTTGGTGCGCAGCTCCTCCAAGGAGTCGGCTTGGGTGTGAACGCCGACGCCCAAAGCTGAGGCGGTGTAGCCGCCGTCGACCTCGTCCTCCCGCACCTCGAAGATGATCTCCTTCATGCTGGGAAGACATATTCCGGCAAAGGGCGGAGTCAACCCCCTTGGCCGGCGGCGAGGTGGGCGGAGGAGGAGAAAGGAAAGTGAGAGTGAAGGCGAAGGCGGGGCGGATGGCGCTCGGGTGGTTCGTTCACTTTCCCCTTTCACTCTCACTCCTCACTTCAAGGCATTGATGCGGCCCGTGTCTCACAAACTCAGGCCGCATCAGGTCAGGTTGATCCCGAGAAAAGCATTCACCTCGCGGGTGCGCCGATAGCTGGGCACAATTGATCGATCTTCACTCTGGGTTCTCCGGCCATTCGGCAGGCTCAGGCCGCCCTGAGTGAAGTCGAACGGGCGCGACCTCCGCGTTTCAACTGCCGTTTTTAGATTGATGGACGCTAATCCGAGGCAGCGCGGTCCGGCGGATTAGCCGAGATATTCGTGGAGGTGGGCGCCGAGGTATTCGTAGACGATGGAGCGGGGGGCGGCGTAGAATACGCGGATGCGGCCGGCGTGCTGCCGGTAGATGAAACGATGGTCACCCACCCGGAGTCGGTGAAAGCCGGCCAATTCCTCGCGAAGAGGCTTGGTATCGCCGGAGGGCAGGCCGCTGAGCGCCGCCTTGGCCCGCCGCCGGGTTTCGGGGGCGAGAGTGCGGAGATAATCCCGCACTTCATCACGGATGATAACCTCAGTCTTCAATCGAGGAAAGGGGGTGATACTTGCCGCGGCCGGCTCGTTCTTTCTTCAGGGCCGCCATGAACTTCGGGTCGGCGAGGAGTTCCATGGTCTCGATCATGCCCCCGAGGCGCTCGGCGGAGATGACATGGACGACGGCCCGGGCATGGCGGGTGATGGTGATGAGGGCGCCAGATTCGGCGGCAGCGATGGCCCCGGCCGTGTCCCGCTGGAGCTCCTTGACGCTGTATGTATCTTTCATGCCCGAAAGACATATTCTTTCAGGGGTGGTAGTCAAACCCGCTGGCTGCAGGCCGGCAGGAGGCGGGCCTAGAGGCATCCAGCGACAAAACGCCCCGGGTGGGCTGATTCAGCAAAAACGCGCCCGGGGTCGCTAGTCGCAAACCATAAACCTCCCGGCCAAGTTTTCCGTGAAAGTCCGCCTCATCGAGGGTGAGCAGCCACTCCGCGCGGGCTGCGAGTGCCGTGATGACTACTGGCGGTCCTTCGCCTTGGGGAAGACCAGCGGTTTGTCGAGTGACACGCTGGCTCGGCCAGCGGCAACTGCGGGGCCACCTGCTTGATCCACGCGATCGCCGCCATTCTTCCAGGCTTGGGCAGGTTGCGCCGTGTTTCCTCCGCACAATATTCAGAGTTGAGAAGCGGCCAACCCTGGCCGGCGGCCCCGGTCACGAGAAAACGCGAGGCCCCTTGGGCGGATCCCGCCGCAGCGAGGAGCACGCTGGAGTCAAGGAAGAGCCTTAACCTTTCCGCTTTCTGGTCGCTTGGAAGGTATTCATCTCCGCCTCGTCGCGGGCGATCCAAGCCTGGAGTTTCGTCTTGGACAAGTCGCGCACCGGCAGGGCGACCGCCGGATGAAGGAACAGGCCGCCCTCGCGTTCCTCGACGAGGAGCATCGGATTGCGCAACTTATCGAGACCCATCTTGCGGCGCAGGGCCCAGGGCCGGAGGCAGGGTCAGGCTGCCGCGTTTGCTCAAGGGGAGGACTGTCGTCATACCGTAATGCTGCAAAGCGGCATTGCCGCGGCGCAAGGAGAAGCTGGCCGGCGGACGAACCAAGAAAATCTGAACCCCAGACCCGGGAACCCAAAGCCTACGGCACGCCGTGGCTCCGCCTGGCGGAACCCGGTGTTTGTCCCCCGTCCGGTCGGGCGGGGGCAAAGGCCGGCGCGCCCGGTCGGGTCGGTCAGCTCGCGCCAGGGGCAGGGGCCGCCAAGCCGCTGACATTACTAACGCGACGCGTTACCTACCAGGCAGATGATCAAGTCCTTCGCCGATCCCGCCGTTGAAAAGATTTTCAACGACGAGCAGGCGCCGGATCTGCCGTCCACCATCCAAAGCACCGCGCGGCGAAAACTGGTCCAAATCTACCTTGCCCAAAAACTCACCGATCTCCGGATTCCACCCGGCAATCGGCGGGAAGCGCTGAAAGGCAACCGGGCGGGTCAATATTCGATCCGGATCAATGACCAATGGCGCATCTGCTTCCGCTGGACCGCCCGCGGGGTGGAGGGCATCGAGATCGTGGATTACCATTAAACCTCATGAAAACAAAACTGCTCCCCCTGCTCACTCCCGGCGAAATGCTCCGCGAGGAATTTCTGGAGCCCATGGGGCTCACGGCCTATCGGGTGGCGAAGGACATTGGCGTCCCGCTGACGCGCCTGACCGCGATTCTGGCCGGTCAACGATCAGTCACAGCCGACACGGGCCTGCGGCTCGACCGCTACTTTGGGCTTTCGGAGGGCTGGTGGCTGCGGCTCGAGACCGAGTGCGAACTGCGCCGGGCCAAGCGAGAAGTCGGCCCCCGCATTGCCCGCGAAGTAAAACCCCGCGAACTCGCCAGCGCCTGACCCGGCCGGGCAAGGCGGAGACCTGAAGCAGAGCGGGCGGTTCGGGGGGGCGGTTCGGGACCTCAGGTTTCAGCTTTCAAGTTTCAGGTTTTCCGCCGGCCTACGGCAGGACGTCCCGCACGTTCGAGTCGGTCCGCGCCCGCCAAAACGGGAAGCCCAGCTCCTTCGGCTCCCCTTCTGTCAATTGTCGAGACATGACTCCATTCGGGTCGCTCGTTGTTGTCAAGAGTCAAGACCTGACGTCTTTTGTCTTGTTTCCATTCGGGTCGCTCGTTGTTGTCAAGAGTCAAGACCTGACGTCTTTTGTCTCGTCCGTCTGGCCCTGTCGTCAAGTTGTGCCGGGGCTTCAGGGGAGGGTTACTTTTTCCGCGGGGTCGGTAAGTTCGCGCCACACCGTGATGACAAAAGGGGAATCGACACCTGAGAAGGTGGTGTAACGAAGCGCCGTGTCGTAATGAATAATGGGCGAAGCGGAGAAGGTGAGGTTGTTTGCGGAAATGGCTCCGTAAAAAGTCCGATTACCCAGCACAGTAAACCTGCTGCTGCTGTTGGTGAAGTAAATGGTGCCGTAGAAATCTGTCGCAGTATTAAAGTCTGGAGCCGTGCTGGTGGTGGTTGCGTAGATCGCTAAGTTCGCCGGGATTCGGGTTTGGTTATCGATTCCATTTCCATAAATGGCGATGTCACCACTGATGAACATTTCCAGTTTTGCCCGAGAATTGTTTGAAATAATTATTTGTCCAGGCGGAGGAGTCGGTGGCAACGACATCGCGTATAGATTTTGATAATAAGCTCCACTCACGACAATCCTTACAGGACCATCAATGGTGTATATCCGGCCATCTCTTATGTCTAATCCAGTGGCCGCCGTATAAGTGCGCCAAGTCGTGTCATTCGCAAAGCCAAGATTGCTGGTGACGGTTGGAAGCGTGGTTGAGGCGCCAGTGTTAGGAGTGAGAATATCAAACCGAGGAATATACGGGCTACGCACAATCCGCGTTAGATCCACATTCGCCGCCGTGGGGTGCGGCGAGGTCACGGCCCCGGCGGTATTGGTCAGCCGGGCGCTGCCGCCCACGGAATAACGCGGGGCATAGGGTGACGTGGTATTAGAGGGTGCAGCGATGTAACCTTTGATGTTGGTGCTGGTAACAACGACGGCGTTGCTGGAGGTGTTGCCTCCCGCCAGCACGGCGGAGTCCCCGAGATTAGGGCTGCTTCCGCTGTAAGGGCTGGACGTGGAGTTGTAATTCGACGTGCCAGTGACGCCACGAGAGGAATCATAGCTGTCAACCGTGCCGCCCGAGCTGAAGGTGAGCGTGTTGGCCGCGGCGGCGGCGTTAGGGAAGAGTGGAGCATTGGCAATTATCGCTCTCACCTGGGTTTTGATCGTGCTGGTGCCGTCGGGGAGGGTGACCACGCCTTCTGCATAAACTACCGGAGCGTTGGTCGCCCAGTAGCTTGCATTGTTGGGAGTGATGTTGGTGTTTCCCTGGATGCAGCGATACCAGACACCGCCATTGCTCACGTAGTCGTTCACGAGGTAGGTCGTGGTCGTGCTCCAGCTCGAAGTATCCGCACTGGCCCAGTAGCTGGCATTAGGCGGTGGATTGCTGGCGATATGGGCCAGAGTGCAGCGATACCAAAAGCCGCGATCATAGACGATGTCGTTGAGATTGTAGGCGCCCGAGGTCCAATTGATTGGCAGCAAGGGGGCGGTTGACCAAGAAACATTGGGCGGCGCTTGGTTGGTGTTAGCGGTAAGTGCACGATACCAAGCACTCGTTCGGTAAACAATATCGCCGATGTTATAAGCGCTGATATTCCATGTGGCGGTAGCCGAGCCCGAGGCCACGCTCCAGTCTGTGCCTGAGCTGGGGATGGAATTCTTGTTGGCGTTGAAAGCGCGATACCAGTTCCCAGAGTAGAGGACGAATTGATCCACGCGGTAGTTGGTAGTGGTGTTCCAAACGGCGTCCTGAATGAAGGCGTTGTGGTTATCCACGCGGATATTGACGGCGGTGGTGAAGCCGCTGCTGCCGTAGCGCGCACTGGAGACACTGAAAGTCTGGCTGGCGGTATTGCCTGAGAGGGTCCAGCTTCCGAAGGTGTTGTAATTGAAGGATCGCAACGCCTGCTCGAGGCCCATCTCAGCGAGTTTCAGGCTGACGTCCTTGGCATACAGCCGGTTGCTCAGCTTCATCGATTGGCTGCCCAAGGAAAGGTAGCTCGCTAGAGCGATACCCACCACGGCCACCATGCACAATACTAGCAGGATCAAAGAGCCTTGTTCGGAACGCGCGTGCTTCATGGCAACAAGCCTTTGTTGCGGAGCAGCAGGCGTGGCGAGGCGGACGAAAAAATCTGGGTCAACGTGCCATTCGTCGCGCTGCCAGCTTGGGCCGTGAAATCGATGCCGACCTGCTTGATCCCCAAATAGGAACTGAAGCCAGCCACGGAGTCGCTAAACACCGTGTAAAGCCCCCCGGACGCATCATAGTAACTGATGGTAAAGGTCAGCAAATTGGAATGCAGCGTCAGGGTGGCGCCGCTGCTTCCGTCCACCCGGACCAACGACATGGCCGGCACGCTCGTGCTGTAACCCGCGAGGGTCGTAGGGACGGGCGCCGCCGTGCTGTTGAAATAATAGGCCACGGATTTTGTGCCACTGCCAGTCGGCAAGACGAAAGTTGCGCTGTTGGTGCCAGGAATGCCGGAAATCGCACTGGCCATCTGCACGTCCTGCGCGAAGGCTGACAGGACGCGGCGTGATTGCGAATTAAGCGTGGGTTGATTGCTCGAAGTGAGGCCCAATGACCGGGTGAAATTCCGCGCCAAAAACACGTAAGTGGACAGCACCGCCGTCATGACCATGAGCGATAGGGTCATCCCGATGAGTAGCTCGACCAGCGTGAAGGCAGACCGAGAGGGTTGGCGAGAGGTGGTCACGAGCGCTGATAGCTGAGATTCAAACCGTATTTGCCATACCAGCCGGAGCTGGAGCGGGAATAGGTGAAGCTGAGCGGGTTGTTGCTGGCGTCGCGCCGGCTGGTCTTCACCACCCAAGTCACGGTGAAATTAACCTCCCGGATATTGGTGATCGGGTTGGGGCTCGTGACGGTTCTCCTTACGGTAAAGGTTGCCCCCAGCCGGCTGATAATGTCCGTGGCCGCACCGCTGGTGACCGACGTCCAGTAAGTTGTATTGGTGGGAGCCTGGTTCGAGTTGGCGGCAATGCACCGATACCAAGCCCCGTTGTAAGAGACTACATGGTTGGCCACATAATCCGGGGCACTTTTCCAAGGCGGCCAGAACTGTCGGTCGATGGCTACGGCGGCGCTAGGGGTCGGCAAGGCGCTGATCGCGGTCCAACTGGAGAAGCGGAGTTCTTCCAGCTCATTATTCAAAATTTGGGTCGCGAGGATCTGCCGCCGGGCATGATCCATGGTTGAGGAAGTCAAGGCGACCGCCTCGATCAATCCGATGAACACGAGGGTCAGAATCACTGCCGCCATCATCACCTCGACGATGGTGAAGGCGTGTGACCGGCCTCCGCCAAGGTTTTGGCGAAGAGGCAGCGCCCGCGGGCGTTTGCGCAAGGCGCGAGCGAGCTCGCTGGCCCACGGGCGCCGGACCGGGCGGTGGGGGGCAGCAGCCTTCGCCAAGGCTACGGCTCCCGGGACCGCCCCTACCGACTTCAAACGCTCGCAGTCCCGCGGGAGCGGGCAGAGGGGCGAGGCAGTCTGGTGGCAGCGGCGCATGAGGATGGAGGCTGCTAGGGTGTAACACCCAAGGGCGGGGTGCAAAGCCTGAAACCTGAAAAACGAAACCTGAAAGCGCGCCGTTGCTGCCTGCTGCCAGCCCGGTGTTTGTCCGGGCCGGTCGCCCGGCAAAGAGACCTGAAAGCTGAGGAATGACACCGGTGCAACCTGACGGCGTCGTAACAGCAAAGCGGTTTGGTCGCTGGCTGAATACTTCATTCAGGTTTTGCTTTAAGGCGCGTCGTCAAAATCGATACGCTTGGCATCCCTCGATGTGGGAGGGGCTTTAAGCCCCCGCTGTTTCGGCTTCGGGTATCATTGGTCGGGGCATAAAACCCCTCCCACCCGATTTTTAAAACACTCCCTACCGCTCCGGGTCATGATGGCGGCGGTACGGGCGAACTTCAGGATTTGGGCGGTCCGATCAATTCAACCACGCCATCTTTGATGCCGTTGTCATGGGTGGCCAGGCGCAGTTTGTTCGCTCGTGCCACCTGCGTGAGATAGGCGTCGGAAGTCTTCGCGGCAGTCGAGGCCCACGCCGGCAGTCGCGGGGATGGGACCGCCTCGACAAAACCACCGGTATGCTGCTTCAGCTCCACCAAGGCCGCGGTAGCCTGGGCCAGACTGTAACCAAAGACCTGCATCGACACGCGCAGGAACCCCAGCTCCGAGTGGGCACAGGTCCACAGGTTGGACCGGCCGACGCGCCGGGCCCACGCGTGAAACACCGCGTGGTGCGGTGAATTGCCATGCTCCCAGGCGAGCAGGGCGTTCACATCGAGGAGATAGGTCATGGAAACTCGGCCAGCGCCGCGCGAATCTCGTCCTCGGTCACCACCCGTCCGGAGCGGGCGGCGTTATAGGGGAGCCCGGAGACGGGGTGCGTGCCGCGGGTGATTTTGGCGGGGAGCCGCCCGATATCACCGAGGGCGGCCTGGCGGAGGTAAGCGGAAACCGAGGATTTGGCCGCCCGGGCGTTGGCCCGGATACGACGGGCCGACGGTGCGTCTACTTTGAAACTTAGAACCGGCATGGTATTACTTTAATACGCGAATGCGGGGGGGCGTCAAGCCGGAGGCTGGTTTCGCGCCCGAACAGGGCGGTCCGTCGGCTCGTCTTTCACCCGAGGCGGCGGAGCGCCGCCCTGTAGCCGGGGTCGCTGACCCCGGTCCGAGATCAACGACCTCGGCTACAACTGCGTCTGACCATCGCGCCGGTGCTATCGCGCCCACCGTCGCAGCAGACTATGGCGGGCAGGTTTTGAGGCATTCGGTCAATAAGAGCGGGTAACGATCGCGCCGGAATTGTCGCGGAAGACGAGGAGCTGGTTCGCGGGGTCGAGCTGGGCGAAGACGATGCCGAGCGGGCGGTTGACCTCGTCGCCCTCGTAAGTGAGGCGGCTATTGAGGAGCAGGCGGGCGGGTTTGCTCTGGGTGATGCCGCTGATGTTGAGCTTCACGACCCAGAAGAAAAAGGCCGCGCTGGCGCGGGGGGAACCGGCGGGGGAGGCCTGGGCGATCACGATGTCGCCGGGCAGTTTCATTTCGTCCGGCGTGTCAGGAACTAAGGCGTGAGGCGTGGGGCGTGGGGCTTGAGGCGATTGCGGCGGTAGGTCGGCGGCGGGAGGAGTGGGGGCGGTCGTCGCGCGTTTTTCGGCGAGGGCGAGCATGGCGGCGCTGGAGACGGACGGGGGCGAGCCATCGGACGTTTGGGTCGCGCCGCCGGCGCCTTTGTTGCCGCTGGTGGCGGCGGGGCCGGCGAAGGGATCGACCACGGGGCGGCTGCCCCGGCCGCCCTTGGCCTTGGCCTCTTCCTCGGCGACGAGGCCGTCGAGCTGGCCGACGCGGGCGTTGTTGGCCTTCACGACGTCGTCGGTCTTGCCCATCGCCTGGGCGGGAATGGCGAGGATCTGGTTGAGCGCCTTGAACGGCGTGGGGCCGCGGCCGCTGGCGGGGGCGCCGCCGGGACCGGGCTTGCTGCCCTGCAGGGCCCACTGGCGGGCCTTGGGATTCAGGGCGACGAGGGCGAAATAACCCAGGCAGATGAGCACGGTGAATCCGGCGATCAGCTTGATCAGGCAGCCGACGTTCCGGATGAGCGCGGGGGACGGGATGAAGGACTTCCGCTCCGGCATCGCATAGTCTATCTTCGGGCCGCTGCCCGAAGATGGGGTCTGGGATTTTGGGTCCGGGGTCTGGACCGCAGGTCCGGGGTCTGGGGTTTGGAGTCCGGGGACGGACGCTTCGGGCGATGGAGCCGAGGAAGCGGGCGTGGGTGCCGGGGTCTCTTCGGCTTTGGGTTCGTCGCTCATGCGCCGGGAGTCAGGACAACACCGGTAAAGGGGCGAAACCAGACAAAATTCTCCTGATAAACCTGAATCCTGAGACCTGAGACCTGAAAGGAATCGCAGATAGCAGTTCGGAAAACTCAGGTTTCAGGTCTCCGCTTTTAGGTTTCCCGGCTGCGTCAGCAGGCGCAGCCTGATCTCGGCGACAATCTGGTCGGGCGGTTGGGGGCAGCAGCCTTCGCCAAGACTACAGCTTCCGTGGCCGCCGCTACCGGAGCAAGGCGGGTTGGATTTGGTCGGGGCCGTTGCCCCCAACGGCCCGGGGCGGGTGGGATCGGCGATGCCGACATCTGGCGTTCGCAGACCGCCGTTACAGGGCGAGCGTGCGCCTGATCTCGGCGAGAATCTTGTCGGGGGGCAGGCGGGTGTCGATGGTGAGGGCGTCGGTGGGGACCTCGAGGGCCTCGAACTGGCTCTGCACCATCTCGGCCTTCATGTAATGTCCCTTGCGCCGGCCGACGCGGGCGAGGCTCGTCTCGAGGTCGGTCGCGAGGTAGGCGAGCAGGACGCCGGGCGCACCGTCCATGAGCACGCGGCGGTATTTCTCCTTCAGGCCGGAGCAGGTGAACACGGCGCTGCGGCCGGCGGCGAGGGAGTCGTCCAGGGCGGCGCGGATGGCGGCCAGCCAGGGCGCGCGGTCGTAGTCGTCGAGCGGGAGGCCGCGGCCCATCTTGTCCTTGTTGGCGGCGCTGTGATAGTCGTCGGCTTCATGGTAAGGCCAGCCGAGTTCGGTGGCCAGGCGCCGGCCGATGGTGGTCTTGCCCGAGCCGGCGACGCCCATGATCAGGATGATGCGGGCGGACTGAGCTGGGAGCATGGAGCTAGGAGCTGGGAGTAAGGCAGGGGACCGAAGGCAATAATCAGGGGCGAAAAGTTTTGTCCGAACTCCCTGCACCGCGCTCCGGGCTCCTCGCTCAGGGGTTGTGCCGCTTGTAGGTATTGCCGAAAAACACGATCGTGTCGGCGTCCTTGAGGACGACGGCGGCGGGGTCGTTGGTGACGAGGGCGGGCTGGCCGTCGACGAGCGCGCCGCGGACGGTCTTGGTGACCGGCTGGGTGGTGGCCAGGTTGGGGCCGAACTTGGCGAGGCGCGCCGTGCCGGTGGAGTCGATAATGATGCGCCGGTCGCCCTCGGCGGAACCGGTGCGATACTCGCCGGCCACGCGGCCCAGCAGCGCGACGGAGTCGGCCGGGGTCAGGAGCGAGTATTTCGGGGCGATGGTCTTGGGCGGGCTCAGCAGCATCCAGGCGGCGGTGGCGTTGCAACCGATAATGACAACCGCCATCACGGCGATCTTCAGCCAGCGCGGCATCCGCCCGGTCTCGTCGGGTGTGACGCTGATGGCGGGGGCACTGGACGGGCGCTCCACGCGGGACTCGGGCGCCTTGGCGGTCTCCGTTGTGCCGGTGATGGTGGTGAGGAGGTAGGCCACCGAGTGTTCCTCGCCGCGCAGGGAGGCCTCGTAGCCGACGAACCACAGCCGCCGGTAGCGGGTGCGAATGACGAAGGCCTCGCGGTCGGTTGGGCCGGGATTGCGCAGCGTCAGACGTAGGGTCACCGCCGGGCAAAAGGCGTCCCGCTGGGCTGGCAGCGGGGCGACGTTGGGCGTGGGCAAGTCGGACGGAAAATATGCCGGCACGACCGGGGCCGAGTTCGCCGCCGACGCTCACGCGGCGCTACGGTACCTCAAGA
>ENA-ORBV01012804-ORBV01012804.1-microbial-mat-metagenome-genome-assembly--contig:-NODE-12804-length-12870-cov-4.676776_pt1 | contig 12870 bp, 9 predicted proteins | sample MGYA00237777_ERZ505514 | MGnify/ENA primary metagenome ERZ505514 (study PRJEB26160, sample SAMN06269048) | microbial mat metagenome | isolation source: Oligotrophic lake microbial mat | place...
CCGCGCCCCCGTTCGACGGCTTAAATGATCGTTCGTGTAGTAGCGAGCGTGAGTGCGGCTCGGTGCGGATGGCGAGCGGCGCCGCGCGAGTTGCCGAATCGTTCCCGAGTCGCTCCAATAGCTTGGGCATATGGTTGCTTTCTGTTTCGCAGGCCGTCCAGTGACCGTCGACGAGTTGCTGATACATTGCAGTTTGGACACATCTATGATTGATCCCACCACTAATTCGCCCGCCGTGGCCATCCCCGCCCCTGTCACCCGCCCGGCTCAGTTCTCATTCGGCACCTTCTTGGTGGGTTTGGTCGTGGGCCTGGTCATTGGGCTCTTTGCGGGCGTGGTCCTCCTCCCGCTCCTCGAACCGCTCACGGGCGGCCCCGGCAGCACCACCGCCGGCAAGGTCACCAACCAGACCGCCCTCCCGCCTAACGCCAAGTCGCTCCCCAACAACCCGCCGACGGACGAGCCCAGCCCCAGCGAGATGCCCAAGACCGACGACCCGGCCACGCCCGGCCAGACTCCGCCTCCCGCCGTCGATCCGATGGCCGAGCCTAAGGACGCTCCCAAGCCCGCGCCGGGCCGCTAACTCGTCTGACGCGTCAGTGGCTGTCGCTATGCTCTCGCCATGACCTCAGCCGATCACGCCTTCGCGCGCCGTGTCGTAGCGCAGCACGCCACCACCGCGCGGCTTCTTGGTGCCGACTGCGTCCCCAGCTTCAGCCCACGCGGCCCCGTCACGGCCGCCGAACCTGCAACAGGCCCGACCCCGAGCGGCCGCGACCGCGGCGCCGCCCAAGCCAAACTCGACGAGATCCGCGCCCGCTACGAGCGCGATGCCCCGCACAAACACTTTGTCAGCGAGTTTCAGAACATCGTCTTCGGCGAGGGCGACCCCTGCGCCCGGTTGATGTTCATCGGCGAGGCCCCGGGTGCCGAGGAAGACCGCACGGGCCGCCCGTTTGTGGGCCGTGCCGGCGAACTGCTCGAGCGGATGCTCACCGCTATGGGTATCGCCCGCCAAGAGGTCTACATCGCCAACGTCCTCAAGACTCGCCCACCCGACAACGCCACGCCGACCAGCGACGAAGCCGAACTTTGCGCGCCCTATCTTTTCCATCAGATCGAGGCTGTCGCCCCTGAACTCATCGTGACCCTGGGCCTCCCCGCCACCCGGCTGATCCTCCGTTCGACCGACAACCTGTCCGACATGCGGGCGCACTGGTCCCAGTTCGTCCATCCCCAGACCGGCTTCACCGTCCCGGTCATGCCGACCTTCCACCCCGCGTTTTTGCTTCGGCAATACACCCCTGAAAACCGCAGCAAAGTGTGGTCCGACCTCCAGCAGGTTATGGTGCGGCTGGGGTTTCCCACCAGACCCGGTGTCTAAGGGCTTCTCCCAACACGACTTGTGCTTTTTTTAGAGGTTCGGAAACCGCCGCGCCATCAGGCCCGTAAAGACTCTCGCCCGCGAACCGTTGTACCCCCACGAGACCTGGTGCCTGGCCAAAAGCCGGGCGCCGGGTTTTTTTATGTTCAACCGGGGACCTTCTCGGCCGCAGGAACGGGTGAAGCAGGGGGCCGAGCGGCTCGGAACTCAAGGGCCGTGTCGGCGGGCATCTTCTTGATCTGCCGGACGTGGTAATCGGGGACGCCGTCCTTCCACCAGACAGGGAAGGTGATCTCGATCTTGTCACCCACCGTTAGATACTTCAGAGAAACGCCCTCGCCCAGCGGGAAGCTCATGATCATGGCGTTCATGCCCACGGCTTTACCGCTGCCGTCGATGAAGTCATCGATCGCCTGATGATGAACCTGGAACTCGGTCTGTGGCCTGCCGGGCACGGGCAACTGCGCCACTTGGCCCAGCACTACATATTCCGCCGAGGGCGGGCCGCGGTCAGGGGCCTTGGAGGCGGCCGTGGGGCCACCGCGGTCGCAGGCGGCCAAGCCGGCGAGTGTTCCGGAGAGGGCCATAATCAACCCGACATAAGCGGTGCGCAACATAGATTGGCTCCAGGGGGTTGCTGAACGTAGAGTCATACGCCGCGCCACGGCAGCGCGTGCGGCGAATGCGGTGAAACAGGGATGCGTGCGGAGCGTACACCACCACCGCGCGAGGCTGGAAAATCAAGGGTTTTTACTGAGATCGGCGGGCGATTGGCGCTCAGGCCGCTTCGATCTTGAGGCACGCAGCGACCGAGGCCAGATCAGCCTGGAGGCTGTGATCGAAGCACATGGTCCAAGCCTCACCCTTTTCCAGGCGGACGAGCTTGCCGCACTTGGCACGGCTGGTCCAATCGCGGTTGCCGCGGTTGTAGACGTTGAGATTCTGCTGGCGCTTCATGTGCGCCTTCCGCAGACCGCGCTTGACACCGGGGTCGAGGCGCATCAGCCGCTCGACGGTGATGCAAGCGTTCTCGCTGCGGGGCAGCTTGGTGAGGGTGCAGCGGATGAACTGGCCGGCCTTGAACGTCATAGACATAGATCTACCTCGCACTGACGGGCCTAGACGATAGGCGCGTGCCGCCTTCAGGCCAAGTCCTCTGCCGCATCAACCAGCGGCAGGAGTGTCCCGGGTCCGCGAATGTTGGCTCTGGGCGCCCGCGGGCGGTTCTTTCGCCATGCTGCGATCCTACGATCACTTCCCTATGACCCAGCCGAACCCGGTTCCCGCGTTTGATCTCACCAAGCCGCATGTGCAGAGGCCGCGTTTGCGGGCCGTTCGCGGCTTCCCGGCTCAGGTCAACGGGCCCGACGGCAACCCGGCGACCATGCTGGGCCTGACCGATGCCCGTCAGGTTTCGGACAAAATGGTCTTTACGATCCCGGCGGCGCAGCTGATCCTGCCGCTGATGGACGGCTCGCGTACGCTCGATGAGATCGTCACGCAGGTGGGCCGCGGGCTCGCCTTGCCGACGCTGCAGCAACTCGTGGCTCAACTTGACGACGCCGGCCTCATCGAAGGCCCCGTGTTCGACGCAATCCTGGCCAAAATGCGGGCCGATTTCGACGCCGCCCCGGTCCTTCCCCCCGCCAGCACGGCCCAGTTCGCCGAGGCCCTTATCCAGCGCAAGCCCGACGGCTCGCCCGATGAAGAACCGCCCGACGACGCCACGCTGGCCAAGCGGCTGGGCGAGATCTTCGACGCGTGGATCGGCGAGGCCCTCAAGAACGCCACCGACCCCGCGCTAAGCCAGCTCCCCAAGGCCGTAGTCGTGCCGCACATCGATTACCCCCGCGGGTGGATCAACTACGCGTCGGCCTACGGCCGACTACGCGTTGCGGATCGCCCCGACCGCGTCATCATTCTGGGGACCAACCACTTCGGTCAGTCCACCGGCGTCTGCGGCTGCGACAAGGGCTATCAGACGATCCTGGGCGTCTGCCCGTCGGATCCGACGCTCATCGCCGCGATGCGGCGCCGCGTGGGCGACAAGCTTTTCGAGAACCGCTTCGACCACGAGCGCGAGCACTCGATCGAGCTCCAGATCCCCTGGATTCAGCACGTTTTCGGGAAGGACGAAAAGGGCGAGTTCCCCATGGTCTTCGGGGCCCTGATCCACGACCCGGCCTTGAAGAACGGGGAGTCCTACGACAACCAGGGTGTCGATCTCCAGCCGTTTGTCGACGCGCTCAAGGCGACGATCGCCGAGCTGCCGGGGCGGACGCTGGTGGTCTCGTCGGCGGACCTGTCGCACGTGGGCCCCGCGTTCGGCGACCAGCAGCCCTTGGCCGGCGAAGAGGAGCCCGCCACCGCGGCGCGGAACAAGGTCTTCCAGCACGATCAAGAAATGCTCCGGCTGATCGCCGACAACAAGCCCTGGGAACTTGTCGCCGCCATGGCCTGGCAGCAGAACCCCACGCGCTGGTGCTCGACGGGCAACCTCGTCGCGACGCTGCTCACGGTGGAGCCGACCGAGGTGAAGCTGCTCAACTACTCCGCCGCCATGGACGAGGCCGGTTCCACGATGGTCTCCAGCACGGCGATGATCATCCAATGAGCCAGGCCGCCCGCCATCGGTCGCTGCACGCCGCGAGCCGAACCGCATGAACCAGTCCAGTCTGGTTGACAACCCGGTCGCGTTGCCCCCTCAGACCGATTGGCAATCGTTCGTGCAGAGCATCGTCATGATCGACGTGGCGCTCTGGGCCGCCGGCTTGGGTCTGATCGTCTGGGGCTTCTTCGTGATGCGCAAGGCCCGCCCTCGACTGGAATCCACCCAGCCTCTCGCCCGCGACCGCGCCAGCGGCCCGGCACTCCTGGTGTTGGCCATGAGCATGGTCGTCGCGGGCTATCACCTGATCGTCTGGGGGTTGCCCGATCATTTTACGAACTTGAAAGTGGCCGCGGAGTATTGGTACTTCCTGGCCGCGACGCTCGGGCTGCTCCCGGCAGCGGCCTGGGGGCTGGATGTTTTGGAGCGTCGCCACCGCGAGGGCCTCGACTCCAATCAAGGAGGTCCCAGTTGATTCCGGCTTGACTCTTCGCGCGGGCTCTGCTGCAATGCCGCCCGTTCCGATCGGCCGGCGGCGTCCGCCCCGCGGCAACTGCCCCCGGTCGGGCCGCGTATGGATTGAAGTGACAAGGGTTTTAGCGAGTTGGGCGGGCGGCCCACATGGCCGCCGCGAGAAGGCAAGTGTCGGCGACCAGGGCCATGGGTGCCCGCATCGGTGGCGGAAAGAGGCTGGCTGAAGTTCGAGCGAACCCCCTGGACCGATCGGCGGTCCAATCTTCTGAGGAATGACCACTATGGCTGGGAACGTGTGCTGGGGTGTTGAAGTCGGTGCAGGGGCCGTGAAGGCTGTCAAGCTTGAACGCACCGGCGACACCGTGACCGTCGTCGACTTTGCCATCATCCCCCACAAGCGCGTGCTCTCCACGCCCGACATCGACGAGCGCGAAGCCAAGCGCCTGGCGATCGGTCAGTTGGTCACGCAGCACGACTTGCGCAAGACCGGGCTGGCGCTGTCGGTCCCGGGCCATTCCACCTTTGCACGCTTCGCCAAGCTCCCGCCTGTCGAGCCCAAGAAGATCCCCGCCATCGTCAAGTTCGAGGCCGTGCAGCAGATCCCCTTCCCCATCGACGACGTGGAATGGGACTACCAGACGTTTGCCTCCAGCGGCTCGCCCGATGTCGAGGTCGGCATCTTCGCCATCACGCGCGACAAGGTGAACGAGAAGCTGGCCAAGTGGGCCGACGTCGGGCTCACGCCCGACTGCCTGACGCTGAGCCCCCTGGCGGCATACAACGCCATGGCCTACGACATGCAGTTCACCGAGAAGACGCCCGGCACGGTGATCCTCGATATCGGTACGACATCGACCGACCTGATCGTCGCTGAGGGCGGCCGCCTGTGGATCCGCACGTTCCCCATCGGCGGGCACCAGTTCACCGAAGCCCTCGTTACGGCGTTCAACGCTTCGTACGCGAAGGCCGAGAAGCTCAAGCGCGAGGCCGAGTCGACCCAGCACACGCGGCACGTCCTCCAGGCCATGCGCCCCGTCTTCGGCGACCTCGCCCAAGATGTGCAGCGGTCCATCGGCTACTACATGTCGACCCACCGCGACGCCAAGCTCACGCGGCTCGTCGGGCTCGGGTCCACGTTCCACCTCCCCGGCCTGCGGAAGTTCTTGAGTCAGCAGCTCCAGATCGAGGTCGTGCGGCTGGAAGGGTTCCAGCGCCTGCGCGTCGAAGGCGACCGCAACGCCGAGTTCCAGGCTCACGCCATGGAGCTGGCCACGGCCGTCGGTTGCGGGCTGCAGGGTCTGGGCTTGCAGACGATCGATGCCAACTTGATGCCACTGGCGGTGGTGCGCGAGGCGATGTGGGGCGGAAAGACCAAGTGGTTCGCGACCGCCGCGGCCTTGGCCGTCGCCGCGGGTGGGGCGAGCTTCATCCGCCCGATGCTCGATAAACAGGCCGTCGCGGGCACGGCCAAGCCCGCCATCATCGCCGACACCATCAGCCGGGCCAGGTCACTCAAGAGCGAGTGGACGACGGTCGAAGGTTCGTACAAGGTCGACCCCCGCGCCGGGGCGGCGTTGTCGCTGCTGCAACACCGCGATGTGTACGCCTATATGCTCAACGACGTCGGGGTGATGATGAAGTCCGCCGCGGATCAGTTCCCGTCCGATGCGGGCAATGACAGCCCGCGGCTGCGCTTCGAACGCTTCGACACGACCTATGACGGAGGTGGCGGCGGCGTCGGCGAAGGGGGCGCGCCCACGGATCCGACGGCCGCAACCGCAGTCGCGGCTGGGCCGCTCATCCACGCGTCGCTGGAGATCATGACCACCAAGCCCAAGGCCGAGGCCGAGAGGTTTGTGAACGACACGTTCCAGAACTGGCTCAAGGCCAACGCCGATCGCCCCGGCTTCCCCTACCGCATCCTGCTCTCCAGCGTCAAGTGGGAGAAGCGCACGGAAGAGACTGAAGGCGACCCCACCGCCGGGCCCGACCAGAGCGGCGGCGGTAACACGGGCGGCGGCCTCGGCGAAACCGGCGGAGGAGGCCCCGGCTTTGCGCAACCCGGCGGCGGGCGACGTGCCGGCGGCGGCGAAACCGGCGGCGGACGCGGCGGCGGGTTCGGCGAAACCGGCGGCGGACGCCGCGGCGGGTTCGGCGAATCAACGGGTTCGTTCCCGGGTTCCGCCCCCAGCGGCGGCTCCTCCACCACCGCCAACACCGATGTCGAGCAGATCGCCCCGCTCCCGCCGCCCGAGCCCGCGGCTCCCCCAGGCGCGATCAAGCTCACGTACCAAGTCAAATGGTCGGCCGTGCTCCGCCACACTGAACCCAAGAAGGAGGGCGGCCAGTGAAGCTCGACGCCAAGACTTTTCTCGCGATCCTCAAAAAGCGTTGGCCCGTCATCCTCAGCGGGCTGGTGATCGTCGTCTCGATCCCCACCGCCTTGTTCTTCTCCGGGTCGATGCGCAGCACCCTCAGGGCCCAAGTGCAAAAATCAGTCGAAGACGACGTCAAGGGTCTGACCGAGGTCAAGACCGTGGCATACACCGTCCCCGCCACGCCCGGCACGCCCGCGGTAGAGCTGTCGGCTGCGCCCAACCAGAAGCTCATCGAGGCCTTCAAGGCTCGCCGGGAGCAACAGGGCGCCGACTTGTCGCAGGTGATCACAGCCGCGGAGGAGTTCAACTCCACGCACGCGGTGGTGGAAGGCCGCCAGATCAAGCGCGTCAAGCGGCGGCCGCTCATCGAGGGGCTCTTCCCCACCCCCAAGGACAACGAAAAGCTCACCCGCAGCAACTTCCAGCGGGCATATATCGATCGGGCTTACAAGGAAATGCTGACGCGCTACCGCGCCGGCGGCCCGCCCGAGCCCGCCACGTTCGTCCGCGCTGTTGAGGAGTACAAGGTCCAGCAGATCGCGCTGGTCGCCGGCGAGGGCAAGCCCGAGCAGGCGCTTTCCGACTCCGAGCGCGACCGCGTCCGCGAAATGGTCGTCAAGTACCGCATCGGCCGGCAGAAACAGCGTGCCGCCGAGCTGGCGTTCTACTGCGACCTCAGCGCATTCTCCATCCCCGCAGCCAGCGATGAACCGCCTGAGATCGACGTCCTCTGGGATTGGCAGCAGACCTACTGGCTGCGTGAGGACATCCTCGCCGCCGCCGCAATCGCCAACAGCAGCGCCTCCGACATCGGCGTCTCCGACGCCGTCGTCAAGCGGATCGAGAGCGTCGCCATCGACTCGCTCTTCGGTCTGAGGACCTCCGGCCAGTTCGCAAGTCCCGATCCAACCGCGGCCCCCGCCGCCCCCGCTGAAGGGGCCATTCCCGTTGACTTCCGCTATGACATCACCGGGCGGGTCTCCGGGGCCGGCAGCGGCAACGGCTTCTACGACATCCGCAAAGCCACCGTCGTCGCGATCCTCGCCACGCAGCAGATCCCCGCGTTCATCGACGCCCTCGCCCAGGCCAACTTCCTCTCCGTCCTCGATCTCGACCTGGCCAAGGTCGATACCCACCTCGAGCAGCAAGCCGGTTATTACTACGGCAGCGAGCCCGTCAGCCGCGTCACCATGGTCATCGAATCCATCTGGCTCCGCGACTGGCTCACCCCCACCATGCCCAGTGCCGTTCGAACGCACTTCGGCGTGCTCGATCCAGCCTCGGCCGAGGGTGTGCCGGCTGAACCCGCCGCTGAACCGCGCCGGGCACCCACGCCGGCAGCACCAGCACCCGCCCGTCGCCCCGGTGGTGGTGGCGGCGGCGGATGATCCACGATCAGCTTCCCGTCTTCAACCCCTCGTTTCGTGACCGCACGTCCTCCGACCTCTCCCCACGACACGCACGACCCCCCGGAGCCTGACCATGGGCGTTCGCCGAATCAACCCGCTTGAACAGCACATCGAGAAGATCGTCGTCGGCATCGCCGGTGCTTCCCTCTTGGGCATCTTCGCTTGGCAGTTTGTCGGCGGGCCCACCACCATCTCCGTGGGCAAGGATGGCGACGTCCCCATCGCCGGCGCCTACGTCAAACTCGAAGAACAAGCCGCCAAGCTCAAAGGGGCCATCTCTACGGAAAACCCCGAGATCCCGCTGGCCAACATCGGCCCGGGCCTCTTCGCCGAGTTCAGCGGCAAGTACCGCTCCGCCATCCCCGAGCCACTCCGTCGCGGCCCCTGGACCGGCGACGCCGTCCGCTCGCTCGTCGGCGGCGACGGCGGCCAGTCCGCCGCCCAAGGCCCCGTGCACGTCCCGACCATCCCCGCCGTCACCGCACTAATCGCCCACCCGTTCATGAGCATCATCGATCAGTCGGAGATCACCAGCGCCCCCGAACTGGCCGCGCTCTTGCCCAAGGCTGAGCCCTTCGACCGCGCCGCCGTCAGCATCGAAGGCCGCTTCAACGGCGTCCGCTTCCGCGAGCTGCTCGAGCTCGACCCGGACGGCGCCGGACCGATCCGCTCCGTGCCCCGCAACTGGTGGGAGAACCGCAGCGCCGTCCTGGCCGTTGAACTCGTCCGCCAGCAACGTCAGCCCGACGGCGCCTGGAGCAAGGAACAACTCGTCCCGCCCGCCCCCGGCCGCAGCAGCCTGGTGCCGCGCATCGTCGCCATCAAAGGCATGTCCGACATGGAGGAAGTGCTCGGGCTAGCCCTGGGCAGCGAAGAAAACGTCCTCCGGCCCGAGTGGTACCGCCGCCCCGATATCGGCGGCCAGTTGGTGGGCGAAGAGTGGGTGGCCCCCAGCGACGCCACCGCCGCCCTGGATGATGCCGCCTCCAAAGACCCACGCCAGCTCGTCAGGCAGCAGACCGACATCCAACGCCGCCTCACGGCCGCCGAAACCAAGCTCACCCGCCTCCAGCAGTCCCCGGCCAGCCCATCCGGCGGCAAGGGCGGCGGCCGCATCAGTGGCCCCGCCGCACCCGGCACCAAGGGCGGCCCCAACGCCGGCGAGATCGCTGTCACCGAACGCACCATCGCCAAGCTGAAGGACGAGCTCAAGGCCGTCGCCGACAAGCTCGCGGCGATCGGCCTCAAGCCCGACGTCGCGCCGCTGGTCAGGCCTTCGACCACCACCGCCGCCGCGTCGGTTCTCACCAGCTCCGATCTACAACTCTGGGCCCACGACATCACCGTCGAACGCGGCCAAACCTACCGATACCAGCTCCGTGTGCTCATCGGCAGCCCCTTCTTTAGCCGCGGCAGCGTCGGGGCCGATCAGGCCGAACTCACCAAGCGCCCCTACCTCACCAGCGCCGACTCGGCCTGGACCGAGCCCGTCACGGTCGATGAAGAGCACCCGTTCTTCATCACCACCGCCCAAGCCGGCACCGCCGGTAGCCGCGGTGCCCAGGCCAAGGCCGAGCTCTTCACGTTCAGCTGGGGCTATTGGCGCAAGGCCGACGTAGCGATGGAGCCCGGCGACATGGTCGCGGGCTCGACCACCATTCCGGACTACGAGAAAATCCGCCAAATGGCCCAGTCCATGGCCCCCGGCGAGTCCGGCGGACCCGGTGCCGTACCGCCCGTCTCCCCAGGCGCCGAAGGCGGCCAGGCCGGCAAAGGCAAGGACAAGGGCAAGCCCGCCGATCGGCAGCCATCCAAGCCCCTGCCCATCAGCCGCGACACGTTTATGCTCGATGTCGCCACGCTCCTCGACACCACGCCCGCCGTGGGCAACTCAGGCACCCGCATCAGCTTCCAAGCCTACCTCCGCGACCTCGGCGGCCGCATCATCAGCCGCCAGCCCGACCGCGACCGCACCTCCATCGCCTACCGCCGCCTCAACGCTTCGGCTGTCGCGGGCCAAAACGCCCAAATCCGCCCTGAAGACCTCAAAGCACCGATAACTCCGAGACCCAACGACCCCGAGCCTGTCACACCCCCCGGCCGCCCAGGTGGCGGCGGTGGTGGCGGCGGCGGCTGATCGAACTCGTAGTCATCCTTATCACAGCCCGCGCACGCCCCGGCTGCACCGTCGGCCGCATCGCTCAGACACGGTCGTGGCCGCGCGTAACCGCACCGGATTGATGTAGTAGCGGCTGAGGGATGGTGTGGCGGAGCGCGGAGCTAAGTGGCACCGAACGAAACACGACCGAACCGCGCCCGTGCAGTTGGCCAGCGTTCAGGCAAGGCACAATCGCGGCTTTGGGCCTGCTCGATGAAGGATTTTTGATAGTCGTCTTGACTGGACGCGACCGGCGACTACACTCTCGACCCCACGGCCACTGAGGCGTGGGCAGCCTGCCCGACCAAGGGATCTTCAAGATACCTGAACTCGGGGTTCCCAGGCAGCGTTCTTTGACAACCGGATACGGATGGATAACTTCGTCGGAGGCTAGGTGTACGTGCGGGTTTGCCTGCACGGAATGCTGATGCCGAAGATGAAGCGACTGTTGATTGAAGATTTTATGCTGAGGCGAATCGAGCGCATTTGAACAACTCAAGTTAGTTGGCCGACCGGTGCCTACCAGTGGCAACCGGATCGGTGGCTCAATCGGTAGCAGCGACAACTCGGTGGCGAAGAGCCGCCCGGAAGCCCCGCAAGGGACGGACGGGAAGCTTTGCGACTCCAGGTTGGCGTGATCAAGCTACAAAGGGCGCACGGTGGATGTCTTGGCGTCAAGAGGCGATGAAGGACGCGCGAACCTGCGAAAAGCCCAGGGGAGTTGGTAACGGAACTGTGATCCTGGGATATCCGAATGGGGCAACCCACCCTTAGGGGTACCTACCACTGAATGCATAGGTGGTATGGAGCGAACGTAGGGAACTGAAACATCTAAGTACCTACAGGAAAGGAAAGCAACAGCGACTCCGTGAGTAGCGGCGAGCGAAAGCGGATGAACCAGCGGAGCAAGCGAACGGGATGGAATACCCGGCCATAGAAGGTGAAAGCCCTGTAGTTGTGTGCTGGCAATGCCCTAGAGTAAGTTCTGGCTCGGGGAACCGGGACTGAAGATGGGGGGTCCACCCTCCAAGGCTGAGCACTCCTTGACGACCGATAGCGAACCAGTAAGGCGACTGAACGATGAAAAGCACCGCGACGAGCGGAGTGAAAGAGCACCTGAAACCGTGCGCTTACAAGCGGTCGGAGCCCTCGCAAGGGGGTGACGGCGTGCCTTTTGCATAATGAGCCGGCGAGTTAGTCTGTACGGCGAGTCTAAGGCCTACCGGGCCGGAGACGGAGCGAAAGCGAGTCTGATAAGGGCGTCAAGTCGTACGGGCTAGACACGAAACCTAAGTGATCTACCGTTGGCCAGACTGAAGGGCGGGTAACTCCGCCTGGAGGGTCGAACGCGTGACCGTTGAAAAGGTCTGCGATGAGCTGACGGGAGGACTAAAAGTGTAATCAAACTGGGAGATAGCTTGTTCTTCCCGAAATACCTTTAGGGGTAGCCTCGCGGATCAGCCTTCGGGGGTAGAGCTACTGGATCGGCATTGGGGGCCACAAGCTCACCAAGCTGAACCAAACTCCGAATACCGAGGGTGTAGCCGCGGGAGAAAGACTTCGAGTGACAATATCCGAGGTCAAAAGGAGAAAAATCCTGACCACCAGCTAAGGTCCCAAATCTGTACTTAGTTCGAAAGGAAGTCAGAGTGCCGCGACATCCAGGATGTTGGCTTAGAAGCAGCCATCATTTAAAGAGTGCGTAACAGCTCACTGGACGAGGATTCTGGCGCCGATAATAATCGGGAATAAGTGCGGAGCCGAAGCTGTGGACTCGCAAGAGTGGTAGGGAAGCGTTGCTGGGGCTGTGAAGCGATCCGGGAACGGTTCGTGGAGCGCCAGCAAGTGAATATGCCGGCTTGAGTAACGATAAAGCAGGTGAAAATCCTGCTCGCCGTAAGCCTAAGGTTTCCTGGGCAAGGGAAATCCGCCCAGGGTTAGCCGGGACCTAAGACGAGGCCGATAGGCGTAGTCGATGGACACACGGTTAATATTCCGTGGCCAGTATGGAGGACGGATCTCGGATCTCCGCGGGACTGTTAGATGTCCAGGCCCTCGTGGCCGATGCGGGGCTATGGGGTCCCTAGAAAAGCCCATACATTAGCCCGTACCAAAACCGACACAGGTAGGCGAGGCGAATAGCCTCAGGCGCTCGAGAGAACGGTCGTGAAGGAACTAGGCAAGTTAACCCCGTAAGTTCGCGATAAGGGGGCCCTCCTCGCAAGAGAGGGCGCAGAGAAAAGGCTCTGGGAACTGTTTATCAAAAACACAGCTCTGTGCCAAGGCGCAAGCCGAAGTATACAGAGTGACGCTTGCCCGATACCGGAATGTCAAGGAAGTGGGTTAGCGAAAGCGAAGCTCGCGACCTAAGCACCGGTGAATGGCGGCCGTAACTATGACGGTCCTAAGGTAGCGAAGTTCCTTGTCGGGTAAGTTCCGACGCGCATGAATAGCGTAAT
>ENA-ORBV01012807-ORBV01012807.1-microbial-mat-metagenome-genome-assembly--contig:-NODE-12807-length-12866-cov-5.076550_pt1 | contig 12866 bp, 10 predicted proteins | sample MGYA00237777_ERZ505514 | MGnify/ENA primary metagenome ERZ505514 (study PRJEB26160, sample SAMN06269048) | microbial mat metagenome | isolation source: Oligotrophic lake microbial mat | place...
CCCCTAAAAGGGGAGAGGGTGAAGGGTAGGACATTGGCGTGGAAGCCCGTGTTCAATTTCTACCGGTCCTTCGGGTCGAGGGCGTCGCGCAGGCCGTCGCCGATGAAGTTGAAGCAGAACAGCGTCACCGTCATGAACGCCGCGGGCACAATCAAGGTGCGCGGGTTGGCTTCGAGCTCGGCCGCGCCTTCGTTGAGCAGCACGCCCCAACTGGTGAGCGGCTCCTGCACGCCAAGGCCCAGGAACGAGAGGAAGCTTTCCAGCAGGATGACTTGCGGAATGGTGAGCGTGACATAGACGATCACGACGCCGAGCACGTTGGGCACGATGTGCCGGGCGATGATGCTGAAGGTGGAGCCGCCCGAGGCGCGCGCCGCTTCGATGAATTCCTTATTTTTGAGAGACAATGTCTGCCCGCGCACGATGCGCGCCATGGTGAGCCATTCGACCGCGCCGATGGCCAGGAACATCAAGATGAAGTTGCGGCCGAACATGACCATGAGAAAGCTCGATTCCAACGAGCACTGGACATGATATAGCGGTTGCGAAAGGAAGCCTTCAATATCCAAACCGAAGAAAAATTGGCATCTCATGCTTACATCCAAGCCGCTGAGAATGGGACCCTCACCATGGCGCAGAGACGGGCGTTTGCCTGTGAGCAATTGTCCATTCAAACATCTGACGCCATTTCCTTTGCCCATTTGGCGGGACATCGAGGCTTTCTCCCGACCTCGTTGGCAGCCTCCGACTTGGTCGTTCCGACGACCCCACAAATATCTTACCCCAAATACAAGGACTACAGTGATCTCTTTCAATTTTTAATGGGAGGAGAAATTTATGCGGCTCCTCTCTTGTTGGACCATGCTCGATCACTTGGTATGGAGGGAGAAACGGCCATTCAACAAGCTCGGCCGTGCAGTCCATTGGCACAAGCGTATCCTTCCTATTGGGCTCGATTGGCTTTGAGTAATGAAAGGGCGGCAGGAGCAGCCGCCTGTGCTGTCAACTTTCCGGCTTGGGGCAAAATGTGCAAACGTCTGCTGGAAGCAATGCAAACTTCCAATCCTGAAAAGCTTGCTCCCGAGCAACTCGAAAAGGCTCTGACCTTTATTCAGTTTTTTGCAACGCCAATTGAAAACCTGGATGACATGGCAGCGGCTGTCATGATGCAGTCTTTTGATGATAGCGGCGACACGGATGACTGTTTGTACCAAAAGATTGCTGGTCATGTTCGATTATTGCAAGAATACGAGGTGTTCTTTTGGGATGCCTGCTATACCGCTACTGTAGTTGAAAGCACGAAATGATTGGCACTAAAATAATGTACAAACCAAAAAGTCTTTCTTTAGAAGCCTTCTGTAGCAAACAGAAACGACGGAATAAAAATAAACATTCCGAAGGGGGTGATGCATATGGTACCACAGATGTTACATTCACAGCCCTCTTGAGTAATTTCATGCTGATAAATACCTGGTATCAAAGTCCTAGTAGTACGTAATCGATCCATGGGGGCTCATCTTGTTAGCAAAACAGTCAAGAGCACCGAAAGATAAAAACGCATGAATCTTAAAATACATAAAAATCCATCAAGTACCAACTACACCTTTCAAGACCTCCAAACAGAACAGATCTCATAGCTTGGGGCTTATTTCATTGTGCTTAGTAGGCTACGGTTGACTGATGGGGGGCGCTGGAGGCAATCCGTTGGCGGGAACGTGCATCCACTTTCTATTCAGTCTCCAGAGAAGCAAGTAGAACCAACTGACCTACGGGGGATTAATCCCAAGCCTTATAACCTGGTGCTAGCGACTGCTTTGTCAAACGAACCGAAGACCCTTAGATTTCCGCCCACATAGATTTGGGCTTTGTGGGTCAGTCACCGCCAGACCACTTGAAGAATATCGAGCGAGACTGAGCCCCCAGACCGCATTTGTTCAGCGTTCCACTGTGCTAGAAAATCAGGCTTCCGCATCTCAGAATCCCGGTCTTTTGCATGCACTTGACTTTACCTACTAGTATGGATACTCACATGTTCACTGCTGGCTGCTATTGCTTAGAAAGTTCATCATCTCCTGGTAGGTCTAGTAGAGAAACTGGTATTTGTTTACTAGTACCTTCTACTGTACTAATTAGCTAGCTAACACCAGGTACCTTCCTAGAGATATGGAAAATGTTCGCCTGGGTCGTCGAGCAGTGTTGGTAAACGAGTCACGATCTCCCGTGAATGACTGTTGCTTTGTCCGCCACCCGTCCTCATTCGATTATCTTCTCGAATCTTTCATCTTCCGCAACGAAACAGCAGTTTCGGGTTGGTTGCGTGGTGGTTGCCTTGCTAGCTAGCTAGCTTGGTGCTTTGCACAAAAGAAAAAGATTCTCACAACAATTATTATTCAGCGACTTGAACAAGCTTGTTTCCAAAGTAGTAATAGGACAACACTTTCTTACGATACACAAAGTGTTTGCTTATTTTACAACATGTCCGATTCACAAAATGCCATTCTATTCGCCTCGGCCGTTGTGGCCATTACGGCTGTGGTGGGTCTCTCGGTAGCGCAGAGTGACCAGTTCTCGCGGCGAGCCTTGGCTCCGGCACGGCTTCAGGCCAAGCGATTGCAGGAGTATGCTTATCGGTGGGAACAATCGGTCGAAAAGGCGCTCATGCGAGCCCAAATTTACTTGGCGGGTGGCGTGGATGCTCAACTCGTTTCCAGTAGCCAACAACAACAAGAACACCTCAGCAAGGCCGCTCCTAGCAAAGTTTGGGATGAGCAGGGACTTACCGATTTAATTACCGAATGGATGCAGCAGGACAAGAAATTGCAAAAAGAACAACAAGGTTTAGGGAAAGGTAGCACTCCTTTTCCGCAAATTCTGGGATTCAGCCGAGAAGAAGATAGCCGCGAAATTTTAGTGGAACTCTACCACACCCAAAGTGGTTCCTTCGAATTGCCACTCATCAAATTTGGAATGGTATTGGCAGAGATTTTGGACGCCACGCTTACTTCAACAGCATTGTGTTTTGTTGCGGATGCTAGTGCTGGTTTGGGAAGTCAATTGGTGGCAGATCTACTGGATGCCTCCAAGGCTGGAGTGGTGCGTTTTCTCCCCATCGTTCAAATCAATACGCTTTTCTTTTTTTCCAATGCTAACACATTTATCGAATATCTGTATTTAATTTTCAGGCCATTATTCGAGAGCCCTGTTGGATGGCGGCGTTTGCCAAGTTGGCTGCTGAAAGAGTGATTAGTACAGAAAAACAGCAACGCATTTTGTTTGGGTTATGCCGAATGGCAGCGCTCACTGTTCGAGAACAAGTTGGTAAGTATTTAGTTGGCCGAACAAAACAATGTGATTCCATGTGCATTGAATAGTTTTTGTAAAATACTAATCGTGTGCTCGGATTCCATTTAAAATTATCAACAGGAGAGGTACGAACGGTCATGTTCACCATTCCAGGACAAGCCGTGGTGCCAATTATGCTGCCTCTGTTGCAAGCCGCTTTCCCTGAGGATCGACACGTGTTTGTCTACGACCATTGTGCTGCCACTCTTTCACGAGGAATGGCCTTGCGGAGTCAATATCGTAGAGCGACAATCCCCACTTCCTGGCAGGATGCGATATCGTTTGCAGGTGATGATGCATCTTCGTCGGATCCAACTCGCCATACTACACCTCTGCGTTCCAGTTTGACCAAGTCCGTATTGAATTTGACGCCAGCATTGGCAGGACTTCGTTTGTACCATGCGGATATTGTGGAGTCATGGATGGCAAGTGTGGACACGTTTTTCCAATTGAAAGAGAACGATAGCAAAAATGGTTATCTGCCCTACACACTCAAACTGGGTTTATTGATTGGAGAACCCAATGGTAGTTTGGAACCCGAGAGCGAACGTTTCTACAGTTTATCCAGTCTTTTACAATTCATTACAGGCTGTCGATCTCGCCCTCTGCAAGAAGGAGTATTGGACGCCGCACGAGAATGGCTGCGAGACTTTGCACACAAACATAGCAAAGAGGTTCAAAATCAAACCCGTCTCACTGATGAGGAAAACAAAGCGGTGGAAAACTGTGTGTTCAAGCACAAGCTTATTTTGATTGGTGACAAAACGTTGAAGGACAGCGTGAATCCCACGAAACATTGGCAATTGAAGTGGGCTGCGAAAAGAGGCTGTGCGTGCTGTGCACCTGAAGATGACGAGGATGAAGAAGCAAGAGAAGGTCAATTGGCAAGAATGATGAACACGACAGGCGTTTCGAGGGACGACTCTCGGGTATCATCCGAGGGCGACACTGGCGGCAAGTCGAATTATGTGGATGGAAAGGCATCCTTTGCATTCGACCCTTCTCAATTTTCGGCAGCCCCAGCTCCAGCTCCAGCACCTGCTCGATCCGCCTACGTGGACGGAAAGAACACATTTGCCTTTGATCCGACTAAATTTTCATAATCATAATGGAATTCAAGACAAGACATCTGTAGAACAAACTTGTTTTTACTTTTAATCGTTTCTTGCCTGTCGGTGTAGGAAATGTTCATATCGGCTTTAATCGTTTCTGTTGTAACGGGGAGACGCAACCTAAGGTCCATGCGTGTATGGCTAGAAGCTCCTATAGACGTATGACACCAAGACTCATGCAACTCGAAATTGCCTGAAAGTACAAACTCTATACACTTATTTCACTAAACATACCAGTAATTATATAATAGAATTCTATAATTAAAATAATACATCGATCTCGAAGGATGGAGATGCGCTCCTGTATGTTCTAACATCTCTCAAGACGTTTAGCGGTTTAGACAACACAGGTCTGGGTTGGCTCTCAAGAGACAGTACTGAAAGCTGAGATGGTCCGCGTTGCTCGACAGACAATTCACAAGCTGCGCTCTCATGACATTGTCTGCCTGCCATAGATGCCGATTGCGGTTGATCGCCAGATACAAGGAAACACGTGGGTCTTCTTCGGCCTCCAAAATAATCTCTTCCATGACATGGTTCTGTTCTTTGAGTACCTCGACAATGGCATCGTAGCCACTTCCAGGACCTCGGTCTTCATCTTGTGCGACCAAATGAGCATTCCCATGCAAGGACAAGGACCAAAGGGTGCGATTCGTCTCGAGTGCTTTGGCAAATCCTTTGAAGGATGCACTGCGGAGGTTGTTCAAGGACAAGTCCATCTTTTGCAAGGTGGTATTCACTTCCAGGACCTTGGCCAGACGTTGTCCAGCTGTATCAGAAACATTGCAGTCCCACAAAGTGAGAGTCTTCATGGTATCGTTGGTTTCCAAAGCTGCAGACATGCCTTCGACGTGGTCGTTGTTCAGGTCAATGTCTTCCAACCTCAAGGACAGGATGCTCTTGGATTGACAGAGCGCGGCAAGGGAGGAGGGACTCATCAATTCAACTTCAGAATCCCGTTCTAGATCCAGAGCGTGGATCTCGACCGTTTCCAAGGTAGGAATTGCACCCAAAGCCCTCACCATGGAATCGACGGGAATGGTCTGGTCCAGCAGACTGCAGTCCACTAGGTGGATCTCTTTCAAGGCAGGATGTTGACGCAAAGCTTCCGAAAAGTCTTCAAAGTCATGCTTATCGCCTTGAAGTCCCAGCGAGTAAAAGCTAAGGGACGTCAAGAGTCGCGCCTTTCGAATGACTTGAGTGATGGCGGAGAGAGGAAGGGACCAGTCGAGTCGGGAAATGAGACTGAGTCTTCCCAGTTCGTGCAAGGGAGCGTCCAGGACACCCGCCAGAAAGTCCTCGGCTTCTGCACTTTGGCTCGACAAGCCAAACTTGACAATGGGTCCTGAACTGATATCGCCCCCACGTAGACCTTCGCCATCAAAGCTGAAGTTACCCTCGTTGTCATCACATTCATCATCACCCATAAGGTCTTCTAGATTGTGGACCAACGTTTTCAGGTCGGCGTCTTCTTGTTCTTGCTCGCTGGGCTCGTCTTGTCCCACGCGTTGCTCTTCGTTGTCTTCTTGTTTCCCCCGACCGAGCGGTTCCAACATCATGTCTTGGTCGTCACTTCGACTGTCATCGTACACGTCTCTGCCCGACTGACAGGTCGGTTGACGCTTCCTGTTGGATGGGGCAAACATCTCGTAGTCTCCTGTGGCCACCGCCCTGGAAACATTGTCGGCACACAGCGATACGCTGTCGTCCAGACTAGGAATGTTATCTAGGAGGCTTGGGGTCAACAAGAGCGGCCGGTATTGCGATGATTCATCGTTGTCTGCAGTATTACTGCAATCACGAGGCATGGCGATGGGATCACGGGCGTCGTACTGATCGAGCCTGTTTCTAATACTATCGGAAATACTAGTAGTGTTGTTACCTGCGGCTAGCTTTCCCAGTGGTGGCGACATCGAGTCTACAGCGTCTTGGACGATTCGGCGCCGTTTGCTTGGTGTTGTTCTGCTATTTGTTGTCATGGTCATGGTGGTTGTTTGGTTGGGTTGTGATAGGCGTGGATTTAGTGTGAAAGGTGGTATTGTAGGTATTTATGTACCAAGATTAGTGTAGTTTTGCGCGGTGTTGTTTTAGTGTGCCCAGTTATCACTGTGTTGTTTTACAATTTTATTTGCGTGCATGCAGTGCTGGTTCCTGAGGTTGTTAGTTATCACATGTACACAACCAGGCTTCCTGTTGTAGAGCAAAGCGTAGCCATGGACCACTTGTACTACTAGTGGGCTATAGTTGTACTCTACTAGTATAGATTTTCAGTACGAAAGACAGCCCATGTACACTTTTGAAGAAATCAGTAGATTCTACGCTGAAATGTGGATCACAAAGAAAGACAGTGATAGGTGCTCGAGTGTAACGTGAGTACTACGACACCAAAAATCATTAGCTTCTAATAAGGAAAATGAGCCAAGAGTGAAATGAGTGTCTCCTGGGTCGTGGTATATACAAGAGTTGTACAAAAGGGAGCGGCAAGAGGATCGGATGTGAGCCATGCGACTATCTCAGGACATCTACACTGAACTATGGATGAGAAGCACGATGTCGCATGGGTGCAGTTTGGTGTCGTATGATTCTCCGTGAGCCGCAAGAAATAAAAGCGCATATGGAAGAGAATAGAAGAAAAACGTCTGTCCGGTTACGTGCAATCGGAATAACAGAACCCGACGACACGTCGACGGTATAGTTGTTAGCGACGGTTGTAGGATGGACAGATTCTATTGCCCTCGATGCCAGCCAGCAAGAACGTCAGAGTACGTTTCGCGAAATCACGTAAGTGGAAATCGGGTACGCTTCCTTTTCTTGCTTACTCAGTTGGAAATGTCTAAGCCACGGCAATTATTCGTACAATTTCTAACCTCCAGAAAAAGAATGGAATGGAAACAACTGAATGCTTCCCCTAGCTAGTACATTTGGTACTGTGGTCGAGTTATCGTAGAGAAATTGAGTTCGGTCGTCGAAAACGAGCGGGTAAGGAACAATCATCATATATAACGCACTTTCAAACTGTTACGGTATGTCGTACCGGTAACACTTGCATCTGTTCGCAGCTGATAAAAATGTCCTACGAACGAAGCCACGTACAATAAATAATCTACCTTACAGTACGACCCTCCATGCGTACATCCTCTATCAATAAAAAAATATGGAACCATGTGCGTCCACGGAAAAGGCTCGACGTTCTATTGTATGCGTCTTCTAATAGACAGGTGCAGCACAATGTGTCAAAAGAATCGAAACATCAACCATGCAACAATAACAACTGCACAGAGGTTCCAAGATAATGATACAATCATGCAACATACCCTCTATGTGGAGATGTATCAAAAGAATCAAAACATCAACATTGCAACAATAACAACTGGACAGAGCTAGAAAGACTATGAAACAAACATTCTGAACAGATTTTGCAATCATGCATGCAATCTGGAAAACTTGCAAGCTTTTCTGGCAAATAAAAATGAATGCAAGATTTGCAATTGTCCAAACATGTTCCATTGATCTTGGCCTTTTTGTCAATGAATTGATGCAGTTCAGAAATAAAAGTTGAGAGACAACATGTTGAAGTGAACGGAGCTTTTAGCTTTTGACTTTTTTGTTAATGGCAATGCATTGAACTCCCCAATGGATGCAAGTTCCAGAGAGTCAATCCTTGGACTCTCAGATTCTTTTGTTCTCTACCATGATTAAAGGCAGAATCATGTTAAGCACAGCTGGGCTGAGGAATCATTGAATCAAAAGAACAAATTAAGAGACAGTGGAAGGGGCTAGATTCTCATGCAGATCCGTTGTTTGAAAGTGACCCTTCTGTGATTTCTCCAAGTTGAATTAGCACAATTTTGATGTCAGATGTCTGTCATGTGCATCAACAAGACATCATTTGTAGTTGGAGTGCATCACAGCAGTTAGTCAGGCAAATGTGACTTGACATTGCCACATGTTCTGCGTGTTCTTCAATGATGATTGAGATTGCACTTTGCCTTGTGGCGATGATTTGATGTGTGATTTTGAGCCAAGCTCAATTGCTGCTCCATTGGGATGCAAACGTGCACACTTGTTTCCACAAACCACATTGCACATGCATGCCGCTGTTTGTGACATGTGTAGACATCAAGGGCATTTTTGCATCTTTTGGCTTTGAAATGTGCTTAGTGATGGCAGCATGGTTCTGAGTTGAACAAGCTGAAGACGTCCCATTGAGACAATGGAGTCAATGAACACAAACCATCACTGACACTTCAAGCTGAATGGAGACAATTCATCAAAAGAAAAGTGAGCAATGAATGCTCACCATGGCTACCCCAAGCTGATCATGACAGGGACAAGGGTGCATCTTTGTTCGAACCACAATGAACAAATGGCATTAAGGAACTTTGAGGAGGTGCATCGTTTGAGCTCGTGAATTTGTTGATCACTGACCTGGTTCTATGTTGATGATGATGATGCTTTCATTTAACACATGCAAAGCAATGTGCTTGATCTACCTAACAGAGGTTCAGTGTCAGTAAAGGTCTTGTGAAGGCGAGCTACTACTACTAGCTAGCTAGCACTCATGAAAAAACACATCCATTGGCAAAATCAAGAATGAAGACAACATGCCCCCTGTCTGTCCATCATCAGTGTCGCGAACTTTTCCACCCCTCGTCATTTTTCGATCATCAAACACAGCGTCACAAATTCCGGATCAAACCAATAAAAATTTGTGGTCAACATAATTTTGCCCATTTTCCATGCAAACTAGCTACTAGCTAGCTGCCATTAGTTTGTGATTACTAATAAAATTAATTATCACAACGCCAAGTATCGGAAGAGCAGAGCAGAGAGCTGTAAATTAAAATAATAGAATGAAGTTGAACCTGGTTGTAAACGCACTCAGCTCGTCAAACACTTGGTTGCGTCCTTGCTCGGTGGCTGGGGCCTCTACGTTTCTGGCCTCTTCCACAACAGCAGCCACCCGAAGAAACGGCTTTGCTTCCGTCAACAACAACTTGAAATCCATATCGGCTCGACGAACTGTTTCCACGCGCACTCGTCCCCTCCTCATGGCTTCATCATCGTCGTCGTCTCCAGGATGGGCCAATGGCGCGGAAATCATGGCCTCCCTTGCCCAGCCAAGTGACTCGTTTACAGGACGCAATGTCGAATTGGCCATGGAATCGTTGGCCAATGCCGATGCCGTTTGTTTTGACGTGGATTCCACTGTGATTGCCGAAGAAGGCATTGACGTCTTGGCAGACTTTTTGGGACAAGGCGAAGCCGTAGCAGCCTTGACGAAACAAGCCATGGAAGGATCCCAAAAATTTCAAGATGCCTTGAAAAATCGATTGAATTTGATGAAACCATCCCAACAAGCCATTGAAAAATGTTTGGTCGAAAAGCCGTTCAAATTGACTCCAGGAGTGGCAGATTTGGTCGATGCCTTGAACACCAAAGGTGTGCATGTATACTTTGTGTCGGGGGGATTTCGTATCATGATTGAACCCGTCGCCATGCAAGTCTGTGTGGCCAAGGAACGTATTTTCGCCAATACACTCCTCTTTGATGACGATGGAAAGTATGCTGGTTTTGACCCCAACGAACCCACCAGTGCCGATATGGGAAAACCCAAAGCATTGACCAAGATAAAATCCGACAATAAGTACAAGACGATGGTCATGGTAGGAGATGGAGCTACCGATGCTCAAGCAAAACCACCCGCCGATGCCTTTATTGGATTTGGGGGCGTGGTTGTCCGACCAGCCGTTCAGGAAAAAGCCGATTGGTTTGTCAAAGATTTCAATGACATGACTGCTATTGTTCAGAAGTTTGGTACTCCCAAGTTGAAAGGAGGCGAAGATTAGGAAGGCGATGTATTTAATGTGGCGTACCATACATGCACGCTTTTCTTACAACATACATGCACGCTTTTCTTACAAAACAATGTCTTCTCAGTTTAAAAAATATTCATATAGCGTTTCTATAAGTTTACATGTCTACAAAGCTAATGTGTTTCTATGTGCAATACTATGGTAGATTCAGCCAAGCCTCTGGAAGGAGATCATCTGGAATCGACATTTCCTTACGAAAGGCCCAAGGATGTCGGTGTGCCGAATTGAAGGGTATGTCTTCAAAATGAAAAATGTTGGGATCAGCTTCAAATAAAATCCCTAGTGACACGCGTTCCCACGACGCACCATCACGTTCCATCCAATCAATGAATTCGGCAATAAACATGGTCTTCCCCTTTGCATTCTGGTAGGTTACAATGGGACGGCATTCTTGGTATATGTACCCATCGGGGTCGTCATAGTTTTTGGAGCTTGTCTCATCACAAATCCCAGGCTCATAGCAGTACAAGGTCACGCCATGACCCAGATAGGAATAATCTGTATTCTTGGTAACGGCATTGACAAGGACTTTTTCCAAGTTTTCGTTGAGCTCATCTGCCGGTATGTAGGGAGCAGACGTACCCGTTGGAAGCTTTGCTTGCGAGTACCAACGCTTCCAATGTGCTCTCCATGCCTTCTCCCACGAAGCCCCGTAATCGACGAGCACCTCTTCCCCAGGCGCAATGTCTCGCATAGCAATCAGGTTCCACCCCAAACCTGCGCGCATGTATTTTTCATCCAAAAGCTCATAGGGAGATAACTCCAACCATTCCGGGTGCGTCATCCAATCCATGGCCCACACCATACGAGCATTGGTGTCCCATCCAGAGCCATGATTGATCAAGGACGTAATGGAACCATACGGCGAGAGTAGCATTGTCGAATTTTCGTGCCCAAAGACATAATTCAAGAGCAGTTGTTTGCCAATGGGTTTGGTAGTGTCGCGTTGTTTTGACTCTGCCTTGCCGGCGTCCTCCTCATCGGAGTCTTTGCGACCATACATGGTCAATATATCTTTGTCGGGCATGTGTATCAAGGGCACTGGTGCAATCGTTGCACCTTTTTTGAAATATCTGGTGGTAAATGCTCCCCGTCCTGCATGCGGAATGTCACTTTCTCTACTCTCAATGCCATCCATACAAATTCCGTGGTCCTTTAGCCACGACACGTCGCGTATTGTTTTTTCCTTTTCAATGAGCTTGGCACCCCGTCGTATTATGTCATCTAGGAATGCATGAAAGTCAGCATAGTTGTGCATGTTGCTGAACCAATCGGTGCCGTCGGGAAGAACATTCAGTACCCTTGAGTCGCCCCAAGCTTCCCTTATCAGCGTATAGAGGTCTTGATACACCGATACTGGAATGGCTGGGTTACCATTGAGCATTTTTTCACGCAAAACTCCCAATTTATTCAAAAGCTGGTTGAGCTCTTTGTAGTCGGAATCTTGTGGAACGTGCTTTAATTCCGGTCGATTGTGGAAATAGTCGGCCCCATAGTCTTCAAATATTTCTGCTCCCGCTAGAATGCGTTCCGAAGCTTGCCCTACCCGTTCATGGTAAGGTGTAAAGGCACCATTCCCAGGACTGGCTCGATCCAAGGGTCCCACATCGTTCAGGGTGACATCGCTCACAATGTTGATGGAATCAAATTTACAATTGGGCATGGCACCCAAACCAAAGGACGCCAATTCCACAATGTCCACACCTTGGACTTCTCCCACCCCCAGATAATCATAGGTTATTCCACCTGCAATGGACGAGTCCCAGGTATAATCCGTCCAAATGAAAAAATCTTGAACATCATCTTCCAAGTATTCACTGCCACTATGAAAGGCAAGCTCTTCAATCGGGACGGCGATATCACCGTATAACACGACATCCCCAGGATCAAAATCGATGCCAGCGAAAACTCCTAGACCAGCACCTGGAATTGTAGAGGGAGCCATGTACACGCGACATGGCTTTTCATCATCGGATGCCGTTGTTGAAGGCTTGGATGCTGCTAGAGGTAAAGGAAAATATTTCGTTAATCAGAGAAATATATCTTTGAAACTGAAATGCACGACGTTTCCGTTGTGTTTTAAAGCTATGTATTATCTTACCAATGGAACACGAGGTTTTGCTACCCAATAGAATCAGAGAAATGGCATAAAGCGTGACGGCTGATACCTTCGGAAATGTAGGGACGATGCCCATGCTACAAAAGCTTTATCTGTGTATCTGTCTCTAGTTTATGGGGATGGAACCCATGCTTGTGTACTAGCTAGCTAGCTAGTAGAGTGAGTAGTAACTTCAAGCAGACGACAGTTTAAGAAAATCTTGCAATGATTTTGTGGTGCCACAATTCAACCGGCGGCAAAGTAAACGAAAGACAAAGGATACAATCGTGCGCACACAATCCCCACACTTTAGGGTTACGGTAGTGTTACGGCTAATAATAATACCTCGGGTTCAACCCCCACAATAGCTGTCTCTTATACACATCTCCGAGCCCACGAGACTAAGGCGAATCTCGTATGCCGTCTTCTGCTTGAAAA
>ENA-ORBV01012808-ORBV01012808.1-microbial-mat-metagenome-genome-assembly--contig:-NODE-12808-length-12866-cov-4.736180_pt1 | contig 12866 bp, 9 predicted proteins | sample MGYA00237777_ERZ505514 | MGnify/ENA primary metagenome ERZ505514 (study PRJEB26160, sample SAMN06269048) | microbial mat metagenome | isolation source: Oligotrophic lake microbial mat | place...
TCAAGGAAGCGCGTGACACGTCACGTTTTATGTTTATTGAACGTGGCGCGGGCGCGAAGGATGTCGTGCTCGAGTTCAAGTCCTTTGCCAAGGATGGCTCGGCCGTCACGTTCGCTGTGGTGGACCGCCCGGTGTCAAAGACAGAGGACCGGCTCCCTGACGACATGCTCGCCGACGAGCGCCCTCGTGCGCGCACCAACGCCGCGCTCGCCTGGTCTCACAACCTCGATGAGGCGCTGACCGCCGCAAAGGCGACTGGCAAACGTGTGTTCATCGACTTCGAAACCACCTGGTGCGGTCCGTGCAAAACGATGGACGAGTGGATCTGGACCGACGCCGAAGTCTCCACCGCACTGGCGAAGGGGTTCGTGACGGTCAAACTCGACGGCGACGTGGAAAAGGCGCTGGTCAAACGATTCGGCGTGGCGGGGTATCCGACGATGGTGATCGTTGATCCGGGATCGGGCAAGGCACTCAAATCCGTGTCGGGGTATCAGTCGTCGCTCCAGATCCTGGCGTTTCTGCGGTAGAAGCGGCGCTGTGCCATTCGGCACACCCCCGCACAGGTGATACCAGTACGCTCACGCCATGCCCCTTCTCGATATCGTCGTCACCCTGGTCATCGTCGGCATCATTCTCTGGCTGATTAACCGGTTCATCCCGATGGCGTCCTCCATCAAGACCATCCTTAATGTGGTCGTCGTGGTCGCCGTCATCTGGTGGCTGCTGAGCATCCTTGGTCTCGTATCGCCGCTGCGGAGCTACCAGGTCGGTTGACACGGCCGGAACGCGCCCGGCGCCCGAAACACGACCTCAGAGGTCGTTTTGTTGGACACGAAAACGACCTCTGAGGTCTGCGATAGGATCGTGGCCTGATGCGCGTATTGGTGGTGGCCGCGACCGACGGCGAACTCACGTCGTTCCACGAGAACCCGTCGATCCCGGGGCACACACTGGACATTCTGGTGACCGGCGTCGGAATGGTCGCCACTGCGGCGCACGTGTCGCGCGCGCTCGCCCTCACCCGCTACGACATCGCCCTCAATCTCGGTGTCTGCGGCGCGTTTGACCGCAGCCTGGCGCTCGGCACCGTGGTGCACGTCGCGTCCGACAGCCTGCCGGAACTTGGTGTGCAGGACGGCCCGACGTTCATTCCCGCCCAACTGGTTGGCCTGGTGCCCGCTGATGCGACTCCCTTCGCAGGAGGCCGGCTGCTGAACCATGCGCCACCGTCATCGACGATCCTGGCGGGCCTGCCGCAGGTCGCAGGGATCACCGTCAACACGGTGCATGGCGAGGATGAGGCGATCGCGGCCGTCGTTGCCCGGGTGTCCCCACAGGTGGAAAGCATGGAGGGCGCGGCGTTCATGTATGCGTGCCTGATCGCCGGCGTGCCGTTTGCGCAAATTCGCGCCGTCTCCAACTACGTCGAACGCCGCAACCGCGCCGCCTGGCAGCTCGGGCCGGCCATCGAGGCTCTGGGCCAGACGGCCTCGGCGCTGATCACGCAACTCCAGGTCCGATGACGCTGTCACTCGCTTTCTCCCCGTGCCCCAACGACTGTTTCATGTTTGATGCGATCGTCCATCAGCGCATTGATCTGGAGGGCTTGACGTTCGACGTCCGGCTCGCGGACGTCGAAGCGTTGAACCGCGACGCGTTTGACGGCCGCACGGACGTGACCAAACTGAGTTACCACGCCTTTGCGTATTGTGCGGATCGGTATGTGATGCTCAACGCCGGCAGCGCGCTCGGACGCCACTGTGGTCCCTTGCTCATCTCGAAACGTCCCATCACCGCCGACGACGTCGCCGCAGGCGACCTTCGCATCGCGACGCCGGGGACATACACCACGGCCAATCTGTTGCTGGGTCTGGCATTTCCGGCGGCCACCCGGACCACGCCGATGGTGTTTTCGGAGATCGAAGGCGTGGTCGCGAGCGGCGAGTACGACGCGGGCGTCATCATCCACGAAAATCGATTCACGTACGAGTCCAGGGGCCTTCGGAAAGTTGTCGACCTCGGTGAATGTTGGGAAGAGACGACGGGGTTCCCGATTCCGCTTGGGGGCATCGTGGTGCGCCGCTCCCTTGAGCCCGATGTGCAGCACACGATGGCCCGTGTCCTTCGCCGCAGCGTGGAATACGCATTGGCGCACCGTGACGTGACGTTGCCCTATGTGCGAGCACACGCACAGGACATGGACGACGAGGTCATGTTCAAACACATCGACCTCTACGTGAATGATTTTTCCGTGGACCTGGGCCGCTCCGGCCGTGAGGCAGTCGAGGGCCTGTTTGCCAGGGCCCGCGCAGCAGGGGTGATCCCCGCCGTCGAGCCGCCGCTGTTCATCTAAGAGCGATCCGTGCTTGCCGCCGACCTCACGTCGACCCTTTCTTCCACCGACCGGCGACGCGCATTCGGCGCCGTGTTTGCCGGTGTCGCGATTTCCACCACGGGATTCCTTGCGTCGAACACGGTGAACGGTCTGGTCGCCGAGGACCTGACCGGCAGCGCGTCCTGGAGCGGCTTGCCCGCTGCCGCGACCGTCCTGGGCACTGCCGCTGGTGCAGCGGCCCTGGCCATGGTCGTCCGGCGATGGGGACCACGGGTCGGCCTCTCACTCGGATACCTTCTCGCAACGGCCGCCATCAGTCTGGCCACCACGGCCATCCTCATCCGGTCGTTCCCGCTTTTTGTCGGCGCCTTGTTCCTCTTCGGCGTGGGATTCGGATCCAATCGCCTGGCGCGTTACGTCGCCGCCGATCTCTACCCTGTCGATCAGCGGGCGACGATGATTGGGTGGATTGTGTGGGCGTCCACGATCGGGGCCGTCGCCGGCCCCGCGTTGCTGGCGCCCTCTCGCGAACTGGCGGAACTGGCCAGCCTCAACGGGCTCGTGGGCCCCTTCCTCGTGTGTGTCGTCGCGTGTCTGTTCGCGGTGGTCGCGATGCAGTCGGCACCGCGGACATTCAACACCCATCTCCCCGCCCCCACGCGCACCGGTGATGGCCCTCCGCTCAGGGCGCTCCTGGGTCACCCGGGTGTCGTGCTCGCCCTGACCTCCATGGTGTCCGGCCAATTCGTGATGGTGCTGCTGATGACGATGACGCCGCTGCATATTCGGCATGAGGGGCATGGCCTTGGCGCGATTGGGCTGGTGATTTCCGCGCACACGCTCGGCATGTTCGCGTTCTCGCCCATCACCGGGTGGCTCGCCGACCGCTGGGGACGCGTCCCGCTGCTGGTGGCCGCCGTCGGCGTCCTGGTCGTCGCCTGTCTGCTGGGTGTCGCGGCCGGTGGAGGGTCGTACGCGTTGCTGCTGACGTCGTTGTTCCTGCTTGGTGTGGGGTGGAATCTGGGTTTTGTCGGCGGGAGCGCGCTCTTGACCGACAGCGTGGTCGCGTCCGAGCGTACGCGTGCACAAGGTGCGGGTGACGCACTGATTTGGGGCGGCGGCGCGGTGGCCAGTATCGGATCAGGGTGGCTGCTCGATCACGCGGGCTTTGCCATTCTCAGCCTGGCCGGAGCAATCTTGTCCCTGGCGCCCGTCTGGTCGCTCATCCGGTTGCGTCGACAACAATCCCGCACGTAGACACTCACCAGCGCCCTGCGGGTGGTACCATCGGCGCGGCCACGTCCGTGGCTTGTCCAGGAGGACTCATGTCGACACGCACTACATATTCAGGCTACAAGGCGGGACTCGTATTCCTCGTCTTGTTCGTCGTCGTCGCGCTTGTCCCGTGGAACACACCCCACGTGCAGGCCCAGGGTGCCACGCAGAAGGTGGACGCCGAATACACCGCGCTCATCAAGCAGTACCTCACCGATGCCCGCATCTCCACTGAATTGGTGGATCACCTGCCGGCATCGGACACGGTGCCGACCCCGTTGAAATTTCTCGGACGTGTGACCGGCCAGCCCGGACATCTGACCTACGCGCGCGAGATTCATCAATACATGAAGGCGATTGCCGACGCCGCGCCTGGACGCGCGAAGTGGTGGGTGATCGGCCAGACCGAAGAAGGCCGCGATCAGATCGTGCTCGCCATTGCCAATGAAGAGACGATCAAGAACCTTGACCGCTACAAGGCGGACCTGCAGGCGCTGACCGACCCACGGCGGACGACCGAAGCGCAGGCGCGCCAGATCATCAGCCGCGCGAAGCCGATCTACTGGCTCACGAGCGGCGTCCACTCGACCGAACGTGGCGGACCGGAGATGTTGACCGAGTTGGCCTATCGGCTCGTCGTGTCCGAGTCGCCGTTTGTGCAGCAGATCCGCAACAACGTCATCACCTTCATCACGCCCGTGATCGAAGTGGACGGCCGCGAGCGCATCGTGGACACGGCGTATTACAACGCGCAGCGCCAGGCCGAGGGGCTGCAGGGCCAGCTGGGGCTGCCCTACTGGGGCAAATACGTCGCCCACGACAACAATCGCGACGGCATGGGCCAGTTCCTCGCCATGACGCGCAACGTCATGAAGGTCGCCAACGAATGGAAGCCCACCATCCTGCATGATCTGCACGAACAGGCGTCGCTGCTCTACGCGTCTACCGGCACGGGGCCGTACAACGAACAGCTCGACCCGATCACCATCAGCGAGTGGTGGATGTTCGCGCAAAACGACGTGATGGAGATGACCAAACGTGGCGTGCCTGGCGTGTGGACCTACGGGTTCTACGACGGATGGACGCCCAACTACATGTTCTACGCGGTGCACACACACAACGCGACGGGCCGATTCTACGAAGTGGGCGGGTACGGCGTGAACGCCGTGGCCCCGCGCCTGGCTGGTGGTGCCGCAGCGCCGCCGCCACCCGCCGCAGCCGCTGGGCGAGGGGCGGCACCCGCCGCTGGTGGCCGTGGTGGTCGAGGAAACAGCCGTGAATGGTTCCGGCCCAATCCCGATCCGGGCAACGTCAATTGGGGACCGCGCGCACACGTGAACATGAGTCAGTCGGCCGTGATGTTCGCGCTGTCCTTCACGGGCAAGGACAAGGACCGGTGGCTCGAGAACTACTGGATCAAGAACCGCAATGCGGTCAACCGCGGCAAAGACGGCACGTCCCACGGCTGGGTGATTCCAGCCGATCAGCACAGCAAGGCGAACGCGGCCGAAGCTGTCGAGGGCCTGAAGGCGCAGGGCGTCGAAATTCACAAAGCGGCGGCGGCCTTCACCGCCGGTGGCATCAACGTCAAACCCGGCGACTGGATCATCCGCGGCGATCAGCCCTATCGCACCGTGGTCGACATGTACTTCGCGGTGCAGGACTACTCGATGTCCAACCCGAGCCCGTACGACGACCTGGGCTGGACCTACCCGATGATGCGCAACATCATCTCGCACGAAATCAACGACAAGGCGATGCTCACCGCGCCGATGACGCCGGTGACCGGCGCCGTTCGTGCCACAGGCGGCATTGCGGGCACAGGCTCAACGGTGATCGTGGACCACACCGGCGACAACCTGCTCGCGCAGTTCCGCTTCCAGTTTGCGAGTGTGGCGATGCAGGCGGCGGAGGCCGGGTTTGAGGCGGCCGGCCGCACGTTCGGCGCGGGCGCGATCATCATTCCGAATGCCAATCGCGCGCAGCTCGAACCCGTGCTGACCGAGCTCGGTCTGTCGGGGTACGCCGTGGCCACCGCACCGGCCGTGAAGACGCACAACCTCGATGTGCCACGCATCGGCTACGTGCACAGCTGGGGCAACACCCAGGACGAAGGCTGGGTCCGCGCGGCGCTCGACTACTACAAAATTCCCTACACCTACTTCGGTGAAAACGAAGTCGCCAAGCGGGACCTGCGCGCACAGTTTGATGTCATCCTCTGGCCGCATGGCGGCGCGATTGGCCAGGAGGCCCCGACCGGCGGATCACCGATCCCGTTCCAGAAGTCCGACGCCTTCCCGTCACTCGGATATCCGGACAGCACGGCAGATACACGCGGTGGACTCGGCGCATCGGGTCTGAAGAAGTTGTACGAGTTCGTGCAGGCGGGCGGCACACTGATCACCGAGGGCGGCACATCGGCCATCTTCCCGAACAACTACCTCACGCCCGGCATCACCGTTGATCTCGGCGCAGGCCTCACGGCACCAGGCTCCGTGTATCGCGGCATCGTCGCCGACAAGACAAGCCCGATCGCCTACGGACTGTCGCGCAATCACCTGCCGGTGTACTACAAGGCCAACGGTGGTCCGCTCTTCAGCATCGGCGGACGCCCTGGCCCGCAACAGCCCACCTCCGTGATCACGACCGGTCGCGGGGCGACCTATCAGAACACGTCGCCGATGGGCCAGAGCCAGAACGTCTTTGGCACGTGGGACCCGTCACAAGACTGGACGCCCGCAGCCGCATCGGCACCCGCCGCTGCCCCGGCCCCTGGTGGACGTGGCGCAGGACGAGGCGGCGGTCAGAGCGCAGCGTTGCTCGACTTCATGCAGCCACGAGTCATCCTGCAGTTCCCACCGAGCGAAAGCGACATGCTGTTGTCAGGCGGACTGGTCGGTGGGGAGAATCTCGAAGGTCGTGCGCAGGTGATTGACGCGCCGATTGGTCAGGGCCACGTGGTGATGTTTGCGATCCGGCCCTTCTGGCGCTGGCAGTCGCAGGGCACCTACATCCTCGGCTTCAACGCGTTGATGCACTGGAACGACCTGAACGCGGGCAAGTAGATCACGGCCCTGTGCTGACGACTTTGGTCATCCTGGTCTCTCCGAGGGCCCGCCCTGTTTTTCACAGGGAGGCACAGAGAAACCCACCGCGCCTTTTTCTCTCCCACAAGTCGTCGCGTCACACATCTCAGCATGGCGTGCGACCGTCGTGCTCAATGGTGACGGCCACACACACTCCCGATCGTTGATCGTCTCAGTCCCCGCGCAGTGACGTGATCGGATCCACATTCGAGGCACGCCGGGCGGGCAGGTAACTCGCCGCCAGTCCGATCAGGCCCATGGTGAGCGCGGTCCCAATGAAGACCCATGGGTCGCGCGCGTCAACGCCGAACAACAGCGTTCCGAGCGCGCGCGTGGACATCGCGGCGATCACGAGCCCGATGGCCACGCCGACCGCGATCACTCTCAGGCCCTGCGCCACCACCATTCGACGCACACCACCGACCTGCGCGCCCAGTGCCATGCGCACCCCGATCTCACGGGTGCGCTCCGTCACCACATACGACAACACGCCGTAGAGGCCGACGGCGCCAAGAATCAGCGCGAGCACCGACACGATCCCGAGCGTCAGCATCGTGAACGACAGCGCGAGCCTCGATCGTTCTGCAAGCCCCTCCATCGTGTAGGCCCGATACATCGGGGCTTCGGGCGCGACCTCGCGCACGACCGATCGGATATCGGTCGCGATCGAATCCGTTCTCGCGGTCTTGACGACAAAGGCGGGAGACGGCAGGCGCCACTGTGTTGGCTGCTGCCCGGTCAGCGGAAAATACACAAGCGGCACCGCCGCGTCACGGTAGTCGTCCTGGATCACATCGTCGACCACGCCCACCACCGTCTCCCAGGTGGTGAGACCTTCACGCTGCACGCGACGACCAATCGGATCGGCGTCAGGCCACAACATCTTCGCCGCGCTCCGGCTGATGACGACGTGGCCGAGACTGGACACGGCATCCTCTCGCGAGAAGGGCCGTCCGGCGACGACCGCAATACCCATCGCTTTGTAGTAGTCGGCCCCGGCAAACGTGAAGTTGAGCAGCGGCCCCGCCTCTCCGGCAGCCGTGTCGGTCCTGAATCGTGCGGCGGACAGGCCTTCGTCCAGCGGGACGTTCTCGACAATGCCGACCGACTGCACGCCAGGAAGCGCCTCAAGGCGGTCAGCAAACGACAGCCAGAACTGAGCAAACGACGGCCCGTCCACCAGCGCCGGCTGTTCGGGCGCAATCTGGAACGTGAACACATCCCGCACGTCGTAGCCAGGATTGACGGCGCTGAGCTTGCTGTGACTGCGCAACAACAGACCCGAGGCGATGAGCAGCACGAGCGCCAGTGCCGTCTGAGCCACCACCAACACATTGCGCGCCCACAACCGACCGCGCGTGCTGCTGCGACTGCCGTCACGCAGGCGTGCCAGACTCGGTCGCGAGGATCGAATCGCCGGCAGCAGGCCGCAGGCCAGGCCGGCAACGATGGCCAGAACCGCGGTGAACAATATCGTCGTTGCGTCCACGTGAATGGCTGACAGCCGCGGCAGTCCGGGGGGCACGAACCGCAGGAACAGCGGCAGCGTGACACTCGCAAACAGCACCGCGAGCGCCCCGGCGGCGATGGCCACCAACAGGACCTCGGACAATTGCACGCGCAGGAGCTGACCGCGCTGCGCGCCGATGGCTTGTCGCACGGCCATCTCGCGGTGGCGCCCTTCGGCCCGGACCATGAAGAGGTTGGCCACGTTGGCGCACGCGATCAGAAGGACGATTCCCGCGGCCGCGAAGAGCACCCACAACGGACGGGCAGCGGGGCCCAGCACTTCGTCGGCGAGAGGACGGACGACCGCGACGTATTGCGCCATCGTGCGCGCGTACGCCGCAGAGCCCCCAAATCGTCCCGGCAACTCCCGCGCGAGGTTCGTGAGTTCGCGAGCCACGTTTTCGTGGGTGGACCCGGGCTTGACCCGCGCCACCATGCCTCCGCCAAAACGGCCGACCGGGAACGTGCCCTCACGCACGTCAGTGGACATCCACAGGAGCGTACTGTCTGAAGGAAATGTGAACTCGGCCCCCATCACACCGATGATCGTGCGGCGACCGTCACCGATGAAGTGTGTCTGCCCAATGACGTCGGCGCGCCCCGCAAACCACATCTGCCAGAGGGTGTGACTGATGACGGCGACCGAGGAGGCATCCCCCGTCCCTGGTAGCCGTCCCAACATCGGGCTGGCCCCGAGCGTGCTGAACACGGTGGAGGTGGCCACGGCCATCGGGATCCGTTCGACCCGATCGCCCACACGAAGTGTGCTCGTGAAGGTGTTGAAGATGGCCACGTCCTCGATGAGTGTGGCGCGCTGTCGGTAGTGCAGGAAGAACTCCGGAGAGACGCCGAATTCAGGCGGCAGGTCCGATCCCGGAGCCGTGCCCGCGATGTACACCAGGCGGTCAGGGTTGGCGAACGGCAGTGGCTGAATGAGTACCGTGTTGACCACGGTGAAGATACCGGCGGTCACGCCCATCGCCAGCGCCAGCGTCAGCACGGTCACGGCCGCAAACCCCGGCGATCGCCTGAGGGCACGGCCAGCATAGGTCAGGTCCAACCGCCACACGTCGAAGAAGCCTCGCATACCAATACCTTTCGAAGGGGGTGGTGCACTCACCCATGTCGGACGTAGATGTTCGGCCAGTGCCGCCGCAATGATGTTCAGGAGTGAGGTGGTGATCGACCACAGGCCCGTCGGGACACTCCGCGCGCGTGCGCGCTGGTAGTCCGCATGGGCCTGCGCTGCGACGTCGACCCCGAACTCGGTTCGAAAGGCCCGGGGGAACAACCTGACGACGCACGCCCACAGGGTGTTCACGAACGTCCTGATGCGCCGAGGCGCCGCTCGGCCTGCGCGGCGGCTCCCTTGAGGAGCCGGGCCTGTTCGGCGAGGGTCCGGCGACCTGCCAGCGTGAGTGTGTAATAACGACGGGTATGGCCCGGATGAATCGGCGCATCCGACGGCGGAGCAGTTTCACGCACCTGCCCGGTGGAAATCAGTCGCGCGATGATGCGATACAGGGTGCCGGCTCGCGGCTCCTGCGTGCCGCCAGAATCGAGCGCCACCGCATCCTTGATGGCGTACCCATGCATGGGGCCGGACGACAGTGCCAGCAACACGTGATAGTCGAGCAGGTTCATTAAATATACCCAAAGAGTATTTACGGATCCACGCGACCGATCGTTCCGCGATCCCCGAGGCCCCGACGCCCGGGATAGGATCAGAGGCGTGACTGCCCCGGCCCGTTATCGTCTGTTCCGTCAGGTGGCGTTTGTTGAGGGCGTCACCACCCTCGCGTTGTTTCTGGTGGCGATGCCCATCAAATATCTCGCCGGCAATCCCGAGCCTGTCCGCATCACCGGGTGGATTCACGGCATCGCATTCCTCGCCTATCTCGTGATGATGGTCGTCGCTTTGCGCGGCCGTGGCTGGACCTGGCCGGAATGGGCGCGCACGTTCGCGGCCTCGCTCGTGCCATTCGGGACATTCGCCAACGATCCGTTTCTGAAACAACGCGAACGCTGACGTGGACAGCCTCGCGAGTGAATGGCTTTGGGGCTGGGACTCGACCCCGGGTATCGTCTCGGTCTGGGCCGACGGCAGTGGCCGCGCGTGGGTCTGGCGACGCGTCAACGGCCTGCTCCTCAGTGAACAGGTCCGGTACCGCCCCTGGGTGCTGGTGGACTCCATCGATCACCTGATTGACGCCGATGTCAGCTGGCATGAACTTGAGGGCCCCGGGGCCCTGCGGTTTCACGTCAGCGCGGAGCACGGTCGCGCACTGACAGACGCCCTGCTCGTGAGCGCCTCCGCCCGTCTCGGACGTGCGGTCACTCATCTGGGCGATCTGGACAAGTCGACGCTCCTCAACCTGTCACCCGAGGAACAGTACCTGGTCGCGAGTGGCCGAACGTACTTCCGCGATCTGGTCTTCGACGACCTGCGCCGGCTCCAGTTCGACATTGAAACCAGCGGCCTCGACGCACGATGCAGCCGCGTGTTCATGATCGCCGTCCGTGATCCCGACGGCCACGTGCACATTCTTGAAGCGGATGGCGACGACGACCGTGCGGAGAGTGCGTTGCTCCACCGACTGGAAGCGACGGTGCGGGACGCCGATCCGGACGTCATCGAGAACCACAACCTGCACGGATTCGATCTGCCGTTCCTCGATCGGCGTGCGCGCACCCTTGGCGTGCGCCTCCAACTGGGGAGGGTGCCAGGAGCCGCGTTGCGGCGACGGGCGGCCCGCCGAGGTTTTCGCGACGAGGATGACCGTGCGCGTCGCGTACGGTTCGTGGCCCCGGGTCGGGAGTTGATCGACACCCTCGACGCCGTGCGCACCTACGATTTTGCCGTGCGTGAGTTGCCCGGTCACGGCCTCAAGGCGGTGGCACGCCATCTCGGTGTGGCGGGACCTGATCGCGAGCTGATTCGTGGCGATCAGATCCGCGCGGTCTTCCGGACCGATCCCGCCCGCGTCCGGCGGTATGCCGCATCCGACGTCGAAGAAGCTGCGGCGATCGCGCGAATCCTTGGCGGCGCGACCTTCGCGCTGGCGAAGATGGCGCCGCGCCGGTACGAGCGCCTCGCCGACACGGGTCCGGCGACCGGCATCATCGATCCTCTGATCGTGCGAGCCTATCTCCGCGCCAACGCGGCTCTGCCCGCACACCGCACCGGCGACGGCACGGCACACACCGGTGCCGCGCTGCATCTGTTTGCCACCGGCGTCGCGCACCACATCGTCAAGGCCGACGTGGCGAGTCTGTACCCGTCTCTCATGCGGGCGTTTCGGATCGGGCCTGCGCGTGATCGCCTAGGGGTGTTGTTGACGATCGTGGACACTCTCGTGGAGCACCGACTGGCCGCCAAGGCGGCCGGCAAAGCGGCGCTCGCGGGATCCGCTGATCGTCATGCCCATGAGGCGATGTCTGCCGCAATCAAGCTCGTGGTGAACTCTGCCTACGGCTACCTTGCGGCCGGTGATGGACTGACGCGCTTTGCGGATGTCGCTGCGGCCAACGAGGTCACCAGACGAGGGCGGGAGACCCTGGGACAGATTTGCCGGGAGTTGGGGTCGCGTGGCGTGATGCTCCTGGAAGCTGACACCGATGGCGTCTATTTCTCAGTGGCGGACGACTGGACCGAAGCCGACGAACGCCGGGTCGTCTCGGAGGTGGCGACGCTGTTGCCACCACTGGTCCATCTGGAGTTTGAGGGCCGGTATGCGGCCATGTTGTCGCACGAGCCGAAAAACTACGCGCTCCTCACGTACGACGATCGGCTCCTCCTCAAAGGCGTGGCGTTCCGATCCAGCCGCGCGGAGCCGTTCGGCGAGACGTTTCTGCGTCGCGCCATCGGATGCCTCCTCTCCGGGGACATCCCCGGCGTCCGCGACGCCTATCTCGATACCGTGTTTTCCCTCCGTCGCCGCAGCCTGCCCACGTATGCGGTGTCGTCCCGCGTGCGTCTGACAAAAACTCCGGACGAATACGCAGCGGTCCGCGCCGATCGCCGTGAACTGACGTACGAATCCCTGCTGGCCAGCGGGCGGACGACGTGGCGGGTCGGGGAGCGTGTGCGGGTGTACAGGACCGCGCACGGCTCTGGTGGGGTCGTGCCGGACCCCGACGACGAATCACAGACCATCACCTGGACCGACGCGCGAGACTACGACGTGGACCACTATGTCCGCGTGCTCACCAACAACTTCGCGTCGAGACTTGAGCGCGCGTTTGCTGATGACGACCACGCGGCCCTCTTCAGCGACCCGGAACAACCCTCGCTGTTCGCGCGTGACGTCGCGGCGATCCGCACGGTGCTGCGACCGGGCCGCTAGTACCCGAATCGGATCGCGTTGTAGGCGACCGGGGCGTGGCCGGGAAATACCACGTCCACCGCCGCATTGCCCAGACGTTTGGAGACGATTTCCGAGAGGATGTCGCGGTGATCGATGGTGACGGTCAGATCCTGATTGTCGGTGAGCCTCGCCAGCCCTGGCCAGCGCGCCAGGACTTGACCGCCATTGACCGCACCGCCAAGGACAAACATGCAGTTGCCGCGTCCATGGTCGGTGCCGGCGCTGCCGTTTTCACGCACGTTGCGGCCAAACTCCGACATCACGACCGCCGTGACGCGATCGATCCGCGAC
>ENA-ORBV01012809-ORBV01012809.1-microbial-mat-metagenome-genome-assembly--contig:-NODE-12809-length-12865-cov-4.846653_pt1 | contig 12865 bp, 9 predicted proteins | sample MGYA00237777_ERZ505514 | MGnify/ENA primary metagenome ERZ505514 (study PRJEB26160, sample SAMN06269048) | microbial mat metagenome | isolation source: Oligotrophic lake microbial mat | place...
GAGATTCGCCTTAGTCTCGTGGGCTCGGAGATGTGTATAAGAGACAGTGATCACAGTCCGTCCGCGATTGTGGAAATCGTCTCCGACGACCAAGGCCGCACGTGGAGTCAGCCCCGGGTGGTGGTGCCGACCGGGAGCTACCAGAACATCATGAGTGTGTCGCTCTTGCGGCTCGCGAGCGGAAAGCTGGCCCGGTTTCACGCGGTGAAGAAGACCAAGTGGCTGGACTGCCACGTGGTGATGTCGATCTCGACCGACGAAGGCGTCACTTGGACCCCGCCGAGGCTGATCATGGACGCCCCGGGTTATTTCGTCCTGAACAACGATCGCGTCATCCAAACGGCGAGTGGACGGCTGATCGTGCCGTTGGGCTACCACCGGACAACGACGATGACCGACGACCGGCCGGCGTGGGATTCCCGGGCGATTTCCATGTGGTATTATTCGGACGACGAGGGGGCGACCTGGAAGGAGTCGTCGACCTGGTGGGCGATTCCCGTCGTCAGCATGTCGGGCCTGCAGGAACCGGGTGTGGTGCAGTTGGCCGACGGTTCGCTCTACTCCTGGGCCCGGACCGATCAGGGACATCAGTATGAATTCACCTCCTCGGACCAAGGCGTGAGCTGGACGGCCCCACGGCCGTCTCCGCTGATGTCGCCCGAATCTCCTGCGAGCATCAAGCGTGTGCCGGGCACACAGACCCTCATGGCGGTGTTCAACGACCATTCCGGCAAGGTGCCCGCTCCGAAGTCCCCCCGCCAGCGGGCGCCACTGGCCGTCGCCTTCTCGACCGATGGCGCCAAGACTTGGGGACCGTCGCAGGTGATCGAGGACGACCTGACCGGGTGGTTCTGCTACACGGCGATTCACTTCACCGAGGACGCGGTTCTGTTGTCCTATTGCGCCGGCAATGATCAACTCGGCCGCCTTTCCCGATTGCGAGTCCGCCGCATACCGATGACTTCGCTGTCGGTGCCGGGTCCCTGAGTTCCTGGCGGTTTGAGGTCCTGAACAACCGTCCCCCCCTTGTCCACGCCGCTTTCCTCCACCCCACCCTCCTTCTCGCTGGCGGGCAAACTGATCCTGCTGACTGGCGGTGCCGGTCTCTATGGCCGTGGACTTGCGGCGCAGCTGGCCCGTGCGGGGGCTTCCCTCGTGCTGGCGTCGCGCAATGTCGCGGCGCTGGAGACCGTGGCGAACGAAGAAAAGGCTCTCGGCCATGAGGTGTCCGCGCGCTTCCTCGACCAAGACGACGAACCGTCGATCCTGCGCCTGCGCGACTCCGTGGTGAAGGAGTTCGGCCGCGTCGATGGACTGGTCAACAACGCGGTCTCCAGGCCGATGAAGACCATCGACGGTCCGCTGTCCCAATGGGAGGCCTCAATGAAAACCAACGCAACCGGCCTGTTCGCCATCACCCGCGCGTTCGGGGAGGACATGGTCCGCCGGGGCTCGGGGACGATCGTCAACATTGGCTCCATTCAAGGGACCGTGGGACCGGATTTCACGCTGTATGAGGGCCTGGGAATGAATGCGTTGCCTGACTACTTTTTCCACAAGGCCGGCATGGTGAACCTGACGCGGTACTTTGCCGCGCTGTACGGCCCGAAAGGCGTGCGCGTCAATTGCCTGTCACCGGGTGGCTACTACAACGGCCAGCATCCGACCTTTGTTGAACGCTACTCCAAGGCGACCTACCTCCGGCGCATGGCCGATGACAACGACTTGGGCGGGCCGGTCATTTTCCTCCTGAGCGACGCAGCGCGGTATGTCACTGGCGTGAACCTGCCGGTGGATGGCGGCTACACGGCTCATTGAGCACACCCCCGCCTTACCCATGAAAGCTGTCATCCTCTATCCCAACGGTCCGGTCCTGACTCCGGTTTGCCTGGGCGGTTCTACGTTCGGGCGGGAAACCGATGAAAAGGCGGCCTTCGCGTTGATGGACCATGCACTGGAGCGAAGGCTCACGCTGATCGATACCGCGGCCACCTATTCAGCGGGGCTCTCCGAGCGGATCGTCGGTGCCTGGCTGGCTTCGCGACGCCCGGATGCGCGGCACCTGACCGTGGCGACCAAGATCTATCCGCCCTATACCCCGGAGGCGATCGACGCCGCGGTCGCCGCCAGCTCGGAGCGGCTGAGCCGGGAGGTGATCGACCTGCTGTACCTGCACAAATGGGACCCCGGGGCGGAGAGTCCGGACACGTGGCGGGCGCTCGACCAGCTGGTCAAGTCCGGTCGGGTGCGGGCGCTGGGCGTGAGCAATTTCACCACCCCACAGTTGCGCGCGGCGCTCGCGCTGCAGCGCGACCTGGGGCTGCAGCACCTGCGGGTGTTGCAGAATAACAATAACCTGGCGGTGCGTGACGTCGACGCGACGTTGATCGAGCTGTGCGCCGCGTACCGCGTGGCAATCATCACCTACAGTCCCCTCGGGGGTGGTTTCCTCACCGGCAAACATCGGGGCGGAGTGCAACCCGGTTCACGCTTCGACGTCGCTCCCGGGCATCAGGGGGTCTATTTTCATCCTCTCCAGGAAAGCCGGCTCGCCCGCCTGGCTGCGGTTTCCGCCCGAACGGGCCATGGCATGGCGCATTTGGCGCTGGCCTGGGCCCTGCATCGTCCCGGCGTGGCGTCCACGCTCATCGGTGGCCGTGGACCGCACCACCTCGACCAGGCTCTGGCAGCCCTGGAGCTGAATGCCCCGGCGTTGTTTGCCGAACTCGAGACGACCCCCCCGGAGCCTCAACCGTGAGTGTGCGTCCCGTTTGGCGGCGGCGGTCAAAGGGGAAGGGCGTCGCGATGAGAATACGGTTTCCAAAACCCGCCGGCGGTTTGATTGGTGCCTTTCGGCGCGGTTGTGTTGGCTTGGACGGGATGTGAAAGCTGCACTTCTGGGACTGACCCATCCACATGCCGCGAGCCTGCTGACGACACTGGACAACCTGCCGGAGGTCACGGCGGTGCGTCTTTGGGATGCGGACCCGGCGGTGGTGGCAAAACCAGGACTTCCGGCCAGCCGCAAAGTGGTCGACCGCACGGCGGATCTCGACGCGGTGCTGTCGGATCGGGATGTCGCCTGGGTCGTACTCTGCGTGCGCCACGATCAGGCGGCCGGGCTGGCGTTGCGGGTGATCGCGGCGGGCAAGCCTTTGATCGTGGAGAAACCGGCCGGACTCACGCTGGGTGAAGTGCTCCGGCTCGAAGAGGCTGCGACGCAGCACGGGGTGCTGGCCAGCGTGCTCTATCCGCGGCGGTTTCATCCCTGCATGATGGCGGCGCGCCAGCGGATTTTGGCGGGGGAGATCGGCCCGTTGTTCACCATGGAGTCCCGCTTCCTCACCACCCAGGTCCGGTTTCGTCAACCGGAGTCGTGGCTCTTGCGCCGGGCGCAGGCGGGCGGCGGCATTCTGCTCTGGCTCGGGTGTCACTGCCTCGACCTCATGCACTACGTCACGGGCGACGAGATCACCGAAGTGGGTGCCAACTCGCGACCCGGTTCGGCGAGGCCATCGATGTCGAGGACACGGTGGTGCTGGCCTTGCAGTTTCGCTCCGGTGCGCTCGGCACCTTTCACGCCGGCTACACCCTCGCGTTCAGTGGGGCGGTTACGCGAACCTCGCGAGCTACAATTCCTACCTGGCCTTCAACGGCCGCGAGGGACGTATCGTCTGGCCGGATCTTACACCCCGGCTTTAGATCGAAAGCTGGCCGACGCGGTGCGCACGGCGCGCCTGGTGGAGGCGGCGGAGCAGTCGGCCCGCGAAGGTCGCTTCATCAGGATCGAAACGGCTGCCGGGCTTGGACGGGGGGCGGCACCGTCCGTGCCGGCCGTTGCTGGGGCGACGTTGGTGGCCGGGGGCGGATCCGCGCCCAATGAACCTGCACCGCGGTGGCCGGAGGCTCCGGCGCCGATCCCAAGCGCCTGGTCGCGACGATTTTCCACATGACCTCCGCCCAACGATTGATGTTCGCCTCGTCACCTCCCGGCGTCGAACTCGAGCCCTTTGACCTTGCCGCACCGGGACCGCGCCAGGTTCTGGTGCGCAACCAGTGCACCCAGGTCAGCGCCGGGAGTGAATCCAATTTCCTCCGACACGGACCCACGTCGTACGGCCTGCCGGAGTCGCAGCCTCGCGCCAACATCGGCTACATGGCCGTGGGCCGGATCGAGTCGGTGGGTTCCGAAGTGAAGGACTATGCGGTCGGGGATCGCGTGGCGGTCGCGGCCCCGCACGCCAGCCATGCCCTGGTCGACCTCACCCCCACGGCGGCGATCGAGCGTGTCCCGGAGGGCGTGTCGGATGCGGAGGCGGGGTTTGCCATCCTCGGGGATGTGGCGTTGCACGCAATCCGGCGGGCCCGGCTTCAAATTGACCAGTCAGTCGTGATCTTCGGCATGGGCCTGGTGGGCCAGATGACCCTGCAGCTTGCGCGTTTGTCGGGGGCGCATCCCATCATCGCGATCGATCTGGATGAGGATCGCCTAGCGCTGGCCCGGACCAGTGGGGCGACCCATGTCATTGCTGCGGCGCGGGAGGATGGGGTGAAGCGCGTGCGGGAGATCACGTGCGGTGCGGGTGCCGAGGTGGTGTTCCACTGCGCCCAGGCGGCGTCGATTCTGCAGACGGCCCTGGAGTGTGCCGCTGATCGCGGCACCGTGGTCCTGACCGGCAGCCCGCCCGGAACGGCGACCATCACCCTCAAGGAGCAATTGCTGCGCAAGGAGATCACCCTCACGGGTACGTATGAAAGCGGCCTCAATGAAGGACACGTCTACTGGACCTGGACCCGGGGGCGCAACCGGAGGGCCTGCCTGCGCCTCATGGCCTCGGGTGATCTCCGGTTGAAGCACCTGCTGACCCACGTCGTTCCTGCGTCCCAGGCGCCAGCCGTGTACCAGCAGGTCCTCCGCGGCTCGGCGGGATGGACCGGAATCGTGTTCACTTGGCGATGAACGAGGTGGTCCGGAGCGTTTGGACGACACGCGATCAGGGCTGCGGAGGCGTGAAGTGTCTGAACGACGAGTCCACGGGTGCGAGAGCGGCCTCCACGTGCTTGAACTGGCTCTCTCGTCAGCTCGCCGGCGCCGGAGCGGGGCTGGGCAGGCCGAGGCCTCCGCGCTTGAGGGAAACGTTGACCATCCAAAGCAGGAAACCGCAGAGCAGCACGCCGCCGCTGACGAAGGTGAGGATCAGGCTGACACCGATCTGGGCGTCGCGCAGGGCGCCAATGCCATAGATGGCGAGACCGCCCCAGATAGCGGTGCACGCGTTGAGGATGCCGATGGCGGTGGCGCGGAAGCGGGCATCCACCACCAAACACACAATCGGCATGGTGTTGGCACCGAGGAAGCCCATCGCCAGTCCCCAAAGGCTCAGGCTGCCCAAAGTGAGACTGATGTGGTGGATTGTGCCGGTCATCCAGAAGAACGGCGCGGCGAAAAGGATGGCGAGCGACGGGATGATGACGCGCGAGCGCGGGTTCGTGAGACTCCAGCGATCTGACCAATAGCCGCCAATGAGCAGCCCGATGGTCTGCGCCCCATAGAGAAACCCGAGGGTGGAAAAACCAGCCGCACCCTGTTTCAGCTGAAACTGCTCGCGCATCACCGTGGGCATCCAGGCGATGATGATCCAGCTAATCGCACCCTGCACCGACATGCAGAGGACCATATAGTAGTAGGGTCCGGGTTTGGCCAGGCTGCGCAGGGCGTCACCCAGGCTGATGGCGGGGGAGCCGCCGGGGGTGGCGACGGCGACCGGGTGTTCACGCGGGGCGTTCCTCAGGAAGAAAAACAGGAGCACCCCGATGGCCATGTTGGGCACCGCAATGGAGATGTAGGCCTGGCTCCAGCCGTGGTGTTCCGCGATCCAGCCGCCGACTCCGCCGATGACCGCGCCGAAGATCATGCCGGTGAGATGAAGTCCGCCAGCCAGCGCCCGGGTCGGCCCGAGATGGTAGTCCACGATCAGGGCGACGGCCGCCGGGATGTAGAACGCTTGGGCGAGACCCAGCAGCCCGCGCAGGACGAGGAACAGCTCAAAAGTGTGAACGTAGGCCGTGACCAGCGTGAGACCGGACCACGCGAACAGACTCCAGATGACCACGGCGCGGCGGCTGAAACGATCGGCGAGAAATCCGCCGAACGGACTGGCCAATGCGTAGAGCCAGAGAAACGCCGAGGTCAGCAGACCAAATTGCGCATCCGACATCGGAATGTCCTCGATGACCGAAGCGCGCATCGTGGTCAGCATCGTGCGCGTCAGATAGTTGGAGCCCCCGGCAAACCATAACAATCCCACCGCAATCCATGCCGCCAGAGCTGTGGACGAGTAGGTGCGGACAGGCGAGGGGGAGACGGTGGCCATGACGAAGCGGGGAATCAGCAGAGCGGAGGAGGAAGTGCTGGAACCGGGGGGCGGTTGGGGGCAGGACACGTGGGTACGTCCATCCTGCGCTTGCACAAAAAAGCCGGCCGGTCTCGATCAATGCGAGACCGGCCGGCGGCAAATCAGAGACTGCGGTCGAACCTGACGAAGACCAGGGACAAGGGAGTGGGCTGGTTGCCCGTGGATTGGCTGGGATCGTGGCAGAGGGTGCCCGGTGCAGCCCACCACGGGGCGGGTCGGGGTGGTGCCGCGATCAGAACTCGTAGCTGGCCCGGAAGCTGAACGTGCGCGGATCGACGATGTCCGCGAGACCGACGCCCTGAGCGCCAATCGCGTAGGCCTTGTCGAGGACGTTCACGCAGTCGACACGGACGGTCCAGTTCCTGTTCAGTTCATACTCGGCGAACAGATTCAGGAGGACCTCCTGCTTCAACTTAAAGATCCGGTTGCCGCTGCTGTTCGCCGGATAGAGGGCCCCGCCGGGGAGGGTCAGGCCGCCCGTCGTGAACCACTTGCCGCCCGCCTTCTGCGCGCCGCCACCGAAAGCCAGTCCCTTTAGCCCACCGGACCGCTCAAAGTCATAGCGACTGAAGATACTCCAGGAATTCTCCACCGTCGCCGCGATCGGGTTGCCGTTGAAGTCATGCACCGTGCCTTGATAAGCCGTGCCGACAATCTGCAGGCCGGGCAACGGGGCGACGGCAAAAGAGGCATCCCAACCTTTGGACACCGTATCGCCGAGCGGAATGTAGTAGTTCAAGCCGGCGCTGTTGAGGGCCGGGAACGCCGCCAGAACCGTCTGGTTGCTCAGATCCATCTTGTACGCCGCCACCGAGAAAGAAATTTTGCCATCCAGGAAGCTGGTCTTGACGCCAACTTCCTGGCTCTTGCCCAGCACGGGAGGCAGCGGCGCGTTGTTGATATCGGTGCCGACGGCCGGGTTGAAGGTCGTGGACTCCGAGACATAGACCGAGAGCTCCTTGGTGATCTTTCCCACGATGGCGTAGCGATGAAGTAGCTCGGTCTCGGCCGAATTCGTCGACGTGAAGGGATTACGGAGCGCCAGATTGGTGTTGGTCGTCGTCTCGATGTAGGAATAGGTCGCCCCGGCGGCCAGCGTCAGGCGGTCCTTGATGATATCCACCGTCTGCATGAAGTAGCCGTTGTCGACGAGCTGGCGGGTCCGGGTGCCGGGATTGGGACCGTCGATATAGTCGTTGTAATTGGGAAGCACGATGCTGTTGATGGCGCTCGCGTTACCAATCGGAATAATCACGGGTGTGAAGCCTCGGATGCTGGCCGCCGAGGCGACCAGGAACTTACTTTCGCCGGTCTGGTCGTGCAGATTGAAGCCAAACGCGCTCGTCATGGGCAGGCCGGCGATCGAGTACTTGCCGGAAACGTCGGTCTGTACATCGAAGGCGTACTGGTCGCCGCTATTGCGACGCACCGTATAGGTTATCGTGTTGTTGTTCCAGTTGACTCCGGTCGGGAACGCCGTCGAACCATGGCGACGCACCTTCATGTAATAGATCTGCGACTTCACCTGCCACGCTGACGAAAGACGCTGCGTCCAGCTCAGGCGAATGTCTCCCATCTGGTTGCGGTCGAAGTTGTTGGGGGGGCTGTTCTGATTGCGATGGCCGAGACCGGTGTAAATTCCACCGTCGGGAGTCAGGATGCCTGTGCCGCCCGGAAGGTATTTGTAGGTGAGGATGCCATATTGCAGCGTGACGTTGGTATCCCTCCAGTCGAACGCGAGACTCGGATAAATCCCGTTGCGGTCATCCTTCGAGTTATAGAGGGGACCTTTCCCGTTCTGGGCGATGCCCACCAAACGATAGGTGAATTTCGCCTCGCCGACGGTAGCCAGCGGCTGGTTGGTGTCGAAGGTGAAGGTCGTCCGGCCCCATTGCTGAACCTTGAGGTCCAAGGATGTCTGGGAGCGGCCCACCAGCGGCTTCTTGCTCGTCTGAAGCACAAGACCACCCAAGGAGGCCAGCGGGTAGAGGGCCTGCTGCGGACCCTTGATGACCTGGTAGCTGTCGACGTTGGTATTGTCAGTGACGCCAATACCAACGCTCTGCGGAACTTCATCCATGTAGGGGTTGCCGACCCGGGAGCCTCGGGACATGATCGCGGGCCCGCGGTAGTAGGGCACGAGGCCGGCGTAGGAAAGCACATCGGAGGCGTTGTTGGAGCCGATGTCCTTGATCATGTCGCTGGTCACAACGATGATCTGAGCCGGTAGATTCATCAGCGACTCCGACGTCTTGAGCGCCGACGCCGAGTTGCCGGGGCTGTAGCCCATACCCTGGGTGGTGCGCACTTCAAACGCGGACATGCGCAGCCCCAGGTCGTCCTTGTCGGCATTCGGATCCGGCACCGAGGAGGCGGACGTCGACCGGGCCGCGGGCGCCGAGGCAGGCGCGGTAGCGGCGGCCGGCAGGGCCGCGGGCTTGGTCTGGCCGAGCGCCGACTTCAGGCGTTCGACCTCGGCCGTCAGGTTTGCAATCTGAGCATCCTTTTCCTTCAGGCGCGCGGCCTCGGACTGGGCCTGGGCCGGACTGCCTGTAATGAGAAGGGAAATACCAACCGACAAAGTCCCAAACCAGCTGCGGGTGAGCCGGCGGGACGTACGATCAATCAGCAAGGTAGCATCATGGTTCATAGTGGATCGAAAGCAGGATGCTCGCCGCCTCCCGGCAAAAGAAGGACGGAGGAGATGTCAATTAATGTGATAGGTTATGGGTGCGGACAGGAGGGCGAAGGAAAGCAGGAATCGAGTAGCGCCTGGGACGAGGGCCTCCCGTCGTCACAGTGCGAAAACGAGAGAATAAAGGTCGGCGTCCGTGAGGACGATGCGCAGGCGGACCGGTGTGCCGGCCAGGTTTCCGAGCTCGGGCAGGCTCTTCCAGGTCGCTGCCCGGTCGAGAGTGTCGCCGAACAACTCGTCGCAGTAGAGGCTGACTTGGCACCGGGCGATGAAGGTGTCGTCGACAAAGAGCGAGCGACGGCAGCCTAAATCCGCACCCACTCGGCCCAGGGCCGGAGCGGAACCCGTGGGGCGACCTTTGGATTGACGGGAAACGGGGGCCAATAGCCCCGGGCGACGGCCTCAAGCGTATCGACGACCGTGCGGCGGACATGATCCATCGAATCGACGGAGTCGGCCCCGGCATGCGGGGTAAGGATGACCTGCTCGAATTTGCGCAGCCCACTGCCGGCCGGCAGTGGTTCCTCGTCCACCACGTCGAGCGCGGCACCGGCGATCCACTTTTCCTCAAGCGCCCGTTCGAGGGCGGACTGGTCGATCACGGGACCGCGCGAGGTGTTGACCACGATGGCATTCGGTTTCATCGCACGGAACGTCGCCTCATTGAGCAGGCCGCGGGTCTCGGGAACGAGGGGGACATGCACCGAAATCAGGTCCGACTCGCGCAAGAGGGTGTCAAGATCGACGATTTCCACGCCGGGTTCGTTGCCGGGACCGGTCAGGTAGGGATCCGTGGCGAGAATTCGGAGCCGGAACCCCGCCATTTTCCGGGCGGTCGCCCGGGCGATTCGCCCGAGACCCACCAGACCCAGCGTGAGCTGGTTGACACGCCTCAACGGTTGGTCGCGGGTGAAGCCGGACCAGTTTCCGGCGCGGACAAAACGATCCATCGCCACCACCCGGCGGGCGCTCGCGAGGAGGAGGGCCACGGCGTGGTCCGAGACTTCCTCGGTGCAGTAGTCTGCGGCGTTGGCGACCACGATGCCGGCCCGGGTGGCCGCGGCCGCATCGATATTGTCCACCCCGACCGCATACTTGGCGATCAACCGGCAGCGGGGCAGGGCTAGGATGACCCGCTCGGTCATGGGTGTCTTCGCTCCCTCCAGCACCACGGCGTCGGCATCGGTGCAGGCCCGGATGATGTCGTCCTCGGACACCGCCTTCCGCAATGCGAGGTCGATGCCGCAGGCCGACAGACGCTCGCGCTCGTAGGCGTAGTCGAAATTGCAGTCAATATTGACGGCCTTGAAGGGCTGATTCATGAGAGAAAAACCGTTCGACGGAAGAGACGGAAAGGCGCGGGTGAGAGGGGCGCCGCGATCATTGCCGGCCGAAAAGGGCGGAGAACCTTTTGGCTACCTGGCCTTGGGGGCGAAGGCGGTGAACACGTCGAGATCGATCTTGCGGATGCGCAGCCGGTTCAGGCGGTGTTTGTCGGCCTTGCCGCCCGCGCAGTAGGCGAGCAGGACCGACTTGCCCGTAAAGTGAATGGCGGTGTAGCAGTAGCCCTCATGGTCGACGTCGTTGCGATCGACGAGAAAGGTGGGGCCCCAGGTGGCGTCCGTGACTCCAAACCCGATGGCGCCCACCAACGGCGTGCGATCGCCGGCCGGTTTCTCCAGCGGACGGGTCTGGTAGTTGGGAATCGGATTCCAAATGGCGAGCAGGTTGCCGGATCCGGGCAGTCGCTTCATCGAGAGCGGCGACACCGGCGAGCTGAAGCGGGAGGGCTGGGGGATGGTCCAGGTTTCACCGCCGTCGCTGGAAAAGAATTCATACTGGCGCCCGAGGTCGGTGCGGGCGTAGCCCCAGAGCACGCCGTTCGCCATCTCGGTAACGCCGGGTTCCTGCAGTCCGGCGCGCGTGTGCGCACTGGGCAGGGTGCAGGCCATGGGAGCTTCGCGCCAGCTGCGTCCATCGTCGTCGGACAGGAAGAACGAGGCGATGCCGCGCCAGTCGAGGGACTCCTGCACGTTGGCGTCGGTGATCTTGCGGTGCAGTGCCGCCGGAATGAGCAGCCGGCCCGAGGACAGGCGGATGACGCGGTCGTTGTTCACGACGTAGTACTCGGAGGCGTGCATGCACATCACGGGATCTGACCACGTCCGGCCCTCGTCCGACGACCGGCGAAGTTGCATGCGAAGATCATGCCAGCTATTACGCAGGCAGTAGAACAGGCCGACGTCCCCATTGCCAAGACGCAGGAGGGACACACTCATGACGTTCATGGCCTTGTCCTCGCCGGGAGTGGCAATGACCGTGTCGCCGCTCCAGGTGTCGCCGTCGTCGGAGGAAATGCGCGACGCCAGCACCGCCTTGGCGTGGTCATCGTTGTCGTCACCCACAAAGTGGCTGTAAACAAACAGCGTCCGTCCCCCTTTCAGCGCGATGAACGCGCCCTCGCTGTTACGGGCGTTGCCCGGCGAGGGCGGCAGCTCCAGCACGCTGCGGCCAGCGGAGAGCGGGGCGGCGGTGGTTCCGGCCAGCCCGGCGGCAAAACCGGACTGAAGGGCGAGGACCGTGGCGGCCAAGGCGGACAGGAGCGGACGGCGGAGACGAGACGAGAAGAAGTACATGGGTGAAACGGGCGGCAACGTGGGCGGATTGAAGCATGACGAACGACCGTGGCCGGGCGTACGGTCAGAAACGTCCGCACCGTCCCCGGCGGTTAGGAAAAGCAGTGCCGGCGGGAGGCAAAAACGAAAGGCCACCACACCTGCAATATAATCTGACACGTCGCCGTGAATAGGTCGTAGATTCATGACAGGGGTGACACGTTCGGGTGGAGGACTGGTAAACCTTGCCTCGGCGCTCTTTTGCGAAGGGACGATGACAATGCCTGGAAAAACCAACACGCCATGGAACTGAATCTGGAATTTGCGTTTGGAGCAAATCAGAGGACGATTGCGGATGAGTGCGCCAGAAACCGGGTTCTCGCCGCGAATAGGAAAACCCAGCCAGCTCGGATCCAAGAACGCACCGTAACTCCCCCACCCACTCGCCCTGAAAGCAGAGCCGTAAATTCAGCGAGCAGATGACTCAAAAATCGGAGCGCAGCAACAAAGACGACGATCTTCACTGACCATTCAATCAACGGCGTCCCCGTCACGTCGCTCCACGCAAAACGGACGACGCGCTTGTTCAATGACGTATGTCTCAGCCCCAAACGATGCACGGCACACCAAAACGAGTAACTGCTCAGGTCGGGCGGTTGAAGTTTCCGCGTTTCCAGGGACTGCGCAGGTGTGGCCGACAACGTCAACGGGTCGCCGGAAAGATCCGGCGAGGTCGGTGAGGAAGGACTCGACTTGGCAGCGGTGCCGGTCGAGCCGTTCAAGCAGATTCCTTGGTTTGGTCTTCTTTTCCCGGCCGCGTCTGTTGCCGGCGATAGACGGCACGAGGGGAGTTTCGAGGTAGCCCTCTTCGATGATGGCTTGGTGGAGCTTCCTGAAGTTGCGCACCTGGAAGTGTGAGAGCGAGCTCTTCGTAGGCTTGGCCTGCTCGACGGCGGCCTTCATGTCGAGCAGGCAGCTGATCATCGATTTTGCCCAGGGCTGGTGATGCTCTTCGTGGACAAAGGTCAGTTCGCGCAGGTGATGCACGCGTCCATCTCCAGGAGCACCCGCACCACCGACTCGGGTCCCGCCCGATAAATCGCCAGGGCCTGCGCGCTGGTCATCATGGACAAAGCTCC